>Ga0213828_1002075_pt1 | contig 15255 bp, 13 predicted proteins | sample MC6MC0897MG_FD_180664 | JGI IMG/M metagenome (GOLD analysis project Ga0213828, IMG submission 180664) | Enriched soil aggregate microbial communities from Iowa State University, Ames, United States - MC6-MC0897-MG | ecosystem: Environmental > Terrestrial > Soil > Unclassified | place: USA: Iowa...
GCCTGCATCGCCACCTGCATCGGGCTGGCCATCATGCTCTGCGCTGATGCGGGGGCATGGGCCGCGTGCGCCTCCAGCTCCAGCATCAGGTCCGCAGCCAGCTGCAGGTCCAGGTGCAGGTAGATCGCCAGCAGCGGCGCGTCGGCCGTTGCCTCGGTTTCCATGGTGAACGGCACCGGCACCGACACTGCCAGGTAGTGCTGCGCGTCGTACTGGTACACCTGCCCACCCAGGTAACCACGCTTCACGCCTTGGCAGACGATAACGATACCCGGGTCGTACAGCACGGGCGTCCGCGCCAGCGGTCGGTTCGAGCGCAGCAGGCGCACGCCAGGCAGGGCCGTCAGCGTGTAGCCCTCGTCCGTGGCCAGGGCCTGCAACAGGCCCACCATGCGCGCCTGCATCGACGGTTCAACAGCGGACACGGGCACCTCATAGAAATAGGCAAGAATGCCCGAATCCTAGGTCTGGGCCGGCTTCCAGACAAGCACTAACGTGCAAGTCCCGCAACCGAGACCCATGACCATGACGACCTCCCGCCTCTTCTTCATCACCGGCGTCAGCAGCGGCTTCGGCCGTGCCCTGGCCGAGCAGGCCCTGCAGGCCGGCCATCGCGTGGTCGGCACCGTGCGCAGCGAAACCGCACGCAGCGACTTCGAAGCCCTCGCGCCCGGCAGGGCTTTCGCGCGCCTCTTGGACGTCACGGATGCCGACGCCATCGATGCCCTCGTCCGCCACATCGAAACCGACATCGGCGCCATCGACGTGCTGGTCAACAACGCCGGTTATGGCCACGAAGGCGTGCTTGAGGAATCGACCCTCGCCGAGCTGCGCCAGCAGTTCGAGGTGAACGTGTTCGGGCCTGCCGCACTCATCAAGGCCGTGCTGCCGCACATGCGCGCGCGCCGCCGAGGCCACATCCTCAACATCACCTCCATGGGCGGCTTCATCACCCTGCCCGGCATCGCCTGGTACTGCGGCAGCAAGTTCGCGCTGGAAGGCATCAGCGAAGTGCTTGCCAAGGAAGTCGCCGGTTTCGGCATCCATGTCACCGCCGTCGCGCCAGGTTCGTTCCGCACCGATTGGGCCGGCCGCTCGATGGTGCGCTCGCCCCGCGCCATCGAGGATTACGACGCGCTGTTCGACCCCATCCGCAGCGCGCGCGAAGCCAAGAGCGGCCAGCAGCTGGGCGACCCGGCCAAGGCCGCGCAGGCCATGCTGCAGCTGATCGACAGCCCCACGCCGCCCGCCCACCTGCTGCTGGGCAGCGATGCCGTGCAGCTGGTGCGCGGCAAGCTGCAGGACCTGGGCACCAGCATTGACCAGTGGGAAGCCCTCAGCAGCAGCACGGATGGTTGAACCGGTTGGTGGGTGCCGACCGTTGGTCGGCACAGCTCCGCGTGAAGACCGCGCGCACGGTTCCCCTGCCCCCTCGGTTGTAACCTGAGCCCCTACCAGCCGCCAGGGAGGCGCAGGCGTGAATGCATCGATCCGGCAGGTGAACCTGCAGCGGCTGATCCTCGCGCTTGCCACGCTGTCGGCGCTGGTCATGCTGGGCAACACGCTGTGGGCCAGCTACCAGGTGCAGCGCCAGCAGCTCATCGAAAAGAGCCTGGAAGCCAACCGGGTCTACGCGCACTCGCTGGCCCAATCCACCCAGCATTTCGTGCTGAACGCGCAGCAGCAGCTCGCGGTCGGGGCCGAGCGCCTCAGCCGCGGGCTCGACCAGCCGGCAGCACACGATGATGAAGTGGAACGCATCAAGCTGCAGACCGATGCCTTCAACAGCGTCATCGCGGTGGATGCCCAGGGCGTGGTAGTCGGTACCTCACCCGCCCTGCCGGAACTGCAGGGCAAGGCGCTTACCAGCGCCGCCAACCGCAAGGCACTGCAGCAGCGGCTGCCGATGGTCAGCGATCCGTTCATCGCCCACACCGGCAATCTGGTCGTCACCCTCTCCCACCCGGTATTCGATGCCGACGGCGACTACGCCGGCTACATCACCGCCTCCATCCACCTGCGCGACCCGAACGTCATGCATTCCCTGCTCGGCACTCACCCCTACGAGGATGGCTCGTACCTGTACGTGGTCAGCCGCGATGGCACCGTGCTCTACCACCCCGAGCCGGACCGCGTCGGACAGCCCGCCACCCGCAATGCGGCCGTCGATGCACTCAGCCAAGGGAGCGCCGGTGCGTTGCATTCCCGCAACCGCCACGGCGTGCACATGCTGGCCGGTGTCGCACCGGTACCCGCTGCGGGCTGGGGCATCGTCGCCCAGCGCCCCATCGATGCCGCCACCGCGCCCATGGGCAGCCTGTTCGCCACCGTGCTGCGCAACGCCGCACCGCTGGGCCTGCTCTCGCTGCTGCTGATCTGGCTGTGCTCGCGCCGCATCGCCTCGCCGCTGCAGCAGCTCGCGCAGCACGCGCAGGACGACGACGTCGGCGCGGCCATCAACCGGGTCAAGGCAGTCAACTCCTGGTACCACGAGGCCGCGCAGCTCAAGCAGGCCGTGCTGGTCAGCTTCCGCAACCTCAACGAGCGCATCGGCAGGCTCGACTTGGCCGCACTCACCGATCCCCTCACCCAGCTGCTCAACCGGCGCGGGCTGGAACGCGCGCTCAGCGCCCTCACCGCCTCCGGCGTGCCGTTCGGCGTCATCACCCTCGATGTGGACCACTTCAAGGACGTCAATGACCGCCACGGCCACGACGCCGGCGACCAGGTCATCGCCGGCGTCGCCCAGAGCATGCGCGCCAATGCCCGCCCGCAGGACGTGCTGTGCCGCCTCGGTGGCGAAGAATTCCTGGTGCTGCTGCCCGAGGTCAGCGCCGAAGCCGCGCTGCAGGTGGCCGAGCGCCTGCGCGCCGCCATCGAAGCGCAGGCCTTCCCCAAGGTCGGGCACGTCACCATTTCCGCCGGCGTCAGCCATTACCCGGAAACCCAGGCCAACCCCGATCTGGCCATCCGCCAGGCCGACAAGGCGCTGTACCGCGCCAAGCACGGCGGCCGCAACCAGAGCGTGCTCTACCGCAAGCGCAGCCAGCAGCCTCCAGCGCCGTCTTGACGCGGCGCTGCCTGCATCTACACAGCACCGCCGCCCTTCACCTGCAACCCTGCAATCGCCCCTCTACCGTACGTCCAGCTGGATCGCCCTACCCGCTTCCCACCGCAACGGTGACTGCACATGGCCCCGACCCGTACCGAAGAACGCATGTCGACGCTGGGCAGCCTGGACGTCCTGGATAACGTCGCCGGGGCATCGCTGGATCGCCTGACCGATCTGGCCGCACGCACCTTCCATGCGCCGGTGGCCTTTGTCTCGCTCATCGAAGTCGACCGCCAGCGGCTGATTTCGCGCAAGGGGCTGGCGATGCACGAATCGCACATCCGCGATTCCATCTGCGCCCACACCCTCGGCTCGGCCGCCGGCATGGTGGTCAACGACCTGCAGCTTGACCCGCGCTTTTCCAGCCTGCCGCTGGTGGCCGGGCCACCGCACCTGCGTTTCTACGCGGGCACCCCGCTCATCGCCGCCAACGGCGTGCCCATCGGCGCACTGTGCGTGATGGACAGCGTGCCTCGGCAGTTTTCCGCCGATGATCGGCGCCAGCTGCAGACACTGGGCATGGCGGTGATGAACGAACTGGAGCTGCGCACACTCAGCGGCCGTCGCGATCCGGTCAGCGGCCTGCCCAACCGCCACCAGTTCGCCATTGATTACGCCGCACGCGCGCTACGCAGCCCAGGGCAGGATTGCTACGCGGTGATGATCGACGTGCTCGACCTGCCACGGGCCAACGAGGCTGGCCAGGTGCTCGGCATGGCGCCGCTGGAATCGCTCATCCGCCGCGCGGGCGTGCGCCTCAACCTTGCGCTGGATGGCGTGGCCCAGGTCTATCACGTGGCCGCCACCCGCTTCGCGTTCGTGGTGGAACTGCCCGAACGCGGGGCGATCGAGCGCCTGATCCAGCTGCTGCACGATGACCTCATCCGCCCGCTGATGGCCGCGGCCGTACCGCTGGCGCCGCAGTTCCATGCCGGCCTGTGCGAGGCCACGCTGGGCCGCGACAGCGCCGACGACGTGCTGCGCAAGATGATGATCGGCACGCATTCGGCGCTTGCCGGGCATGTTACCTGTTGCTGGTATTCGCCCAGCCGCGATGAACGCCTGCAGCGCGGCTATCGGCTGGCCACCGACGGCCAGCAGGCGCTGCAGCAGGATCAGTTCCACCTGGTCTATCAACCCCGCTTCCGCGCCGAAGATCTCACCCCCGTCTCGGCCGAAGTACTGCTGCGCTGGGACCATCCGCAGCTGGGCGCGGTCAGCCCTGCTGAGTTCATTCCCGTGTTCGAACGCACCGCGCTGATGGACGGCGTCACCGCCTGGGTGCTCGAGCACGCGTTCACCCAGCTGGCACAGTGGCGGCGCGAAGGCCTGTCGCTCACCCTGTCCATCAACCTCTCCGCGCGCGATGTCGCACGCAAGGGCATGGCCGATGCCTTCATCGCCACGCTGCTGTGCAAGGGCCTGTCCTGCACCGATGTGGAAGTGGAGATCACCGAGGGCGAATGGCTGCGCGCCGATTCCTTGCCCGGCGAACAACTGAAGCAATTGGCGGCCGCCGGCGTGCGCGTGGCGATCGATGATTTCGGCAGTGGCTACAGCAACTTTGGTTATCTCACCGAGCTGCCCATCCACACCATCAAGCTGGACAAGTCGATGATCGACGACCTGCCCACCGACACACGCGCGCAGTTGAAGGTGCAGGCCGTCATCAGCCTGGCCCACGGCCTGGGCTACTGCACCGTAGGCGAAGGGGCGGAAACCTTCGAGCAGGTCGCGCTGCTGCAGGCGTATGGCTGCGATGAAATCCAGGGCTTTGCGCTGTCGCGCCCGATCAGTGCCACCGATCTGGCTGCCCTGCAGACGGTACCGTACGTGTCGGCCTGAACCTGCGCCTGGCTGAACGGGATTTTCGACGTTCATCTTTTGCGCACACCGTTGAGCTCGCCAAGACGGCATGATGGCGCCGCCGCAGCAGCGCCCCTTCCACTGGAATTCTCTTGCAGCCCTCTTCCCCTTCTGCCGGACAACCGGCCTCGTCGTCGCGTCGCTTCTTTGAATACCTGGCCGTACGGGCCGGAGAGCAGTGGTTTGCCGTGGATGTGCAGGCCACTGTGGAGATACGCGGCCCGGAAACCTTCGACCGCCCGATCAGCGAAGGCCGCCCGACCCTTACCGTGCGCGACAAGGTCCTGCACGTTGCCGACCTGCGCCGCCTCAGCGGGCTGACACCGTTTGCCTACACCTGCCCGGCAATGGCGCTGGTGCGCGCCGGTGTGGATGTGATCGGCGTGGCCGTGGATGAGGTGGGCGACATCGAGAGCGTGCCAGGCAAGCAGCTGCGGGCCGACAATCCGCTGGGGTATGTGTTCTGCAGCCAGAGCATTGCCTTGGCCGACAAGCGCGAGATACCGGTGATCGACCCGATGTTGTTGATCGCTGCGTAGCCAGGCATCGCCCATGTAGAGCCGAGCCCACGCTCGGCTGCTTCTGCGCGCCCACCCAGTAGTGCCAGCCCATGGCTGGCAGCACGCATCCGATCCGGCATCACGCAGCCGAGCATAGGCTCGGCTCTACAGCCCTCCGCACGCATCCCGGCACGGCTGAGCTTGCCTGTGTAGAGCCGAGCCCGCGCTTGGCTGCTTCTGCGAGCTACGCCCAGCAGCCGAGCATAGGCTCGGCTCTACAGCGCGATGGCAAGCATCAGCCCAATGACGAATGCGGATGTCAGCAGGAACGACGCCAGCACGAAGCCCACCGCAGCCAGATACCCCACGTCATTCAACGCCACGAACGTGCGCGTGCGCGCCCACAGGTACCACGCCACTGCCGCCAGCCCGATCGCCGCGCCCCATCCCTTCGTTTCCCCGCCCACCGCCTGCGAAACGGCCAGCAACAGCACGAACGGGCACGCCAGGAACGCCTGGATCGAAAATGGCTCACGCAACGTATCGCGGTTGATCGGCAGGCGCTGCCGCCACAACGTACTCAGCGCCGCACCCAGCGCGAAGATGCAGAACACCGCCGAGCGCGTCAGCAGCAGGCCCTGCTCGCTCGAGAACAGCAGCTTGCCCACCGGCCCTGACACCGACAGCGGCGCCGCGCGCGTCGCCATTTCCAGCGCATGCGCCAGCACCACCGACAGGATCAGCATCAGCACCGGGCTGATCGCATCGGCGAAACGGTGTTCCGGATCCTTGGCAAACTCGCGCCGCGTGTAACGCGCCACCTCCCCCGGCCGCACCAGCACCCGCCACAGCGTGCGCGGGTAGAACACCAGCCAGCCCACCAGTTCGTAGAGGAATTCCTCAAGCGATCGAAGCAGTCGGATCAGGTCCATGGGATCAGCAGCACTGCCAGATGGATGCGGCCACCTTACCGCGTTCCCTGCGCCACGCAGGCGTGCCGCCCACGCAACCGGGCAGGGCCTTGCATGAATAGGCCCACAGGGCGCGTGCCGTCCGTGTCGGCCCGCTTAATGGTTCATGCTGTATGGTGATGGCATCTGGCTCCTCTGCGGTGCGAATCCTTCGCCCCCGTGTCTAGCCCCAAACAGGCAAGACACATGTCACCCCCTCCCGCGTTCCGGGTCCTTCGGATCCGCCCCTTGCTGCGCCTCAACGGAACCATCGAGCGCGTGGACGCCCTTCACTGCAAATGCCCCAACTGCGGCGACGAAGCGCGCTATTCCGAACCCGGTGGTCTCAAGCACGTTGGCCCCGATTTCGAGCTGACATGCCCCGCATGCCGCACCTTGGGCACGCTTACCGAGGCGCAGGTTCTTGCGCTGTGGGTGCAACAGGTGCGGCGTGACCGCGTGCTGGCCTTGGCAGGCATCGACCCCGAACAGCTTTACGGGCCATAGCCCCCGGGGCCGGGTAGCCCCGGGCCATGCCTGGCGAATTACACCGCGTCCAGAACAATCCGCGGCAACCGCGCAATCGCCCGCGAAAACACCGCCGGCGCATCCATCCCGCGTGCCACCACCAGCGCGCCGTGCAGCTCCACCAGCATCTGCTCGGCAAGCAGCTCGGCCTGCTCATCACCCACACCATGCTGCCGCGCCACACCCGCCAGCGCCTCCTGCAGCCGGTGGAAGGTCGAGGCAATCGCATCGCCACAGCCGTTCTGCACACCGCGCGGGGGCGAGAGCATGTTCAACAGGCACGACTGCCGGCCGTGGTCGTACATCGCGTCCATCGCCGTAACGAAACTCGCCAGCTTGTCCGCTACCGGCGCATCGCCGGCCAGCACCGGAAAGATCTCCGCATCCAGCACGCGCCCCACCTGGGCCAGCACTTCCTGCGCCATCTCCTCCTTCCCGTTCGGAAAGCGGTGGTACAGGCTGGATTTCTTCAGGCCGGTCGCCTCGGCAATCACCGCCAGCGACGCACCTTCATAGCCGACGTCCTTGAACGTCAGCGCCAAGCGGTCCAACAGGGCCGCGTCATCGATTTTCCTGACCTGGGGCATGGGTCACCTCCGGCCTGAATCATAGCCGACCGTTCGGTCCAATTAAAGCTTGACGCGGACCGATCGTTCGGATTCAATTCAGTCCTTACCGACCGTTCGGTACATTTCATTCAGGCCGCCCCAAGGAACCGCCCATGTCCCGTATCGCCCTCGTCACCCCCGAAACCGCTACCCCGGCCCAGCAGCCGCTGCTGGAGCAGACCCAGGCCAAGTTCGGCAAGCTGCCCATCATCATGACCGCGCTGGCCAACTCCCCGGCCACCATGAACAGCTACCTGGCGCTGTTCCAGAACCTCACCGACGGCCGCTTCAGCAAGCAGCTGGCGCGCAAGATCGGCCTGGCCATCGGCGAAGAAAACGGCTGCGAATACTGCATCTCCCTGCTGGCCGCCATCGGCAAGCTGCAGAAGCTCACCGAGGAAGACATCACGCTGGCCCGCCACGGCAAGTCCACCGACCCTAAGGAACAGGCCCTGCTCGACTTCGTGCTGCTGCTGGTGCGCCACAAGGGCGATGTGACCGACGAAGAACTGCAGGCCGTGCGCGCCGCCGGCTGGGGTGATGAGGACATCGTGGAAGTGTTCGGCCACCTGGCGCTGAACTTCATCACCAACTACCTGTGGAAGGTCGGCCGCAACGACGTCGACTTCCCCATCCTGCGCCTGTTCGACCAGGGCAAGATCTCGCGCGGCAGCAGCCACCCGTTCCAGCAGGTCGCCTGAGGAGCCCACGCCATGAATACCCCTGCCCGTCTGGCCGCCGGCCTTGCCGCTGCCCTCGCCGCTACCGCCGCCCATGCCGCCGCGCCGCCCGTCACCTTCCACTACGCCCAGGTGGACGACGTGCGCGTGTTCTACCGCGAAGCCGGCGACCCCAAGGCGCCCACCGTGCTGTTGCTGCACGGCCTGCCCTCCTCGTCCTTCATGTACCGCGAACTGATCCCGATGCTGGCCGACCGCTACCACGTGATCGCACCGGACCTGCCCGGCTTCGGCTTCACCGAAGCGCCGCCGCGCGATGAGTACGCCTACACCTTCGCCAACCTGGCCAACACCATCGACCGCTTCACTGAAGTGGTGGGCATCGATCGCTACGCCATCCAGGTGTTCGACTACGGCGCACCGGTGGGCTGGCGCCTGGCCACCAAGCACCCGGAGCGCATCACCGCCATCGTTTCGCAGAACGGCAACGCCTATGAAGAAGGCCTGGGCGAGCTGTGGGCGCCGATCAAGCGCTACTGGAGCGCGCCGACCGCCGCCAACCGCGATGCACTGCGCAGCATGTTCACCCCGGAAGGCATCCAGTGGCAGTACACGAACGGCGCGCCGGATGCGATGCGTATCGCGCCGGAAACCTACACGCTGGACAACGAGCGCCTGGCGCGCCCGGGCAACCTGGATATCCAGCTGGACCTGATGCTGGATTACCGCACCAACGTGGTGATGTACCCGCAGCTGCAGAAGTACTTCCGCGACCGCAAGCCGCCGCTGCTGGCGGTGTGGGGGCGCAACGATGCGATCTTCATTCCCGCTGGTGCCGAGGCGTTCAAGCGCGATCTGCCGGAGGCGGAGGTGCGGTTCTACGACACCGGGCATTTCGCATTGGAAAGCCACGTGCACGAGATCGGCCCGGTGATCCGCGCGTTCCTGGATGCGAATCTGTAACGCAGCCGAGTGTGAGCTAGTGGTGCGCCTGCTCTTGTAGAGCCGAGCCCACGCTCGGCTTGCTGTGTCCTCGCCCGTTAGCGCCGGGCCATGCCCGGCAAGCGCAGCGGCCAAATGAAAAACCAATGACGCATCCGGCACGCGAAATCGGCCTGATGCGTCATTTCTACAGTTGTTGCTCGCCATCCAAGCATTCGTCGGAAGTACTTCATACAACTACTAGTAAGCGAGAAGCGTCACACGCTTCGTAGCACGGCGAGCCGATTCCGTCACGACGTGCCGCCTCTGCCACTGCAGTGGCGCGGACGCGTCTCCTCTTGTCGCATGTGCCATCTGAGTTGCATGCAACAATTCACGAGTCGCGCTCGAATCATCCGAAATCTTCGGATTTTTCTCATTGAATCGAACGTGCATGCGTAGACAACATGGCGCGCCACTGAAAACGAGTGGCCGGGTCTGCAAACCCGCGAAGCATTGATGTGCCTGTTGTATGCGCTTGCCCGCCGGTACCGCCCGGAAACCGGTACCGGCGGGCAATCCGTCGGCCTATATGGCGGGCGGTGCGTGGGGGTATTCGTACCCACCGGTCAATGGCACCCATGCTTCCCGGTTTGCAGCCACGCACCGTCCGCCACCCGCTTCCGCGCGGTGGCGCTGTTAAGTACAGCCACGGAAGCTATTGCCATGACCACTCGCAAGAACCCGCCGCTCCATGCTGTTGGCGACGTCACCGACGACGAAAACCCCACCTCCGATCTCAGCACCTTCCAGGGCTGCCTCACGCGCATCCGCGATGGCGAAGGCTCCGATGGAATGCTCTGGCCGGAGGAAAACCTGTCCGACGGCCGACGCCAGTCCCTCGCGCGCATCGACCGCGCTGCCACGGGCATGCTCACCGCAGTTGAGATGCTGCACGCCGCCAACCGCTGCAAGACCATGGCCACGCCCCGCCGGCATTTGGATGAAGGCGTGGTTGAGGGCTTGTTCTTCACGTGCCGCGAGCTAGCCGAACTGGTGTGCAGGGAAGTCAGACCCGCCTGACCTCGCCGCATTCTCCCGGTAGCGCCGGGCCATGCCCGGCGGAAAACCAAAACCGCCGCGCTACGCGCTCGCGGGGCATGGCCCCGTGCTACCACCGCGCATCCGCCCCGGTAGCGCCGGGCCATGCCCGGCGGAAAACCAAAACCGCCGCGCTGCGCGCTCGCGGGGCATGGCCCCGCGCTACCACCCCCCTGCCACGGTAGCGCCGGGCCATGCCCGGCGGGAAATCAAAACCGCCGCGCTGCGCGCTCGCGGGGCATGGCCCCGCGCTACCACCGCGCAGCCGCCCCGGTAGCGCCGGGCCATGCCCGGCGGGAAATCAAAACCCCGGCGCTGCGTGCTCGCGGGGCGTGGCCCCGCGCTACCACCACCCTGCCCCGGTAGCGCCGGGCCACGCCCAGCGGGAAATCAAAACCGCCGCGCTGCGCGCTCGCGGGGCATTTCCACGCGCTACCACCGCGCACACGCCCCGGTAGCGCCGGGCCAGGCCCGGCGGGAAATCAAACGTCCCGTGCAGCCACGCTTAGCGCGCGGTCCAACCGCCATCCATCGGAAGCGCCGTACCCGTCATCTGGGCCGCGGCGTCCGATGCCAGAAACACCACCATGTCGCCGAGCTGCTCCGGCGTCACGAACTGCAACGAAGGCTGCTTTTCGGCCAGCAGTTCACGGGCCGCCGATTCCTGATCGGTATCCTCCCGCTCCGCCAAAGCGGTGATCTGTTTCTCAACCAGCGGGGTCCGCACCCACCCCGGGCAAATGGCGTTGGCCGTAATGCCCGTGCCCGCGTTTTCCAGCGCGGTCACTTTGGTGAGCCCGACCACGCCATGCTTAGCCGCCACATAGGCCGACTTGTTCACCGAACCCACCAGCCCGTGCGCCGATGCGATGTTGATGATGCGGCCCCATCCCTGCTGCTTCATGTGCGGCAAGGCCGCCGCCGTTGCATGGAACACTGCCGACAGATTCAGCGCCAGGATGGCATCCCACTTCTCGACAGGAAATTCCTCGATGGGCGCGGTGTGCTGAATGCCCGCGTTGTTCACCAGGATGTCGATGCGCCCCATCGTGGCAACGGTACGAGCGATCATTTCTCGCACGGCCTCGCCACTGGAAAGGTCGGCGCCGTCGTGCGCTACCCGTACACCGAACTCGGCCTCCAGGTTGGAGCGGATGCGTTCGATGTCCTGCGCATCGCCGAAGCCATTCAGCACGATGTCGGCGCCCTGCCGCGCCAACGCGGTGGCGATGCCAAGACCGATACCGCTGGTGGAGCCGGTAACTACCGCGACTTTTCCAAAGAACACAGAGAAGATTCCAATGGGGTACGGCACAGTGTAACTTCGGTATGTCCATCCAAGACGCGAATGCCCCTCCTCAGCGCGTTATCAATAACGGTTCAACAGCTGAAAAAGAGTTTCATAAGAATATGCACGCCTTTTCCAACCGCTCCACATCGCTCTTAGCGTAACCATGTAACAATAATCGCCATGTTATAGAGTGAGCGAAAATCAGGGAACCCTTGCCGTTATGACCATAGTGGATGACAGACGTATCGCGCCAACTGATTCAGTTTTAGACGCATCCGATTCAGGGGAAACAGCCCTTCCAACACTTATATACTCGATCTTGACGCCCGGACTGGATGATGGGTACACGCCGTTTCAAGGGTTTGGCGTTGATATCTCCAAACCTGCCTACTCATATTTTATCAGACTTCTCGCGGTGCTACCTGCGTCTATCCCAGAGATCTTTAGCGAGAACGAATCCCTGCCAAAGCTTCGCCAATTGTGGCCACACAAGCAGGCAACCATAGTTGGACTCCCCTCCTTTAACATTACGGCAATAGGACAAAATGATAATGCAATATCGATCATTCTCGCCCTTCCTGACGATATCAAGGTCGCGCAGGAGGCGAACACGGCACCTAACCCAATCTACGTTACAACCGAAGCTATCAGTGGTGCCATTACTGTCACAGCCTACAAGGGCCACCCAGCTCAACTACTCGACTCCGTCATCCGCGATAGATTACTGGCACTGCTAGATCCAGAGCTTAGGGAGAAAGTCGGTGATCTTCCTCTTAGGCCCCCCTTTCCTGCGGGGAACGAACCCACCAGGCTTTCCGGCGTCACCGAACCGAACGAAACATTGTGCGAGTCCCTCGGATACTCATTCTCAGGACCAGTCCGTATAGATCCTGAAATTCAAAACTCTTACGTTGACGCGATCACACATTCGGTCGATCTAGCGCGCTCTATTATGGAGAAAAAGCCGACAGACGCAGTTGTCTACTGCCCATCAATTGTGAGGCATCTCTACGCGTTCGGCAACGGATTCTGGAACAAGCAGCTGCGCAGAATCCGCTCAGCAGAGATTCGCAAATTGATTAAGGACGGCATCTTTAGAAACCCTAACTATTCTGGATTCTCTTTTTCTACGACCTCAGATCCGGATAGCCTCAATCCTTACAGCGATGAGACTGCATCAGCGATCCTACAAGTCCGTCAAATCGAGTTGAGCCTCACGGCAGCGGCAATTGGCGCATTGGCGACATCAAGAGTCCAACCAGCCATCCGCCTTCCCAACGCGATCAACTTTCACAATGCCACGTTGAGAGAGATTGAGCGCCACGCCCGTCGAGATGACCCCCGCGGACAGGAATTACTTCATAAGAGTTACAGTAAATTAGCTCTCGATATGCATAAGCAAATTCACTCTCGTATCATTGAAGATATTAGGGAGCATGTGGATGCGATCACTCTCGTTGCAGACCCACCCCTTGAGTGGCTACGCATTGACGGGCTCCCATTAATGATTCGTCACGAAATTTCCCGCATCGGGATGACGCCTGGAAATCTAATGTTAGCTCAATGCATAGAATCCGGCACCATTGAGGTACCACTCGAAGCGCTTTTGGATGTTCTAGTAATCCGCTCACTGCAGATCAATGATCCGATTCGCCCAGTTCTAGAAGCTGCCCTAGATGGCTTCAACCTTCAGCGAGTACGCACGCAGATCATCGACGTGACCAGTCGAGACGAATTAATCGTCGCACTAAACAACTATCAGGGTTTTATAGCAGTATTCGATTGCCATGGAGGTCACGGCGGTGATGATGGTCATGGCTGGCTTCAGATCGGGACCGATAGACTTGACGTTTGGGAGCTTGCGCATGTCGCAAGAATCCCACCGATAGTGCTTCTCAGCGCTTGCTCGACATTTGCCCTCGCAGGCTCGCATGCTTCAGTAGCGAACGGACTGATCCGATCGGGTGCGACCACGGTAATCGGGACGTTTTTGCCAGTGGATGCAATCCGCTCAGCAATAATTGTCGCACGCCTACTGCTGAGAGTTGATCAATATCTCCCCATACTTAAGGGGTCGCACTTCCCTGCAATCACATGGCGCAACATAGTAAGTACATTTTTTAAAATGAGCTACGCCACCGACTTACTGAGATTCTTCATCTACGATAAGAAATGGATGAACGAGTCGATGCTGACGAGAATAGGACCCCTAGCCAACAGAGACATAAATAGCTTTCACCTCAAATGGTATTCCCGTCTATTGAGGCGCATAGCGCGCGCCAGCGGAAAAAGCACTACTGACGTCCAGTCCTCTATCGACGCTGACTCACCACTAATGGAAACAATGTATTACTGCCAAATCGGTCGACCTGAAAGCATATCAATCATTATTGATTAACCACTTGAGAAACTAAAAATTACAGACGTCTCTATAAAATTACTCAAGTGGTTCATCTAAATTCAAGAACCACCCCATCCAAACCAACTCCTCCGCAGATGGGTTGTAAGTATAGGCAGATACCCCAGGTGCAGGCCCTGAAGCTTCCGACCAGTAACGAGGAGTAGCAACAACATCGAGAAAGGCTAACTCACATGCGACATAGCACATCCAAGCCGCACTAGCTATCAACTGCATGTTCAGATCAAGATGCTCGTCGCCCCTTGAGTACTCTCGAATAGGAGTCAGCTGCCTATGAAGCGCACCAATGTGCGTAAATTCTTTACTGAGAAAACCATACATCTTGCCGTATGGAGGAAAGACATTCTTAGCACTAGAGATCGCTCGAGTTGAGTCAAACTTATTGTCTCGATACGTCTTTAGATCATCTTGAAACTGAAGAAGATGCAGCACCACGGCAATTGTTTCAATGCAAGATCTAATTATGACTCCCGGCTGCAGAACGAACCCTCCGCGGACCAAGTAGGCGCAGGACGCTACAGAATTGAGGGAATTAGACAAAAGCTGCCCGCAAGTCAGCTTCAACTCATCCTCTTCTCGGGATGCACTGATCATTCCGCTAGTGAGAACCCCGAAAGAGTGCGCAAAGAGCTTACTAATTTCCTTGACATGCTCACCTTTTAGATCATCGAAACTCTTTGCTATCCGCTCTGCGTCGCGAGTGATCTGATTGGTAAGAACCGTAGCCGTTATCTCAAAAACCCTCTTGCTAGATGGATCGACAACGAATGCGCAGGCGTCCGGATTACGAGGATTCATCGGTACTCCTTCGGAAATTCAGTACGGGATTATTCACTACAGCAAGCAAGAGCCGTCCGAAAATAGCTTTCACCACCTACCCACGCCACGCCTACCACTCAGACGCTCTCTATCCACTCATCAAGTAACGTTGAAAATTAATCACTACATTTTCAAAATGAGAATCACACCAGACAGCCATGCAGCATTGCAAGCAACAAGGGCGCCTCTCGGCGCCCTCGTTCTTCAACTCATTCCCACTCAATAGTAGCCGGCGGCTTCCCCGAGATGTCATAAACAACCCTCGACACCCCCCGCAACTCATTGATGATCCGGTTGCTCACCGTACCCAGGAACTCATACGGCAGATGCGCCCAATGGGCCGTCATGAAATCAATCGTCTCCACGGCCCGCAGCGCAATCACCCACTCATAAGCACGCGCATCACCCACCACACCCACCGACTTCACCGGCAGGAACACGGCAAACGCTTGGCTGGTCT
>Ga0213828_1002076_pt1 | contig 15252 bp, 10 predicted proteins | sample MC6MC0897MG_FD_180664 | JGI IMG/M metagenome (GOLD analysis project Ga0213828, IMG submission 180664) | Enriched soil aggregate microbial communities from Iowa State University, Ames, United States - MC6-MC0897-MG | ecosystem: Environmental > Terrestrial > Soil > Unclassified | place: USA: Iowa...
TCCTATGCTTACAGAAAGATTAAAGAGCCTTAAATTTAATGTAATTGATTCAGGCTTTAAATTTAACTTTGTACCAAGTGAAGAAGAACTTAAATTAGCAGATGAGTTTGCTGATAACTTCCTTGGCATGTTAAAATAATTTTTAGAATTAAAGTAAATTTAGTTTATAATAAAAGATTATGGTATATTATTAAGGTATGAGATATAATATTTAATATTATATTCCATGCCTTTTTTAATAGTTAATATAAAATACATACTTAATAATATGTTTACATGAAAGATTTTATTAAGGAATAGGCTATAGATAAAAAATATGGTAAAATGTAAGAAAACTGAGAAATTTCATTGCATTTTTATAGGAGTGATTATATTGAAGTGGTTAAATAAGTTAGAGAGAAAATATGGCAAGCATGCCATTCATGGATTGATGAAATACATTGTAGCAGCTAATTTGGCTGTGTTTTTATTAAGTGCCATAAGTCCAGGTTTACAAGAAAACTTAATGCTAATACCAGAGGCAGTAATGGCAGGTCAAGTATGGAGGCTATTTACCTTTATTTTAATTCCACCAGCAACCAGTGCCTTTTGGATACTATTTACCCTTTATTTCTATTATATTATAGGTATGGGATTAGAACAGGCTTGGGGAAGCTTTAAATTTAATATATATTATTTAGTAGGGATGATTGCTACTATAATTGTATCTTTAGTTGGAGGAAGTCCTGCTACAGGAACCTTTATAAATTTAACTTTATTTTTAGCCTTTGCATCTATATATCCTAATCATGAGGTTTTATTATTTTTCATTTTACCTGTTAAGATGAAATATTTAGCCATTTTTGATGCAGTGCTTTTGGCACAACAGTTTATAATGGGTGGCGTTGGAATAAAACTCATGATTCTTGCATCTTTAGCTAACTACTTTATTTTCTTTGGAAAAGACTTTATAGAGTTATTTAAAACTAAGAAGAAAGTTAAGAAGAATAAGGAAAGATTTAAGGTCATAGAGATGAAGGATTATGTACGTCATAGATGTACTGTATGTGGAATAACTGAAAGAGATGACCCTAATATGGAGTTTAGATACTGTTCAAAATGTAGTGGACATAAGGAATATTGCATGAATCACTTGAAAAATCATGAACATATTAATGATTAGTAGTTTATCCGACGACTACCTGCTCTAAGACTCCCATCTTCTTCAAAGTGTGAGTAAAGAGCAACTACGTCCCTGGATAACCATTTCCACTAAAGGACAACGAGTTCTAAGTATCGAAAATACTGATACTATGAATTCTGTTAGTAAGCTTCAGTGGGAGTAAAAAACCCGCTCTGAAGCAAAGAACTCTGTTTATAAAAAATTTAAGGGATGCATCAAAATTATAGGCTCACTGTTATAGGTTAGCTAAATTTTGAGGCAGCCCTTTTAATTAGTACATATGAAGGAGGAAAATTTATGAGATATGAAGGCACGGTTTATAGGCCACCTAGTGAAGGAAGAAGTTTAATAGTTCAGGCTACCATTGGTTGTTCTCACAACAAATGCAGTTTTTGCAATATGTATAAGGCAAAGCAGTTTAGAATGAGAAATCTAGAAGAGGTAATTGAGGATTTAACCTGGGCTAGAGAGAGATATGGATACATAGAAAAAATATTTATTGCTGATGGGGATGCCCTTATCATGCCTACTCACATACTTATTACTATTTTAGATAAAATTAAAGAGTTATTTCCAGAATGCAAAAGCATTACTGTGTATGCTAGTCCAAAATCTATTTTGCTTAAAACAGAAGAAGAATTAAAGCTTTTAAAAAGCAAGGGTTTAAATATGGTATATCTAGGCATAGAAAGTGGAGATGATGAGATTTTACTTAAGGTAAATAAGGGGGCAACTGCAAAGGAACTTATGGAAGCGGGAAGAAAAATTAAGGATAGTGGAATTAAGTTATCCTGTACTCTAATTAGTGGCTTAGGTGGGATAGAGAACTGGAAAAATCATGCTCTGAACTCTGCAAAAGTTATAAATGCCATAGATCCAGATTATCTGGGACTTTTAACCCTTATGACTCCTGAAGATGCACCTATATATGAAGAGATACAAAAGGGAAACCTTGTACTTTTAAATCCAATAGAAGTAATGGAGGAAGTATATCACCTTGTTAAAAATCTTGAACTTACAAATTGTATATTTAGGAGCAATCATGCATCAAACTATGCACCACTAGCAGCAGTTTTAGGAAAAGAAAAGGAAAGATTACTTTCGAATATAGAAGGTTTTTTGGCAGGGCAAAATAACTTTAAACCAGAATATTTTAGAGGGCTTTAATAATATTGAAATAAAGCCCTCCCTTTGCTATAATTATTACGATAAGTAACATTTTAAAATGTAAACCATTACCTAATGAAATGAAATACGAAATATTAATGTACTATTTATATTTAAAACAGTCTATTAAGGAAGGATGTTAATAATGAAAAATACATACATAAATATTCTTAAAAGAGAAGTTATACCAGCGTTAGGGTGTACGGAGCCTATAGCTCTTGCTCTTGCAACAGCGAAATGTAGTCAAGCTTTAGGAGGAGTTCCAGATAGGGTTACAGTTCTTGTTAGTTGTAATATTCTTAAAAATGGTATGGGAGTAGGAATACCAGGTACAGGAATGGTTGGATTAAATATTGCAGCAGCCCTTGGAGCTATAGGTGGTAATGCGGAGGCTGGATTAGAGGTTTTAAAGGATGTTACTAAGCCAGATATTGAGAAATCAAAGGAATATATAGCAGAAGGCAAGGTTACAATAGACCTTACTAAAGCACCGGAAAAACTTTATGTAGAGGTTATTGGCCATAAGGGAGATGATAGCTCTTCTGTAATAATTAAAAATAAGCATAACAATATAGTTTTAATTACAAGAAATGAAGAGATATTATTTGAAATAGAAGAGGTTAAGACAGTAAGTACTGATGATAATGGAACTGAAGAACAGTTATCTGTTAAAGATATATATGAATTTATAAAAAATGTACCTTATGAGGATATAGAGTTCTTAATGGAAGGTATAGAGATGAATCGTAGAGTTTCAGAGGCTGGAAGAGAAGAAGAGTATGGACTTAAAGCAGGAAAAATTTTATTGGATGGGAAGAACAGTAATATGTTTGCAGATTCCCTTCAAACCTATGCCATGGGATTAACAGCTGCAGGTGTTGATGCTAGAATGGATGGATGTACACTGCCAGTAATGAGTACAGCAGGTAGTGGAAATCAAGGATTAACAGCTACTTTACCTGTAATTGCAGCGGCAGAAAAACTAGGAGTTAGTGATGATATTTTAGTTAGGGCAGTAGCACTTAGTGATCTTATAACTATTCATGTAAAAAGCTTTATAGGAAGACTTTCAGCTCTATGTGGATGTGGAGTTGCAGCTTCAATTGGAGCTAGCTGTGCCATTGTTTATATGCTAGGAGGAGAACTATGTGCTATAAATAAAGCTATAAAAAACATGGTGGCAGACGTATCTGGTATGGTCTGTGATGGAGCAAAGCCAGGATGTGCTCTTAAAATTTCTACAGCAGTAGGTACATCAGTGCTATGTGCAGCCCTTGCAGTAGAAGGAGTAGAAGTTTCATCTCATGATGGAATCGTTCATGAGGATGTAGAGAGAACTATAAAGAACATGGCAGATTTAGGGGTAGTTGGTATGGCTGATGCAGATAGAGTCATACTTAACTTAATGATGTGTAAATAAAAGAAATAAATTAGTAAATCAAGTTTCTAATGAAAGTGTAGAAATAGCTGTATAATCATTTTTGTATCGGTATGTATTGCTTAGCAATTTTCATACCGTTTTTTTTATTGAACTGTTGTCAGCCTAGAAAAATTTATATATAATTTATTATAAGAGAATTATTTGAATATTATATAAATAAAATTTTTTGGTGAGGATTGTATTATGACATATAATGAAATGAAGTTAAAAATGAGAGATGGAAAAGAGATTTATTTATACAAGTGGGAGTTAGATGAAAGTGTTAAGCCTAAGGCAGTTATACAACTTATCCATGGTATGGCTGAATATGGTAGCAGATATGATAGATTTGCAAAGGAATTAGTAAAGGATGGCTTTATAGTTTATGCTGATGATCATAGAGGTCATGGAAAATCCGCAGAAAGCTTAAGTGCTTTAGGGTATATTAGTGATAATGATGGATTCCATGATATGGTTCATGATCAATATGAAATAAATAATCTTATAAAAAAGGAAAACCCAGGACTAGATGTTTATATTTTTGGACATAGTATGGGGTCTTTTATAACTCAAAGGTATATGGAGATATATGGAGATACAGTTAAGGGTGTAATTTTATCAGGAACTGGTGGAAAGCCTAGTTCTACAATGAATATGGGGATATTATTGTCAAAGACCATAATGAATCTTAAAGGAAGAAGAGCAAGTGGAAAGTTAATGGATGATTTAGGCTTTGGGAATTATAATAAGCTAGTAGAAAATCTAAAAACTAAATATGATTGGCTAAGTAGGGATGAGGATGAAGTGGAAAAATATATTCTAGATCCTTATTGTGGAGGAGAGTTTCCAGTATCCTTCTTTTATGATTTTTTAAGGGGAATGAAGGCTATTCATAAAAAGGACAACCTTGCTTCCATACCAAAGAATTTATTTATAACCATGTTCAGTGGGGATAAGGATCCAGTAGGAAATTATGGTAAGGGAATATTATATCTAGTTAATACCTTTAAAAATTTAGGCATTAAAAATTTAAGCTATAAGTTATATGAAGGTGGAAGACATGAAATATTAAATGAGATAAATAGAGATCAGGTTACAGAAGATATTAAGGCATGTTTAAATAGTTGGGTCCAAGGTGATAATTATATTAGCAATGAAGTTACCTACACTAGTACCTTCATTGAAGGTAGTACTTTAAGTGAAAATTAGGCATCTGAAAATAAATAACAAGTCAAAGAGGGAAAGTATATTTTGAGTTAGACAAGGAAACAGGTTCCTTAGATAGTAGCACTATCTAAGGGTTCTGTTGACGCAGTATAACACAAAATATACGAGCATTATGACTTATTTATTTTTTGAAGATGCCTTAAGCTATATTATAGATAAGTTAGTAATATAAATCTTAAGATTATCTCTGGTTTGACATATCAATCATTACAATATAGAATAGATAGAGTTGTAGTTATTTGAAATTACTATGGTAAATAATGAAAATATGGAATGTTTAATCATTGTAAAAGGAATGACTGCTTTATGGAAAGATGTTACTTAATTTGGAGGAATGATTATGTCAAAAACCATAGAATATAAAGAGCTAACTGGAGACTATGTCCTTGTTGATGTGAGAAGTACAGGGGAATATAATGAAGCTACTATTAACGGTGCTGTAAGTATTCCTCTTTTTAATGATGAAGAAAGAGCACTTATTGGAACTATATATACTAGAAAAAGTACTGACGAAGCAAAGAGATTAGGAGTAGAGGCAGTATCTAAAAAACTTCCTTATATATATGATAAAATTCATGAATTAGAAAAAGAACATAAAAATGTAGTGCTTTTTTGTGCTAGAGGTGGCATGAGAAGTGCCTCTATTACAGATCTTTTAGGTGCCCTTGGTATGAGAGTTAGTAGAATTAAGGATGGATATAAAGGATATAGAGCTTTCATCAATGAACAGCTACCTAAGGTTAATGAAAAAGTCAACTATATAGTACTTCATGGTAATACAGGAGTTGGAAAAACTGAGATTTTAAAAAAGCTTAGAGCTGATGGATATGATGTATTGGACTTAGAAGGCTGTGCTAACCATAGGGGCTCAATATTAGGTGCTGTAGGTCTTGGAGATGGTACTAGTCAAAAGCAGTTTGAATCTAATGTCTATGAGGAGTTAAAGGCAGTTAAGGGTAAATATGTTTTCATTGAAGCAGAAAGTAGAAGGATAGGGAAGGTTTTAATTCCTGAATATATCCATTCTGATATGAAAAATGGACTTCATATTTTTGTAGATGCACCCTTAGATTTTAGAAGTAAGATAATAATTGATGAATATACTAAACGTAATAGTTGTAATGAAGAAATTTGTGATGCTCTAAGAAGATTAAAGAAACACATCAGTGAAAAAAATATAGAAATTTATTGTGATATGGTTAATAACGATCAGTATGAAGAAGTGGTAAAGGAACTTATGGTAAAGTACTATGATCCACTATATACTCATAGCTCTGATAAGTATGAATATGATAAAAAGCTTATGATAAACTCCATAGATGAAGGAGTGGAAGAATTAAAAAGCTTTATAGATAATTTAAAATGTGAAGAATAAACAGGAGTCTGAATAAAATATGTATATTAAGTAAAGCTTATAATTAATGTTTATGGGACTTTCGTAAAATAAACTAATCTAAATGAACGTTGAGCATGCACTTATAATATTAAAGCACATGCTAACCGTTCTATATAAGATTAGTGATATATTTTACGAAAAACCTAGTAGAACAGTAATTATAAGCTTTTTTATATAAAAATTTAATTGTATTATAAAAATTACAGAAAATAAATCTTTATGAAAGATAAAATAAGAACATTTGTTTTACAATTTCAAGAAAAAACTTTACTACTTAGGAATAAAGTTATACAATAACAAATGTAACTCAACTTTTAAGGAGGGATAACATGGCAGAAAAAGAGAATAATAGAGGTACTTATGAAGTTACAGATCTCACATCTCTCGAGAAATTAGAGCCAGTAAGAGTTAGGCCTGGAATGTACATTGGATCAACAGGGACTAAAGGTTTACATCATTGTATATGGGAAATACTGGATAACTCTATTGATGAAGTTGCCAATGGATTTGGAGATAGAGTAATAGTTACTTTAAACAAAGATAAAACTGTTACTATTGAAGATAATGGAAGAGGAATACCTACAGGTATACATCCTGTTAAGAATAAATCTGGAGTGGAGATGGTTTATACAGAACTTCACACAGGAGGAAAATTTAACAATAATAACTACAAGACCTCAGGAGGACTTCATGGAGTTGGGGCTGCTGTTGTAAATGCGCTGTCTAAGTGGTTAGATGTAGAAGTTAAACAAAAGGGAAATATTTATTTACAAAAGTTTCATTATGGATACGACAAAGAACTCAAAAGGGACATGCCGGGAACTCCAGCTACACCTTTGAAAGTAGTAGGAAAGTCTAATGAAACTGGAACTAAAGTAACCTTTTTAGCGGATAACGGAATTTTTGGAAATGTAGATTATAGGTTTGAAATAATTGATGAGAGATTAAAGGAGCTTTCCTTCCAGAACAAAGGAATTACATTAATTCTTAGAGATGGTAGGAAGGATGAAGTAGAAGAAAAGGTATATCATTCTGAAAGAGGTCTTTTAGACTTTATAGATTATTTAAATGAAAGTAAAACTGTACTTCACAAGGACCCAATAATTTTTCAAGGAGAAAGAGAAATTAATGGACTTATGGTATCAGGAGAAATATGCATACAGTTTACAGACTCTACAACAGAATATATTGCTAGCTATGTAAATAATATTCCTACTAAGGAAGCTGGTACCCATGAAACAGGATTTAAGACAGGGATGACTAGGGCCTTTAAGGAAGGTAGTAGAAAGCTAAATCTTTTAAAGGAAAAGGATAAAGACTTTGAAGGAGACGATATTAGAGAAGGTATGACTGCCATTGTAAAGGTAAGAATTACAAATCCAGTCTTTGAGGGTCAAACTAAAACTAAGCTAGGAAATGTAGAGGCATATTCTGTAATGAATGAGCTTGCTTATACTAAGCTAGGAGAATGGATAGAAGATAATAAAGAACTAGCTACTGTAATTATTAATAATGCAATTTCAGCTGCAGCTAGAAGAGAGAAAATAAAAAAAATTAATGAAGCAGAGAAGAAAAAGATAGGAAATGGAACTGCACCACTAGCAGGAAAAATAGCTGTCTGTACTTTAAAAGACAGAGAATACACTGAATTTATAGTGGTGGAAGGAGATTCTGCGGGAGGTTCTGCAAAACAAGCAAGGGATAGACGGTTCCAAACCATAATGCCTTCTAAGGGTAAGATTATGAATACGGAAAAGCAAAAACTAGAAAATGTTCTTGCTAGTGAAGAGCTTAGAATCTTTAATACTGCCATAGGAACTGGAGTTTTAGAAAACTTTAAAGCAGAAGAATTAAAGTATGGAAAGATAATTATACTAAGTGATGCCGATGTGGATGGATATCATATCAGAACACTTTGGATGACTTATGTTTATAGATATATGAGACCACTTATTCAAAATGGAAATTTATTTATTGCTTTACCACCTCTTTATAAGGTTTATAAAACCACTAAAAATGGTGAGATTAGCAAGTACATTTATAATGGTGAAGAGCTAGAAAAGGCTAAGAAAGAAATTGGTAAGGGTGCTTTGATTCAAAGATATAAGGGTCTAGGAGAGATGAATGCAGACCAACTTTGGGATACTACATTAAATCCAGCTACTAGAACTCTTCAAAGGGTAACCATTGAGGATGCCGCCAAGGCAGAAAAGATGGTATCTCTATTCATGGGAGATGTGGTAGAGCCAAGAAGAAATTATATGTATAATTACGGAAAGTTTTAGGAGGTAATCACGTGGCTAAGAAAAAAGAACCAATTCCAATAGATAATAATATTATAGATGTTTCTATAGATGAAGCGATGCCTGAGAACTACCTTCCTTATGCTGTTGAGGTTTCAAAGGATAGAGCTCTTCCAGATGTAAGAGATGGACTAAAGCCTGTTCATAGAAGAATTTTATATGGAGCCTATATGTTAAAGGCTTTCCCAGATAAGCCTTATTATAAATCCGCTAGAATAGTTGGAGATATTTTAGGTAAATATCATCCCCATGGGGATTCTTCAGTTTATGATGCTATGGTTATTTTAGCCCAAGATTTTAGTACTAGAAAGCCCCTTATAGATGGTCATGGAAACTGGGGTTCTATAGATGGAGATAGTGCAGCTGCTATGCGTTATACCGAGGCGAGGCTTGCCCCTATTGCCATAGAGCTGCTTAAGGATATAGATAAAGATGTAGTAGATATGATGGATAACTACTCTGACAGTGAAAAGGAGCCAAGGGTATTACCAGCTAAATATCCAAACCTTTTAGTTAATGGAGCCTTTGGTATAGCTGTAGGTTTAGCTACAAATATTCCACCACATAATTTAGGTGAGGTTATTGATGGAGCCATTGCCTATGCAGATAATGAGGACATTACCACTAGAGAACTTATGGAATACATAAAGGGACCTGATTTACCTACTGGTGGAATTCTTATGGGAAAGGATTCGTTAGTTTCTGCTTATGAAACTGGAGAAGGAAAAGTGGTATTAAGAGCTAAAACTCATTTTGAAACCTTGGAAAATGGTAGACTTGGTCTTGTTATTACAGAGTTTCCTTATAGAAAAAATAAGGCTAAGCTTCTTCAAGCCATTTCTGATTTAACAGGGGATAAAAAGCATAGTAAGGCTGTAGAATCCATTGCAGATATTAGAGATGAATCTGATAGAAATGGTATTAGAGCCGTTATAGAATTTAAGAAGAATACTGCAGAGGAAACTGCAGATAGAGTACTTAAATATCTATTCAAGAAAACGGAGCTTCAATGTAATGTATCCTTTAATATGGTGGCTCTAGCTGGTGGAAAGCCAAGAACCATGGGCCTTAAGACTATAATTAAATACTATATAGAACATCAAAAGGAAGTTGTTACAAGAAGAACAAGAAGAGAGCTAGAAATAGCAGAAAAGAGATTCCACATTGTAGAGGGCTTTATTAAAGCTATTGGAATCATGGATGAGATAATTAAGACTATTAGGGCATCTAAATCTAAAAAGGATGCAGGAGAAAATTTAGTAAGTCAATTTGGCTTTACTCATCCTCAATCAGAAGCTATTTTAGAGTTGATGCTTTATAGACTTACAGGTCTTGAAATTAAGATATTCCAAAAGGAACATAAAGAATTAGAGGCTAAAATTAAGGGTCTTAAAAAGGTATTAGGTAGTGAAAAGGAACTTATTAATGTTATTAAAAAAGAACTTTTAGAGGTTAAGGAAAACTATGATGATCCAAGAAGGACTACTATTTTAGAGGACGATAGTGACGCTAAGATTGAGCTAGAAGAACTTATAGTAGAGGAAGATGTGGTGGTAACCATGTCTAATGATGGATATATTAAGAGAACTTCTTTAAAATCCTTTATTAGAACTACACAAAATACTGAGGATATAGAGTATAGAGAAGGAGACTTTAATAGATTCTTTTTTGAATGTAATACTAGAGATTCCCTATGCATTTTCACTAACCAAGGAAATATGTATCAATGTAAGGTTGGAAATTTAATTGAGTTTAAGTGGAGAGAGAAGGGGGAGAGAATTCAAGGGTTTATTAGAACTCTAGACTTAGATAAAGAAGTTATAGTAAATGCCTTCGTAGTAAGTGATTTCTCCCTTTCTAAGGATGTGATTCTTATAACATCTAGAGGCTTTATTAAGAAAACTGAACTAAGCAAGTTTATTACTAATAATTCAAGGCTTCAAGGTATTAAACTTAAAAAGGATGAAGAATTAATAAGTGCTGAGTTAGTAGAGAAAGATAGAGAAGAAAGATTTATAAATCTAACTACGGCCAAGGAATTAAACTTCATAGTAGAGGAACCTAAGGTAGAGCCAGTGGATAGAGGTATAGTTGGAAAATCTATAATTAGTTTAACTGATGGAGATAGTATAACTCAGTGTAATTATTTAGATGAATTTAACTATAAAGAATTCTATATAACTGTTAATAAAAAAGGAATTTTAAAAACTTCTAGTAGAAGAAGCGGAGAGCCGGTTATAACTACATCAAACTCTAGTAGTGAGTTATTCCTATTTACAGCTCATGGAGATCTATTTAAAATATCAGCATTAATGATACAAAACATAGATAAAAAGGGTATTGAACTGGAAAAACTATTTGAAGTTTATAATTCTGAAGATCCAGTAATTGCAATAATATCTGTGGATATGAAATCAAGCTCTAAAGAAAGTTTTTACTTCTTTACAGAAAAGGGTGTAGTAAAGAAAACTAGTATAGAGGAATTCTTAGGTGATTATACTCATAGCTCCGGATATAAATTTAAAACTCCAGAGGATAAGCTGATTAAAGTGGAGCTTGAAGCTGAAGAAGGTGAAGGATTACTCTTTACAAGAAAGGGTATGTGCCTAAAATTTGATTTAGAAGCCATAAATGTTATGGGTAAAAATGCCAGCGGAGTTATGGGAATTAGTTTAAAGGATGATGACAAAGTCATTTTTGCAAAGGCAAGAAGTGGTGCAATTTCAAATAAAAATAATGAGTTATGTGTCGACTTATTTGAGGAAAATCTTAAAATAACTACAAATAAGGGGCAAGAGAAGATAGTGGAATTAGGAGCCCTACCAATTCAAAATAGAGCTGGTAGAGGTAAAAATATAATTGTATTTTTGGATGATGATTTTATTCAGCAGGTAGAGCTGGTTAAGTAGTAGAAGTAAAGTGGGGAAAAACATGGATAAGATAATTTTAAAACATGGAGTTAAGTTGCTTTATGAAAGAGTTCCAGGGAATATAACTTCCTTTACCATAGGTCTTGAAGCTGGAGCTAACAGTGAAAATTCTAATAGCATGGGTATTGCCCATGCTGTAGAGCACATGGTATTTAAGGGCACTAGCAGTAAAAGTGAGAAGGAAATTAATGAGCTATGCAATGAGTATCTAGGATTTCATAATGCTATGACTAATTATCCCTACGTGGTTTACTATGGAAGTTCCTTAAAGGAAGATTTTAAAAATGCTTTTAGTATATATTTTGATATAGTTTTTAATCCAGCTTTTAGAGAAGAAGGCTTTAAGGAAGAAATGGCAGTTATCATAGAAGAGCTTAAGGAGTGGAGTGATGATGTAGTTCAACACTGTGAAGATTTTTTATTCTATGAAAGCTTTGAAAAAAGAAGAATAAAGGAGTTAATCATAGGTAGAGAAGACACTATAAAGACTCTAACCTTAGACCATATTAGGGAGTATCATGAGAAGTTTTATGCTCTAGATAACTGTGTAATTTCTGTGGTAACATCTTTAGGATTAGATGAAATTCTTGAAATTATTGAAGGTGAAATAAAATCCATGAAAAGAGCAAAAGCTTCTTTAAGAGATAAAACCAGTGAAATAGTTCCAAAGGTTAAAAGCCCGGAAGCAGAGGTTTTTCCTCTTTATGAGAATCCAAAAGATGGTATGTTTACAGAAGAAAATCTATCTATCAATGGATGTAAGCTTCAATATATATTTCCAATTCATAGCCTGAGTGAAAGGGAAGTTACCTTACTTCAATTATTTAATGAATATTTTGTAGGAGGCACTAGCTCCTTGCTATATGATGAAATAAGAACTAAGAGAGGGTTAGTCTATGATATTCAAGGGAAGGTTAAGGGAGAGAAGGGTATAAAACTATATACCATAACTTTATCCACTTCTAAGGAAAATATTGATTTAGTTAAGGAGATAATTAAAGAAAATATTAGTAGAGTAAAAGCTTCAAAGGGTATATTCACTGAAGACTTCTTTAGAAAATATATAAAAAGTCAAAACCTAAAAAGGATGTTAGCTATTGAGAAATCCATAGTTTTATCTATGCACCTAACTGTCTATGAAATAATGCACAGTGGTGGAGACTTACTTTTAAATGAGTTTTATAGCCTAAGTAATTGCACAGAAGAAGAAATGCTCAGTGTCATAAATAAAGTATTTATCAATGAAACCCTAGGAATCATAAGAAACTAGATAGGAAAGAGGTCGTCTCAAAATAAGTTGAATCTTGAATTAATGTTGAGCTTGCCCTGTATTATAATAATATTACGGCGCAAGCTCAACATTTTATAAAGATAGGTGAATTATTTTTAGACAACCTTATTTTTTATTAAAAATATGATATGATAGGAGAAAAGCTAAAATAGAATTGACAGTAGGGTAAAGGTAAGGTGATTTGGTGAAGACTGTTTGGAAAGAGAGTCAGTGCTCTATGGAGGTTTTAAAGGAGTTACTTAGCTATATAAAGGTTACTCCTATTACTCTTAGGGTGCTTATGAATAGAGGAATAGATACTAAGGATAAGGCGGAGGAATTTTTAAATTCTTCTTTGAAGAAGATGCATAATCCTTATCTTATGAAGGATATGGATAAGGCTATAGAGATTATGGTGGATGCTATAAATAATAAGGAAAAAATTATGGTCTATGGAGATTATGATGCAGACGGTGTTACTAGTACTGCCATTCTTTATAAGGCTATAAAGAACTGTGGTGGAACAGTAGATTATTATATACCTCACAGGGAAAATGAAGGCTATGGTATGAGTGTTTCTAGAATAGAGACTATAGCTGAGGACGGTTTTGACCTTATAATAAGTTGTGATAATGGGATTTCTGCTATAGAAGAGGTTAGAAGAGCTAAGGAACTTGGATTAAAGGTGATAATTACAGATCACCATGAGCTTCCCTTTGAGGAGATAGATGGAGAAAGAAGGGTGGTAGTTCCAAGTAGTGATGCCCTTATAAACCCTAAGCAGGAGGATTGTAATTATCCTTTTAAGCTTTTATGTGGAGCTGGCGTGGCTTATAAGTTTTCTTTAGCTTTATATGGAGCCATGAATATGGGAAATAAGAATACTGATGATCTTCTAGAGTTAGCTGCCATTGGTACTATATGTGACGTGGTAGACTTGATGGATGAAAATAGAATCATTGCCAAGGAAGGGCTAAAGATACTTTCCAACACAAAAAAATTAGGATTAAAGGCTTTAAACCATATAATTGATATAAAAGATGAGGTAACTTGCTATAATGTGGGTTTTAACATTGGACCTTGCATCAATGCTACAGGAAGGTTAGAAACAGCTCAGCTTTCTTTAGATTTATTGCTTTGTGAAGATATGGGTAAGGCCATGGACATAGCTACAAAGGTATTTAATCTTAATAAAGAAAGACAAGACCTTACCACAGAAAGTGTAGAACAAGTTTGCGCTGATATAGAAGGGTCTTCTTTAGTGAATGATAGAGTGCTTGTAGTATATAACCAGCAAATACATGAGAGTATTGCAGGAATCGTGGCAGGAAGAGTTAAAGAAAAGTATGGGAAGCCAACCTTTGTTTTAACTAAGGGAAAAGAAATGCCAAAGGGCTCAGGTAGATCCATTGAAGAATATAATATGTTTGAAGAAATGCTAAAATGTAAAGACGTATTAAGTAAGTTTGGTGGACATCCAATGGCAGCAGGTCTTTCCATTGAAGAAAAAAATATTTCAAAGTTTAGACAGCTATTAAATGAGAACTGTAATTTAAGTGAGGAGGACTTAGCTTCAAAAATGAAAGTAGATTCTCCCATAAAGTTAAGCTATGTAACAGAACAGGTTGTGCAAGAATTTAAATTATTAGAGCCATTTGGAAAGGGAAATCCAACACCAATTCTTCAAGCTAATAGAGTTTTAGTGGCAGATATAAGATTTTTAGGCAGTGAATACCAGCATGTTAAGTTTAGATTTAATAAGGATGCTGCTAATAACATGATAGATGGACTATATTTCAATAAAAGAGATGAAGTTATTGAAATTCTAAAAGATGTCTATGGCGATGAATATGGAGATGTTGGAAATGGATATATAAGACCAAAGGGTCTATTTTTAAACATATTATTTCAGCCAGATATAAATGAATATATGGGAAGAAGAAGTGTACAGCTAAAACTTAAAGATGTAAAATTAAATTAATAAGGAGATGCACCTATAAGGTGCATCTCCTATTTGGGGGTTTACTTACTATTAAATAATTTATTTAGATATTAATATATCCTATAAATTTCTTTCGTAAGATTCAACCATTTTTTTAACCATTTGTCCGCCGATTGATCCAGCTTCTCTAGAAGTTAAATCACCGTTATATCCCTCTTTTAGGTTAACTCCAACTTCTTGAGCTGCTTCCATCTTAAATCTGTCTAAACCTGCTTTAGCTTCTGGTACTAATAATCTACTTTTGCTTGCCATTTTACATTCCTCCTCCAATAAATTAGTAGAAGTCAACAAACATATTAATATGAAACTCTTATTATTTAAACAAATTTTGCTAACTTCTTAAATAATAAATTTACCACATGCTACTTACAAATG
>Ga0213828_1002081_pt1 | contig 15223 bp, 16 predicted proteins | sample MC6MC0897MG_FD_180664 | JGI IMG/M metagenome (GOLD analysis project Ga0213828, IMG submission 180664) | Enriched soil aggregate microbial communities from Iowa State University, Ames, United States - MC6-MC0897-MG | ecosystem: Environmental > Terrestrial > Soil > Unclassified | place: USA: Iowa...
GCTCATCAGGCGTCCCCTTATTGGCGATTCATGCGCCGAATCGTCTGCCGGCGCTTTGGGGCCAGCATATGCCTCGGTGCAGGGGCGACCGGGTGCAAAAACGACAGGGGAATTGCCGAAAGCGTCAATCCGCGACAAAGGGTCAAGATAGCGAGGTGCCATGAGCACCTGTCATTTACCTTCCCCATGCGCGAGAATTCATTACATTGAAGTGCCCGAACACATTCTTTCTCAAAGGACGCGCTGGATGCTGACCTCAATCCATCAGGATGGAAAAACGCTTCATCTTAAAACGAAAACATGCACAAACCTCTTCGATATCGATTCGATGTCACTATTGATCGGACCTAATGGTTCGGGAAAAACTCGCTTTCTGCAGCGCACTATTGAAAGTTTTCTCGTAGACGACGCACCAACTCCTTCCAAAAATTGCCGGCTAAGTATCGACTTCAAACCCCGAACAAATCCCAGACAGTTTTCTGAAAAATGGAGCCTGGTTTATTTCAACCCACTCCCACTTCGAACAAAATTCAGGGATCAACTCAACTTCACAAACGCATCATTTGAAAAAAACACAAACCTGTTTGATCTAATAAAACACAATAAAATACTTGAAGGATTCGGCCTAGAGGTTAAACTTTTTGCCGAACTTCGCCCAAACGTGCAAAAAATCATGGAGCTATTCTCCATCGCTGTAGCCGACAACAGAAAATTCCTGCATAAAGAAATAGCTCACCATCCAATCGTAAAGATGCTGAGTGACACAATAATTAAGAGAAAGAATATTTCTGACTTCGATGCAAACCAGAAGCAAGTTGAAGAAATTGAAAACAGACATTTTACTTTACTAAATGAATTAGCAAACCAATTACGCCTCGATTTTGAAAAATCTGCAAATAGGCGCGCAAAAAATGGAACACAGTTTCTGACTGCTGTCCTTTCAGTCGTTCAACATATGATTGAACAAAAAACACATTCCATTCAAAAAATAGTCGCATTTGCAACCGCACACATTCACTCCAAGCTTATAGACTCACACTCTTACCCGAATGAAGACATCAACGATAGCAACCTCTTACTTTTAAACGTACTCCAGATATTGCGCACTCTTCCCTTCATAGAAGATAAGCACGAGCCCCTTCACTGCGCCAGCGCGATAAATCCTGTGAAGCACAGAAAACTTTTTGAACAGTCAGCAATGACGCCAATTTTCACTATTCGACTCCCGGGCATGAGTTCAGGTCAAGAGGCAATTATCACTCAAATAAATTCGATCTATAGCGCACTTAAAAAAACGAAAGAAAAACGCAACATCTTACTCATGATTGATGAAGGCGATGCTTTCCTACACTTGGCTTGGCAGCGGAGGTATATCTGGCAGATGAATAGTTTCCTCAGCCAGTGCAAAAAAGAGCTCGAAATAGAAAACTTGCAACTTATTATAGCCACTCACTCACCGCTGCTAATGTCGGACATACCTCGAGAGTTCGTCTGTGAATTAGAAGAGCCTGAAGACAACATTGTTTTTTCCGATATTGAGAAAAAACAACCTGAGGCCGCTAATGAGGACGTATTTGGGGGAGGCCCTCCTTCACAATCACCCTCATTTGCAGCGCCCATACATGCCATACTAAACCTCGCTTTTGAATCCAGTACGATTGGTGAGTTCGCTACGAGAACGATCAACAAAACTATAAAAAACTTGAAATCCGGACAATTTACTGCTCGGGACAGATATTTAATTTCCATTGTTGACGACCCTATTATCAAGCGTGAGCTTCAATCAATGATTCCCAACGGGGATCATTCATGATTATATCTATGCCGGACAACTGGAAAACCGCAGAGTCCATACACGAGCAGTTTCTAAAAGATAAAATTGAAGACTTTCTTGACAACAACACACCACCTGCCAAAAGCAAGCATAGCAAACCTTTCATCGAACTCACCAAAAAATCAATATTATCTAGCAGTCAGAATCAATATTTATGGTCCATAAGTGAACTCAACGATATAAAAAGCAAAATCACCACAAAAGATTATCGACGCCTTATAAATGATCTAAATTCGGTCTTCAATTACAAGGCCTTCTCAGAAAAGAAAAAAATAAAATGGGACGCTTACAAATTATGCGAGCACTCCAAACTACGCACCTGCCCATACTGCAATTACAGTTATGCCATGACTCTATTCAAAGGAAAAGACGGCGTATTAAGACCGACTCTTGATCACTTTTACCCTAAATCGATTTACCCACACCTTGCACTTTCACTGGCCAATCTGATCCCTAGCTGCAACGCCTGTAATTCCTCCCTGAAGGGTGACGTCGACTTTTTCAAAATTTCACACTTACATCCTTACTTCGATAAGGAAGTGATCACATTCGAATGCTGTCACGAAAAACTGGATATTGTAGAAATCATCGGAAATTTTGAAAGAATAAAGCCCTATCTAAAAATTAAACTTAATGCACCGAAACACTGCTGCACAACTCAAAATAGCCTTTCGCTGTTCCGCCTGGAACAGCGCTATAGTCGTTTACGTCAGGAGGGGACAGACTTCATAGCCACTCACCTACAGATTGAATCGCTGCTTGGTAACCAAACACTTAGTGGACGAAAAGGTTCTGGCGACAAACTTGACTTCAAAAATCTGACACTAAGAACGCGATTACTTCGCTTTGACAAAATGAAATACAAATCTTATTTATTAGGAAAAATGTATGCAGACCTGCACAATCAATTTGATAGAGACCTGGAGAAAATTATTTAATCCAAAACCCCGTATCAACATGAACTATGCGTTGGACTCTCAGCACAAGTGGACGCCATCCTTTTTCTCCGCAAGAATACTGAGAAAACCATCCAAAGAACTCTAAGATGGCGCCAACTCTCCCATCGAAACCAAGCGACAGGCACATGTCCCTTAAAGCTCTCTGTTCATAACCTCTCTCATGAGACAGAATTCGCTTCATTTTTAGACACATTGGAAAAGGTGGCGGTGCAATGAAATCGATCTTCCTGGCCCTGGCCCTGATTGTGACCGGCGTACACGCCGCCGAAGAGTCCGACAACAACCCGTGCGACGCGGTGGAAAACGACATCCAGACCCTGGAATGCTCAACGTACAGCCGCAGCACCGCCGAAGACCTGCTCAAGGACAACTACGCCAGCCTCAACGAACGCATGCAGACTGCGTACGGCAAAAACGCCACGCAACTGGCGGATATCACCGCCAAGCTCAAGACCGCCCAGCAACAATGGCTGAAGACGCGGGACGCGGATTGCGCGGTGGAAGCGTTCCCGGCGACGGCGGGCAGCAAGGCCTTCACGATTGCGCAGAATGACTGCGTGGCGCGGATGAGTGATGAACGGTCGGAGTTTTTGGAGTCGATTGGGCAGGAATAGTCCTCAAAATTTGAAGGAAAATTGGCACTGCTTTCTGCAATTGCCTCGTGAATCTCTTCTTCTTACGGCACATGCCGACTTCGCCTACACCTATTGCGTGAAAGCCCCGATCTACGGGCGCTTCACGCAATATCCTGACAACTGTTCTTGATTGGCCACCTTAAAAATATAAGTAAAGATTCGCGAATCTTATAAAAGACTTATATTCTTCCATGAACAGCATCCACTGGACACGAAAGGCCGTTAAGCAACTCTTGAAATTGCACTCTGTGCATCAGGTACAGGTTCGAGATGCCGTTACGGCGCTTGCCGACATGCCTGATGTGGGCAATGTCAAAGCACTGATTGGCCATGACTACGCCTACCGCCTGCGTGTCGGTAATTATCGAGTCATGTTCGACTGGGATGGCGCAATCAAAGTGGTCAGTATTAAAGAGGTCAAGAAACGCGATGAACGCACCTACTGACATCCAAATCATCAGCGACGCCGAGGGCAACCCCGCATTCGTCGTCATTCCCTACGCGCAGTACGTCGCGCAGAAAATGCAGCCCGATCTGATTCCCCATGAAGTGGTCAGTCGGATGGTCGACGGAGCGACACCGATCCGTGCCTGGCGCGAATACCTAAACCTGACTCAGGAAGAAGTCGCTAAACGCATGGGCATTTCGCAACCGGCGTTTGCCCAGCAGGAAACAGTCGCCAAGCCACGCAAGGCCACTCGCGAGAAAATTGCGTCGGCGTTCGGCATCACCGCCAATCAGCTAGAGCTGTAAGCTGCCCTCTTCACTTCAAGGAATTCCCCATGAACATCTGCGGCATCGAAATCAAAGGCAGCGAAGCGATCATCGCCGTGGCCGCTCTCGACGGTTTGGCCTTGAGCCACATTCCCCTCGCCACCAAGAAGATCGCCCTCGAAGACGATGACGACGCGGCCAACGTGAAGTTGTTCGCGGCGCAGGTGGCGTCGTTTGTGCGGGAGAATTCGGTTGATCGGATTGCGATCAAGAAGCGTAGCAAGAAGGGTGAGTTTGCCGGTGGGCCGACCACTTTCAAGATTGAGGGGATTTTGCAGTTGCTGGATGGTTGTGAGGTGACGTTGTTGTCTCCGCAGACGATCAATGCGCAGGCGAAGAAGCATAATTTTGAACTGCCGGGGACGTTGAACAAGTATCAGCATGAGGCTTATAAAGCCGCGTGTTCGGCGTTGGTGAAGAAGTAACCAACAGCAAGATCAAAAGATCGCAGCCTTCGGCAGCTCCTACATTGGAATGCATTTCCCTGTAGGAGCTGCCGAAGGCTGCGATCTTTTGATTTCAGGCCTGCGCGGTACGGCGGTCCTCGCGGGGGCAGCGGGCGAACTTCGCGCGGTAGCTACGGGTGAAGTAGGACGGTGATTCAAACCCGCAGGCGATGCTCACTTCGAGCACGCTCATGTCGGTTTGGCGCAGCAGTTGCCGGGCCTTTTCCAAGCGCAGACGCAGGTAGAAGTTGCTCGGTGTATCGTTCAAGTGCAGCCGAAACAAGCGCTCCAGTTGCCGTCGCGTCACTTTGATCGATTCCGCCAGTTGCAGCGTGGTCAGCGGCGGTTCGCTGTGCTGCTCCATCTCGCCAATCACCTGCACCAGTTTCTTGTTATTGATGCCGTAACGCGTGGCGACTTCCATGCGCTGGTGATCTTTGCGCGGACGAATACGCCCCAGCACAAACTGCTCGCTGACCTGAATCGCTAGTTGCGGTCCATGGGCCTGGGCGATCAGATCGAGCATCAAATCGATGGACGCGGTGCCGCCCGCCGAGGTGATGCGCCGACGGTCGATCTCGAACAGCTCCTGGGTCACGCTGAGCTGTGGATAAGATTCCTTGAATGCGTCGATGGCTTCCCAGTGCAGGGTCAGGCGATGGCCATCGAGCAGGCCCGCTTCAGCGAGGACAAAGCTGCCGGTGTCGATGGCGCCAAGTGTGACGCCTTCGTTGTCCAGTCGGCGCAGCCAATGCTCCAGCACCGGGGTGGCGAACTTGAGCGGCTCAAACCCGGCCACCACCAGCAGCGTCGCGCCTTTCTTCAACGGCTCCAGTGCCGCGTCGGCGTTGACCGACATGCCGTTGCTCGCCAACACCGCCCCGCCATCAGCGCTCAACACATGCCAGCGGTACAGCTCGCCACGAAAGCGGTTGGCCACGCGTAGCGGTTCGATCGCGGAAATAAAGCCGATGGCGGAGAACCCCGGCATCAGCAAGAAGTAGAAATCCTGGGACATGTGCGCACTCGGTTGGCGGGTAGCGTGGGATGTTGATACGCCAGTTGTCTTCAGCATTCAAGAGCGCAGGTCGCTACAGTGCAAATGCCAGTCGCCGCAGTGCGCTTTCATGGGCGTATAGCTGCGTAACTTGGCATCACCGGCGCGTCAGACGCCGGGAACCACAATAAACGACCTGCCGAGGAACCCGACATGAAACGACTGATCAGCAGCTGTGTTCTTGCACTCAGCGGTACCGCTTTCTTCAGCGCCAGCGTCATGGCGGCCGAACCCGCCTCATGCCAGAACGTGCGCATGGGCGTGGTCAACTGGACCGACGTGATCGCCACCAGTGCCATGACCCAGGTCCTGCTCGACGGCCTCGGCTACAACACCAAACAAACCAGCGCGTCCCAGCAGATTATCTTCGCCGGGATCCGCGATCAGCGCCTGGACCTGTTCCTCGGTTACTGGAACCCGCTGATGACCCAGACCATCACCCCGTTCGTCGACGCCAACCAAGTCAAAGTCCTCGAAGCGCCAAGCCTGAAAGACGCCCGCGCGACCCTCGCGGTGCCGACTTATCTGGCGGACAAGGGCCTGAAAACCTTCGCCGACATCGCCAAGTTTGAAAAAGAGCTGGGCGGCAAGATCTACGGCATCGAGCCAGGCTCGGGCGCCAACACGCAGATCAAGGCGATGATCGCCAAGAACCAGTTCGGCCTCGGCAAGTTCCAACTGGTCGAGTCGAGCGAGGCCGGCATGCTCGCCGCCGTCGACCGCGCTGTGCGCCGCAAAGAGGCCGTGGTGTTCTTCGGCTGGGCACCGCACCCGATGAACGTCAACGTCAAGATGACTTATCTAACCGGCAGCGACGATGCCCTTGGTCCGAACGAAGGCATGGCCACCGTGTGGACCGTCACCGCGCCGAAATACGCTGAGCAGTGCCCGAACATTGGTCGCCTGCTGACCAACCTGACGTTCACCGCCGAGGACGAGAGCCGGATGATGCAGCCGCTGCTCGACCACAAGGACGCCTTCGAATCGGCCAAGCAATGGCTCAAGGATCACCCCGAAGACAAGCAGCGCTGGCTTGAGGGTGTGACCACGTTCGATGGCAAACCGGCCGCTGAAAACCTCCAGCTGACCAGCAAATAACCCTCTATTGAAAAGCCCCTCTCCCGGATGGGAGAGGCGACTGTCCGAAGCTTCGCAGCCCCGAACAGGGCTGCGGACAGACCCATCACGCCTGAAGGAAACCGCACTATGAACCACGACGTCATCATCACCTGCGCACTCACCGGTGCTGGCGACACGACCGCCAAGAGCCCGCACGTGCCGGTCACCCCGAAGCAAATCGCTGCCGCCGCCGTTGAAGCAGCCAAGGCCGGCGCCACCGTTGTGCATTGCCATGTGCGCGATCCGCAGACCGGCAAGTTCAGCCGTGACGTGGCGCTGTACCGCGAAGTGATGGAGCGCATCCGCGAGGCCGACGTCGACATCATCGTCAACCTCACTGCCGGCATGGGCGGCGACCTGGAAATCGGCGCCGGCGAGAACCCGATGGAGTTCGGTCCGAACACCGATCTGGTCGGCCCGCTGACCCGTCTCGCCCACGTCGAAGAGTTGCTGCCAGAAATCTGCACTCTCGATTGCGGCACGCTGAACTTCGGTGATGGCGACACCATTTATGTCTCCACTCCGGCGCAACTGCGGGCCGGCGCTAAGCGCATCACCGAGCTGGGCGTGAAGGCTGAGCTGGAGATTTTCGACACCGGTCATCTGTGGTTTGCCAAGCAGATGATCAAGGAAGGTTTGCTCGACAACCCGTTGTTCCAGCTGTGTCTGGGCATCCCGTGGGGCGCCCCGGCGGATACCACCACCATGAAAGCCATGGTCGACAACCTGCCCGCCGATGCGGTGTGGGCCGGGTTTGGCATTGGCCGGATGCAGATGCCGATGGCGGCGCAAGCGGTGCTGCTCGGCGGCAACGTGCGGGTCGGGCTGGAGGACAACCTGTGGCTGGACAAGGGTGTGCTGGCGACCAACGGCCAATTGGTCGAACGCGCCACCGAAATCCTCAGCCGCCTCGGCGCCCGCGTACTGACCCCGGCCGAGGGCCGCAAGAAAATGGGCCTGACCCAGCGCGGCTAACCCTCAGCTCAAAAAACGGGGCTCTAACTGCCCCCCAAATTTCACCTGTAGGAGCTGCCGAAGGCTGCGATCTTTTGATTTTGTTTTTCAAGGTCAAGATCAAAAGATCGCAGCCTTCGGCAGCTCCTACAGGGATCACCTTACTCGGGAAAATCCCTATGAGCTTTATCACCGAAATCAAAACCTTCGCCGCGCTGGGCAGCGGTGTCATTGGCAGCGGTTGGGTCGCTCGCGCCCTCGCCCATGGCCTCGACGTGGTGGCTTGGGACCCGGCACCGGGCGCCGAAGCGGCGCTGCGCAAACGCGTGGCCAATGCCTGGGGTGCGCTGGAGAAAAACGGTCTGGCGCCGGGTGCTTCACAGGATCGTCTGCGCTTTGTCGCGACCATCGAGGAGTGCGTTCGCGATGCCGATTTCATTCAGGAAAGCGCCCCGGAACGTCTCGAATTGAAGCTCGATCTGCACAGCAAAATCAGCGCCGCGGCCAAGCCCGATGCGTTGATCGGTTCGAGTACATCGGGCTTGCTGCCGAGCGAGTTCTACGAGAGTTCGACGCACCCGGAACGCTGCGTGGTCGGCCACCCGTTCAACCCGGTTTATTTACTGCCGCTGGTGGAAGTTGTGGGTGGCAAGAACACCGCGCCCGAAGCCGTACAAGCAGCGATGAAAGTCTACGAATCCCTCGGCATGCGTCCGTTGCATGTGCGCAAGGAAGTGCCAGGGTTTATCGCCGACCGCTTGCTTGAAGCGCTGTGGCGTGAGGCGCTGCACCTGGTCAATGACGGCGTAGCGACCACTGGCGAGATCGATGATGCGATCCGTTTTGGCGCCGGGTTGCGCTGGTCGTTTATGGGTACGTTCCTGACTTACACCCTGGCCGGCGGTGATGCCGGCATGCGCCACTTCATGTCGCAATTCGGCCCGGCGTTGCAGTTGCCGTGGACGTATCTGCCGGCGCCGGAACTGACTGACAAGTTGATTGATGATGTGGTCGATGGCACCAGTGACCAGCTTGGCCGCCACAGCATTTCGGCGCTGGAGCGCTATCGTGATGATTGCTTGCTGGCGGTGCTGGAGGCGGTGAAGACCACCAAGGAAAAACATGGGATGGCGTTCAGCGAGTGATGGGGTTGGCATGACATCGCTGCCCTCACCCTAGCCCTCTCCCAGAGGTAGAGGGGACTGACCGAGTTGAATGTTCGAGTTACGCCGACCTGCACCACCGAGCCGAACTCAAGTTTTGAAAGGCCCCCGATCTGCTCCCTTTCCCCCTCTCCCCCCTGGGGGAGAGGGCTGGGGTGAGGGGGTAGCTCTTGATCCTGACGACCCGCCCACTGCCGGAACCCAATCATGCCCACTCTCACCACCTACCAAACCACAATCATCCCCGACTGGGTCGACTACAACGGCCACCTGCGCGACGCCTTCTACCTGCTGATTTTCAGCTACGCCACCGACGCCCTGATGGACCGCCTCGGCATGGACAGCAACAACCGCGAAGCCAGCGGCAACTCGCTGTTCACCCTCGAACTGCACCTCAATTATCTGCACGAAGTGAAACTCGATACCGAGGTGGAAGTACGCACGCAAATCATCGGTCACGACAGCAAACGCCTGCACCTCTATCACAGCCTGCACAAGGCCGGTGACCTGCAGGAACTGGCCGGCAACGAACAGATGCTGTTGCACGTTGACCTCGCCGGCCCGCGCTCGGCACCGTTCAGCGCGGACACCTTGAGCCGCCTGCAAAGCATCGTCGCCGAACAGAAAGACCTGCCCGCTCCCGCTTACACCGGCCGCGTTATCGCGCTGCCACCTGCAAGGTAAATCCATCGATCACAAGGAACCGCCATGAACACCGCTGCCGCTGTTGCCGACTTCCGTACTTATCCGTTGATCAGCGCGCTCGGTGGCGTGCAGACCTTGGCGGATCGCGTTGCCATTGAATGGGCTGACGGGCGCATCAGCCCGTTTCACCATGTCTGGTTGCGGGACAACTGCCCCTGTCCGCAGTGCGTCTACAACGTCACCCGCGAGCAGGTTTTCGAGAGCGTCGATGCCGCTGAGGACCTCAAGCCTGCCGCCGCCCATATCGATACCGACGGCTGCCTGCGCATTGACTGGCAGGACGGCCACCTCAGCCGATTCGATCCAGGCTGGTTGCGCGCCCATGCCTACGATGAGCAATCCCGCGCCGAACGCTTGGCCGCCAAACCCAAGCCTTATCTGTGGCGCAGCGATATGCAGTTGCCGGTGTTCGAATACGCGGCACTGATGAACGACAACGCCGCGCTGCTGCAATGGCTGATTGCGGTACGCGACATCGGCCTGACGCAAGTGCGCGGTGTGCCCACCGAGCCCGGTTCGCTGAAGCTCATCGCGCAACGCATTTCCTTTATCCGTGAGAGCAATTTCGGCGTGCTGTTCAACGTGCAATCCAAGGCCGACGCCGACAGCAATGCCTACACCGCTTTCAACCTGCCGTTGCACACCGATCTGCCGACCCGTGAGCTGCAACCGGGGCTGCAATTTCTGCATTGCCTGGTGAATGACGCCGAGGGCGGCGAAAGCATTTTTGTCGACGGTTTCGCGATTGCCGATGCGTTGCGCAGTGAAGACCCGGCGTCGTTTCAGGCGCTGTGTGAAATACCCGTGGAGTTTCGCAACAAGGATCGTCATAGCGACTATCGCTGTCTGGCGCCGATCATCGCTCTGGATGCTCTGGGACGCGTGGCGGAAATTCGCATGGCGAACTTTCTGCGCGGCGCGTTCGATACGTCAGTGGAGCAAATGCCACGGTTGTATCGGGCTTATCGACGCTTTATTGCGATGACCCGCGAGCCACGGTTTCGGCTGATGCAACGGCTCAACCCCGGTGAGTTGTGGTGCTTTGATAACCGCCGCACATTGCATGCGCGTAATGCGTTTGACCCGGCTACGGGAGGGCGGCATTTTCAGGGCTGCTATGTCGACCGGGATGAGTTGTTGTCGCGGATTCTCGTGTTGCAACGCTAGACCTTAAAAAGATCGCAGCCTTCGGCAGCTCCTACATTGGAATGCGTTCCCTGTAGGAGCTGCCGAAGGCTGCGATCTTTGCTTTTATAAGCAGGCAAAAAAAGCCCCGATGCAAGCCGTGACAGGATCGGGGCAGAGGCTACTGTTGAGGAGCTGCCGTGCGAGGGTGACCAAACCTTCGTGTTGCAAGCTGAGTTCAGTGTGCCCACTCCCTTGAGCGGCGAGTTAGCCGAAAACGACCTGTTCATAGCCGTCGCAGCCACTGCGACAAAACGCCCTTGCCGTGCCCCGGCGTGGCTACCAGAATCGAGCCACGACCTCCGTTACCGAAGAAGGATGCGCGTCATGATGTATGCCGATTTGATCGATCAGGAAGATTTGTTGGGCCAACTCAAGGCGTTGGGTATTCAAGTGCCCAGTGGCACGACCGCCGATCAGGCTTGCGAGTGCGCGGTGCGCGGTCTGGATAATGTTCGCGCGTTTGAACTGCGCAAGATGGTCAAGGACATGTACACCAGCGGCGCCAGTATCCAGCCGGCGGTGCGGCAGGCGATCGACAAACAATTACTGCCGGCATTGGCGGACTATCAGCAAAGCCATAGCGCCTGACAGCAGATCAAAAGATCGCAGCCTTCGGCAGCTCCTACATTGGAACGCATATCCCTGTAGGAGCTGCCGCAGGCTGCGATCTTTTGCCTTACAGCCTTACGCTGGCAAACGTCGACTCATTGCGCGCCTGACTCAACGCCGACATCGGCCCCGACAGCGGCGACATCACGATTGCCTGCGGCAGCGGCAGCATCGCCACTTGCTGGGTGGTGTTGGAGCCTACGCGCTCGTCACGCGGTGGAATGCCGAAGTACTCGCGGTAGCACTTGGAGAAGTGCGGCGTCGAGACGAAACCACACACCGACGCCACTTCGATGATCGACATCGGCGTTTGCTTGAGCAACTGCCGGGCGCGGATCAGGCGCAGCTTCAAGTAATAACGCGATGGCGAGCAATGCAGGTATTTCTGGAACAACCGCTCCAGCTGTCGACGCGACACAGCGACATACACCGCCAGTTCGTCCAGATCGATCGGCTCTTCCAGATTGGCTTCCATCAGCGCGACGATTTCCTGCAGTTTCGGCTGGTTGGTGCCAAGCATGTGCTTGAGTGGCACGCGCTGATGATCCTGCTCGTTGCGGATGCGTTCGTAGACAAACATCTCCGAGATCGCGGCAGACAGTTCACGACCGTGATCGCGGCTGATCAGGTGCAGCATCATGTCCAGCGGCGCGGTGCCGCCGGAGCTGGTGAAACGGTTACGGTCGAGGGTGAACAAGCGAGTGCTCATGGCCACGCGCGGGAAAGCTTCCTGCATCGCCGCCAGACATTCCCAGTGCACGCTGCAATCGAAACCGTCGAGCAGGCCGGCGCAGGCCAGCGCCCAACTGCCGGTGCACACGGCGCCGAGGCGCTTGGACTGACGCGCCTGGCTTTGCAGCCATGAGACGTGTTCGCGGGTAACGGTGCGTTGAATGCCGATGCCGCCGCAGACAATCACGGTGTCCAGTGGCGGGGCTTTGTGCATGGAAGCGTCGGGAGTGATTTGCAGACCGTCACTGGCCCACACCTGGCCGCCATCGACGGTGAGGGTGCTCCAGCGATACAGCTCGCGACCGGACAATTGGTTGGCCATGCGTAGAGGTTCTACTGCGGAGGCCAGAGAAATCAGCGTGAAATTGTCCAGCAGCAGAAAGCCGATGGATTGAGGCGCACGGTTCTGGGGTTGGGCCCCGGAGTTGAACGACGTCATCGCGGTATCTCCTCACACAAAGCGGGTGATGGCCTCAGGCGGAGGCTCTTGTTATTGCCAGCGTTCTCGCGTGGGAGACGGGCTTTGTTATGACAGAGCAATTGCCATGCCTAAAATTGGATGGCCGTTCAATAACTCCTGAAAACGACGTCGCGACGTGTCTATAAGAGCCGTCCGACGAGAGGTATTTCGAAGTGCCATTAGCGGCGGGGAAAGCCCTGCCCCGAGGTGTGTGAGCAAATCGGTAGCACTTGTGGGAACTGGCCTGCGCGCAGTTTGTGGGGAGTGTCACCGCAAGCACGGGTGACGGACGGTAGGGGCGCGGATCGTATGTAACAGGTGGGAAAGACTCTTATCTGTTTGCGACGCGCTAAAAGGTGGCGTGATTTATTGTCCGTGTTCACTTGGTGAGCAGTTTTGACTGGTCTGACGCTATCGCGAGCAGGCTCACTCCTACATTTGGAATGCGTTCCCCTGTAGGAGTGAGCCTGCTCGCGATTGGGGCAACGCGGTCTCAGCACTCCACCGCACTGACCGCCAACCCACCTCGCGATGTCTCTTTATATTTGTCATGCATATCCGCACCGGTATCACGCATGGTGCGGATCACCCGATCCAGTGAAATAAAATGCTGACCATCACCACGCAACGCCATCTGCGCCGCGTTGATCGCTTTCACCGCCGCAATCGCATTGCGCTCGATGCACGGCACTTGCACCAGACCACCGACCGGATCGCAGGTCAGCCCGAGGTTATGCTCCAGGCCAATCTCCGCTGCGTTGCACAACTGCTCCGGCGTAGCGCCAAGAATCTCCGCCAGCCCCGCCGCCGCCATCGCGCACGCCGAGCCGACTTCACCCTGACAGCCAACCTCAGCGCCCGAAATCGACGCATTCTTCTTGCACAGAATGCCCACCGCCGCCGCACCGAGGAAGTAGTCGACCACGTTGGCGTCCGTCACCGCCTCGCTGAACTTCATAAAGTAGTGCAACACCGCCGGAATAATCCCCGCCGCGCCATTGGTCGGCGCCGTGACCATGCGCCCGCCCGCCGCGTTTTCTTCATTAACCGCCAGGGCGAACAGGTTGACCCACTCCATCGCACTGAGCGTCGAGCCGATCACATTGGGCTTACCCAATTCCTGAAGACTGCGATGCAACTTCGCCGCACGCCGACGCACATTCAATCCGCCAGGCAGGATGCCTTCGTGTTTCAAACCCTGCTCGACGCAATCCTGCATCGCCCGCCACAGCTTCATCAGCCCGGCGCGGATTTCTTCCTCGCTGCGCCAGACCTTTTCGTTGGCCATCATCAATTCGGCGACGCGCAGGTTGTTTTTCTTGCACAACTCCAGCAGTTCAACCGCACTGGAAAAGTCGTAGGGCAATTCAGTGCGATCCAGATCAACGACGCCGCTGGACGCCTGCGCTTGATCCACGACAAAACCGCCACCCACCGAATAGTAGGTGTCGCGATGCAGCTCGCCGTGATCGCCCTCGGCCACAATCGTCATGGCATTGGGGTGGAACGGCAGGTTCTCGTCGATCAGACGCATGTCCCGTGCCCAGACAAACGGCACCGACAAACGACCATCCAATAGCAGGGTATGCGTTTCACGCAGCGCCTGAATGCGCGGACCGATCTGCGACGGGTCGATTGCGTCCGGCCACTCGCCCATCAGGCCCATGATCACCGCGTTGTCGCTACCGTGACCAATGCCGGTCGCCGATAACGAACCGTACAGCTGCACTTCGATCCGCCGCACCTGCTCCAGCTGGTGCTTGTCCCGTAGCGACTCGACAAACAACGCCGCCGCGCGCATCGGCCCGACGGTGTGGGAACTGGAAGGGCCGATGCCGATTTTGAACAGGTCGAAAACGCTGATAGCCATTGCTGCAGAGCTCCTGAGGATACCGGTCCGGGGCGCAAAAGCGCCCGCTGGCGGAGCTGCTACGCTCAAGCTGCGATCCGCCGGAATGCCCGCATCATCAGGCTTTTGTCGGGACGCACGGCGTCTGACACCGACGCACTCATGTCCACCAGCGCCGCGCCGTTTTCGCCCCGGTTTTCGCCGTTTTTGTGCGGTTCAGATGGTCATTCGGGGCTGAAAAAAGCTGTAAACGACGTCACTGACACTGGATGCGACCATCCCTGTACTGGATACGACCCCCCCTGTAGGCGTCAGATTTTCACTGGTACATGATCGTTATGACTCGATTGCAAGGCGCCGTGACAGAGCTGTCTCCAGAACGCCATCCAACCGCAACCTATAAGTGCGGTGGTCCACAGTCGGAACACTGCCAAAAAAAACACCAAGGAGTCCATCCATGAAAGGTTCCCCGTCGTTGTTGTTGGCCGCCATGCTGAGTCTGCCGTTACTGGCGCAAGCTGCAGAACCGGCGCAGTGCAGTACCGTGAATTTCTCCGATGTCGGCTGGACCGACATCACCGCCACCACCGCTACCACCTCCGTTGTCCTCAACGCCCTCGGCTACAAGACCAAGACCACCATGATCTCCGTGCCCGTGACCTACAAGTCGCTGGCCGACGGCAAGAACATGGACGTGTTCCTCGGCAACTGGATGCCGACCATGGAAAACGACATCAAG
>Ga0213828_1002090_pt1 | contig 15195 bp, 10 predicted proteins | sample MC6MC0897MG_FD_180664 | JGI IMG/M metagenome (GOLD analysis project Ga0213828, IMG submission 180664) | Enriched soil aggregate microbial communities from Iowa State University, Ames, United States - MC6-MC0897-MG | ecosystem: Environmental > Terrestrial > Soil > Unclassified | place: USA: Iowa...
ATTACATCACAGGATATTACAGCCAGCTCAGACCTCATCAATATAATGGTGGTTTGACGCCGAATGAATCAGAACGATTGTTCTGGAAAAACTCTAAAGCCGTGGCCAGTTTTTGTTGACCACTACAAACAGACCCCCATAGGCGGCATGCCCTTGATAGTCAATAAATGGCCGCCGCGTTTGGTTGCACAGTCCACAGATTCCTTTTCACATAGCGTGAGCTGGAAGAGTGGGTTTCGGGCCAGTGACGATTAATTTGAGCCAAATCGGGTGACAGTGGGTCCGCAGGATGTTGATTGCGAGCCCTTTCTGTAACGACCGAAGCGCGGTCGCCCCGATATTATTCCGCGTAAATGCGGGTTCTCCGGCCTCATTGATTGTTCCGGGGCTGGTGGCAAATTCAGTGATTATCCGCAATATATCCAACGACGCAGTGCCTCTGCCGGTTCGTCTGATTTTTTACCATTCCCTAACGATGTACACGCTCACAACATAAACATGAGCCAGGGCATGGACCTCCTTTAAGGATTAACGGGCTGCCAGTGTGTTGCCCTGGCTTATAACGGGCGTGAAGACTTCGGTGACGCCTGAAATTCAGGCCGGTGTGCAACATCTCAATAATAAGTGGACACCTCATATCGACTCTCTGCTGCCGATTTGAAAACCCATATGCCATAAATAACCGGGTTTGATCCATGAATTTTATCAAAAAAACTTTTGAGTTTTCCCGCGTAAGATTCGCGAGCCGCCATAGGTTCAGGCCATCTTCAGCGTCATTCTCAGGAACACGAATATTTTCAGCATAACTCGCAACCACTCTTTGGCACAGGAATGATGATGCCTGTTGGAAGCTAACCCTTAGATTTTCGTCAGGACCTCAGCAACTTCTTCTACTTTTCAATATTTGTCTGAAATTCACAACTAAACGCTGATTATTTTAGCTGCGCGTCCATTATTATACTTAAGATAAGTGTCATCATGGTCGAGTCGTCCTCTTACTGGATTTATAATTATTGATTAAACTATAATGTCTGAGATTAACTGTTTATCCTGTTCGTCAGGCTTTTTAACCTGACGTGCTTATTCGGCAATGTTCTAATAAGATAATGTTGCGGGTCTGAAAGGACGTGGCAGGAATGTGAAAGTTGATGTAATTACCCGCCTTTCAGCCTGTTCCCTGTCTGAACCCGGTTATCTTATGTTCAAAGAGGGAGTCAATATGCCAGGATTTATTGTGGTTACCGGACATGCAAGCCTTGTATGCAACGATGCCGCGGCTAAGTTTCTTCAGGCTGGTTTAACGTGACAGGAATTGATAGCCTCATATCAGACGGTCTGAATGCGTCTCGACTGTGATTTATCAGACGGCGATGAGGCAGTGGAGGCATTCAGAAACAATGAAAGGATTATCTTGCTATCAACTGCGCTGCCGCGCTGGGTGTAAGAAAATGTTGACTGAAATAACACGCGGGGAAAATAATTAAATCTTATGGAGAGGTTTTCCTGCCTGCGTTAATTATATGCGAAGATTGAAAGTTTGACGTTGCAAGCTAAAGTAGAGGTGTTTCGGGTCGTATATATGGTGAGTTTTAATGCTAAGGTGGGAGAATAACAGGGGCGTATAAAGCAGAGTTGAAGCTGTCATTGTAAGTTTAGACAAAGTTTGCGCCGGTAAAATTCGCCTCAGAGAGTAATCAACCCCTCTCTCCATTCACGACAGATACTCCAGTGACTTATGAGAAATATGCAGATTGTTTTCTGATAACGGTGAGACAGACCTGACGGGAAGATTTGGGGACTTGAAAATATACCTGACCATTCATGAGTTTTATTCTTAATAATGATTTCACGGCTGGGTATAATAATGTTATGGAGGGTGGCTATGCAGCGGCCTTTTATAGCAATTAAATTATACAAAAAAGCACTAACCATTATTTTACTGAAAGCAATAAAGAGCAATGATGTAATCGTAACGCAACTTTCCGAAATGCCTGTCAAGTATGCGTCTGGCACCACGCTGACTTTTTTATGCCTGCATACATCAGGACAGTTGTGACGTTATTATGGGCTTCAGGCCTCCAGATGAGCGTAGTCTCGCCAGATTACCAGGGGCCAGGTCGGAGGCATTGTCGTCAGGCTATCTGCCGAAGGCTCCTGCGTGAATGCCTGACTCTGCACGTCCAGAACTTTACATGGCAGTCATTAATCAATCTGAGTGATGGGCATATCCGGGAATGTACGCTGTTCTGCTTATTTTATGAGGATCCCCGGCGTAGTAAACTTTTACGCCTCTAAAGCCATCAATGAGGGTATGCAAAATGCACCCTGGTCATTTTGGTTACCTCAGAGATCGGTCATCCGCACAGGCTGGCTGGTCCCACAGCCCCTACAGGAAGGGCCGACATGGACGGTTTAATGCAGTTGTCAGATGAACCCGCCTGAAAGGCGATAAACAGCCATACCGGCCAACCCCCGTCGGGAATGTTCCACACGGCCGGCAGACAGATGTCTCACGGTGCAGATGCTCTTGTGGCCAGACGCCTTTACGTCAGGCACGTTGCCATGACAGTGTTTGCGCAGACCAGACGCGGGAGTCTTTGGTTCGTTAAACCGCAGATGTTATGCCAGCGCGGCCATGACGCAGGCGGCTGAGAGTAAGCCCCGAAGTCGGTGTCCCTGCAATACCAGACAGCACCCGGCATTTTGTGTTCGCGAATTTTTGTGAAAAATGAGGAATAAACACAGAGTATTCAGAGTCACATAAGGTCTCAGTTGAAGCTGTTCAGGATTTCACGGTGAGTGTGCCGTCCAGTCAGACTGGCCTGATCGCGTATGCTGAGAATAAACGGCAGAGCACCCCCGGTGACCGTTTCCGTTGCATTCCCCGTGCGCGAAAGCTGCCTTTTTCGGAGCAGGTCAGGCACCGGTGAAGTGATTGGGGCGTCCGGGCATGGGCCACTGTCGTTCACCGGGAGACAAAAATCCTGACAGAGGCCCCGTCGCCTCATTCAGTTCAGCAGTAATGAAAATTTTTTGCGGCCAGAGACGACAACGCCGTACAGATGTCCGATCACCCTAAGCCAGCGGAAGAAATCAGTAAGTCACTGATGCGTCAGGAATATCCTGCCACAAAGAGGGGCGATATCCCTGCCTCAGGCTAATAGCATCTCACTCAGGGGCTTGCATGAGCAGGCCAGTACATAGCCATCGGCAATCTCCTGTTCGGAAAGCGTTAATGTGCTGCTGACATGATAGTCACCGGAGAGTACCCGGGTTTTACAGCAACCACATACGCCTTCACGGCATACGGCGTTCACTGGAACCTTACTACTTTCCATCGCCTGCATCAGCGTATCACCATCTGCGGCGAAGAAGGTTCTCGCCGAAGAACGCTGAGTCAGCTTCACGCCTCCGGTGGCTCCGGCCGCAGCGGGAGTAAAAAAGAGCTCTTTATAAAACTGTGTGACGCCTGATTCACGGGCGGCATTTTCAACCCAGTCCATATAAGGTGCAGGGCCGCAGCAGAATAGCGTGCGCCCGGTAAGATCGGGCACAGCATTCAGCATAGCGTGTGTTAAACGGCCTGATGCCATCCCACCGGAAGCCTGACTTTCGGCCACCAGCGTGACCGGATAGCGTTGCCATTCCCGTGCGAAAATTACGTCCTGCGGCGAACGAACGCTGTAGATCATGTGTACATCTGCCTCCGGACGATAAGCGGCCAGCCAGCGGCGCATAGACATCACCGGAGTGATGCCACAGCCCGCCGCGAGTAATAACAACTTATTGCTGGCAGTCGTGTCACAGGTAAAAGCTCCCTGAGCATCTGATAACCACAGGTAATCACCGCGTTTAACCTCCTGCGTCAGCCAGCCCGATCCCACTCCCTCATCCAGGCGTCGGACCGTGAGGGAGAGATACTGGCTGACACCCGGCGTTGAAGACAACGTGTAAGCACGCAGTGTCCCCGGGCGTTTAGCGATACTCACCAGCGCATACTGACCTGCACGATAGGGATAGTAATCATGGCATATCAGCGATAACGTCCAGACATCCGGCGTCTCCTGATGAATATGATGCACCTGCATGCGCCAGGGGCATTGTGGAGTTGGCATGGTCATACAGTGTCCTTATGCGCTCAGCATCTGCTTCATATCCTGCTCAACGGTCGTGACCTGACGAAGGCCAAATTTTTCATTCAGCAGGGCAAGGAGATCGTCTGTGAGGAAACCCGGTGCGGACGGGCCAGTCACAATATCCGTAACGCCTAATGACAACAGCGTCAGCAGGATCACAATGGCTTTTTGTTCAAACCATGACAGCACCAGTGAAAGCGGGAGCTCATTGATACCGCAGCCCAGTTTTTCTGCCAGCTTCACGGCCAGCAGGATGGCGGAGTAAGCATCGTTGCATTGTCCCGCATCCACCAGACGAGGAAGGCCCTCAATGAGGCCGAAATCGAGTTTATTAAAACGATATTTACCGCAGGCCAGTGTCAGAATCAGACAATCAGCCGGGACCTGAGTGGCGAAATCAGTGAAATAACTGCGCTCTTCCCGCGCCCCATCACAGCCTCCCAGCAAAAACACGTGACGCAGTTTTTTGCGACTCACCATATCAATCAGGGTTTCAGCTGCGCCCAGCAGCGTTTGACGGCCAAAGCCCACCGTAATCAGATGTTCGATTTCACTGTAGGGGAAACCGCTGAGCTGGAGCGCTTGTGCGATGACGGGGCTGAAATCATCGCCCTCCAGATGATTAACACCGGGCCAGCCAACGATACTGCGGGTCCAGATCCGTTCCTGATACGCGCCTGCATAAGGGTCAATGATACAGTTTGACGTCATGATGACCGGCCCCGGGAACCGCGCAAACTCAACCTGCTGATTCTGCCAGCCGCTACCGTAGTTACCCGCCAGGTGTCTGAATTTACGCAATTCGGGGTAGCCATGCGCAGGTAACATTTCACCATGCGTATAGACGTTAATGCCTGTGCCTTCGGTTTGCAGCAGTAAGTGGTGAAGATCTTTCAGATCATGACCGGAAATCAGAATACATTTTCCGGCAACGGGTTTAACGTTTACCTGCACAGGCGTTGGGTGACCATAAGCATGGGTTTCTCCCGCATCAAGGAGTTGCATCACACTGAAGTTCATCTCACCAATGTCCATTGCGCACGTCAGTAGCGCAGACATGTCCGCAGGCCAGGTGCCGAGCCAGGCCATAAGCGTGTGATAGCGGGCATAGATGTCATTATCATACTGGCCCAGCACGTGAGCATGTTCCATGTAGGCTGCAGCACCTTTCAGGCCGTAGAGGCAAAGCAGACGCAGACCGAGAATATTTTCACCAATTGCTGCTTTATCTCGGTTAGGTGTGAAGGCCGCTGCCTGCCTCTGCAGCTCACCCGTATCATCACTGACCAGTTGCAGGTCAGCGAGAGGATGATCGACTCGTGCGTTAACGTCCCGGGCCATACACTGTGCTTTCAACGCTTCACGCCTGGCGATAGCTTCTCGCGCGTATCCGGTGATGCGAATCGGATCAAAATTCACGTTTGTCAGCGTTGAGAAGAATGCACGTGGCGCGAAACTGTCGACATCATGGTCAATCAGATCATATTCGCGTGCTTTGCAGGCCCATGCAGACAACCCCTGCAGTGCGGCTATCAGCAAGTCCTGCAAATCGGACGTTTCGGCAGTTTTGCCACATATTCCCTGCGCGTAAGCGCAGCCGTTTCCTGCTGGCGTTCGAATGGTTTGTTCACATTGCACACAGAACATAATCGTACCCTGGCCTAAAGTTGCATTTAAGATGCATCTTTAATTTAAGCCAGATTTCTACGCCAACCCAGAAAATTATGGTTTAAGCAGACCTATCTTTGATTTAACGCAAAAGTCTTAAAGCACGTCAACGAGGCGGCTGATAAAAGGAAAGGCCATCCCCGTCATCAGGATGAGCAACGTCTCAGGTTATGTCAGAGCAAAGTCCTGAGCGTGAAGGGGGCGGTAAGGACCTGACAGCGCGCATGTCGAGTCTGCATACGATGCCGTGTTAACGGCTTGCGCGGCAGTGACTGCCGGGGCTATCGGTGGACCGTGACACAATGGCAAGCTCCCTTTCTCCCCCACGCCTCTGTCATCAATATCATCGGGACTTAAATAGCGTCAATATGACCTGCGTAATCCGCGTCAATCCCGGCTGTATCTTTTACGACGGGTCTTGACATTGACGCCAGTTACTACTCTGAGCGTATGTTCTGGTTTTCTGGTGGATAGCTTGTGCTACAGCCGGTGAATATAAGGTGCTCATTCACCTGAGCGCCCACATGAGCATGACTTCGCTGCTGAGATGCATAGGGAGCTTTCATACGGAATAACAGAATTTGCGTGTGCAGTTTTATACAGAGCTATTGTCTCAGCAGGGAATATCGCTGCGTGCATCGCAAAGCCCTTGCAAGCTATTCAGGAGCAAAATCAGACCAGCTTAATGGGTCTGGGATGCTGTCGCGTAGGCTGTAACACTCGAAAGCCAAAGATAATTTCCAGGGTATTGAGCCGGATATCACTGTTGCCCAGGAAGTTCATTACGCTGAACGGCCATCACCGGTGCGATGAGAAACCACAATGCTGAAGCCTCGAGACGGACGGGCGGAAATAACGGACGTTTGCGGGTGCGGCCATAGCAATACTCAGTACCTGAGCCGGACTGGAGTAGGTGGGGCCATTGCAGTGTATAGACGTGCCAAGCGGATTTTTCTGAGCATGCGTCCGGACAGGTTGAGAGGGTCTGATGGTTGAAATTCTGTCAGCCCCGTAAGTCAGCGGCGTAAGCGATTTTTATCCCCATAACCCTCCGCACGTTGAGGTTAAGTTGAATCAATCAGCATCGGACAATGACACAATCTGACGTACAGACGTTCCTCCATCATAATGGTATTACCCCGCCTCTCTTTGCGCGGCGGCCCAGAACGCTGGCCATCGGCGACAGAAAGAATGTTTCCCGATGAACGCCCGGTCTGAATGGTCGAATACATTGCCCGCATAACCGGCCTGTGCCCGACCAGGCGAAATTCAGTGCTTATTGCAGTGGGTCGGGCTCAAATGCACAGGACCTATATGTCAGTGAAACGGTCTGGTGGTCGTGGAAAACTGTCGCAGCATAATGAGTCAGCGACATTCACTGTAAACGGTTTGCCGACACAGCGAAAAACGTATCTGCTATCTTAAAAGCCGCAAAAGGGGGCTTACAACGCGCCTTACCGATCGCAACCTGATGTCGGAGGCAGGCCGGTGCAGCCGTGTCACGTATTTTACTGATTACAGTGAATCATTACAGGTTGCCATCTCAGGCGGTCGATTTCATTTGAGTCGCCTGAGTGATGTTAGCCCTTTCCATTTTCCTGAATTTACTGCTTACCGCAGATGGAAGCCCTCAGCAGCATCAGGCAAAGCTGTAAGGCCCCGACAGGACAGTACACATCGGCCTCAGGGCAGGTCCAACCTGAGCGTTACTGTGCCGGCTTTGCTGCATGCTGACGACGTTTGTTGAGAAGCCGGATATTAGGGTGGTGGCGAAATCATCCGGTATGCCACTTTTACCGGCCATGATTTACGGCGATGACGTCTCCTGTTGAAATTGCGCTGGAATTACTGAGAAGCGTTCTGCCAGGAGGGCTGCGGTAGCTGCATCGCCGATACTGGCCCTGGCGCTGATGACTACATCGTCTCAAAGCCGGCAGGTTGGCGCTACGGAAGATAAAGGTACTCGCCGTTCAGAGAGCACTCGCGCTCTGCCTGCGCCGATAGCGTGGCGGAGCTGGGGGGAATGCCAGATTGTCTTACGCAAAGAGGCTACATGATGCATTAATGCGTATTTCGGTGATTTCGATCACTCGCTTTCTGCACCTTTTGTCCTTTCTTAGCGTTACTCTGCGCGATCGGTTTGCGCCACTTTTCGCAATGACCCTCCTTTAGTTCTGTGCGATGGCTGTTATGCACCAGGCGGTCCATCAGCGCATCCGCTACCGTCGGATTGCTCACCATTTTGTACCACTCCGGCACCAGCAGCTGGCTTATCACCAGCGTGCTGCCTCTTCCGTACCTGTCTTCTGTCACCTCAGGAAGGTCCGACGACTGCCGCGTCGTCAGCTTTTCATGACCCCAGTCATCAGGGATCAGGACCGTCTTTTTCGACAGCAGCAGTTGTTTACGGTAGTTGCCGACCGCATGGCCTGTGTTCAGCTCGTCCAGTCACCGCGGCAGACGCCAGTAGCCAACCGCTACATGCTGCTGGCTCGCCTGTTCACCCAGCGCGCAGGCGACATACGTCTTGCCACTCCCTGCTGGACCCGTGATAAGGATGTTCTTCTGCCGGTGATACCAGCCGCCCGTCATCAGCTCGCCCATCTGCTGTCGTTTCAGACCCTGCTCTGGCCGCCAGTCCAGCCCCGATGCCGAGGCCGCCAGCCTCAGTTTTGCCTGCCGTCGCAGCCGCGGCACCTTTGTCGCCTCACTCTGAAGTAGCTCGTACTCCAGCAGGAAACTCAGCCGCTCTTCGAACCCCAGCCCACCGTACGTACCCGGCTGTGATCACTGCTGCACCAGCGCGTTAAGCATGTGGCCCAGACGCAGCGACCCTGTCTGTTTCTGCAACCGGTTATCCTGCATCCGTTTTTCTCCGTCAGTGGTAGTAACCCGCGCCGCGCACGTTCTCGTGCTCAGCGATGTCATCTTCTGCTTCAGCCGGGAGAGCCGGCTCGCCCTTGCGGCGGTTGGACAGCAGGTTCACGATGACCTGCCGGTGCGGCCTTTCCAGCAGCAGGGCCTGCTGACAGGCCGTTTCAGGCCGCGCCTCTCCGGACTTCCTCACCAGCGGCAGCAGCCCCAGGCAGCTGCGACAGGCCTGCTCAGGTGTTTTCGTTCATTCAGGTGCCAGGCAACCACTGTACGGGTTGCACTGCCGATGCTTTCGCCCCAGCTCAGCAGCCGTTCCGGGCTCCAGCGCTGATGGCGATGGGAGTCGGGCATATGTTCATCAGGCGTTGTGAAGCCACCATCCTTCAGCGCTTTCGGGTGCTGTAAAACCCTCTGCCCCCGGTGGTACAGCCTGATCAGACGAGCGCCCGCCTCGTCGTCGATGTGGGAGCAGACCAGCGCGTGCGGGACGGAGTAAGCGTGGCGCTGGTACAGCACGTTGTAGTCGGGCCCCATCTTTGCCCGCCGGATATCCGTGTATTCATAACGGTACCGCAGTAACGCGGTCAGTGCAGGCCGGTCAAGCGCCCCGAAGCGCGTCTGACGGCTGCTGCCGGGATGATAATGCCGGAACGCGCGATTATTGAGTTCCTTTAGCAACTTGCCCAGAGCCATGTGCAGGGCCGCGAAGGTGTGGAACACCGCATCAGCACCCGGCGCTCGACGACCAGCACCGTGTTCTCCACTTTAGCTTTGTCCTTCGGGTGGTAAGGCCGGGCGGGCAGTACAGCGGTGTTGTAGTGCCGCTCAGGTTTTGATAGTTCTTATTAAGTACCGGATCGTAGCGGTCCGCCTTTTTAACCGCGGCGCGAAGATTGTCAGGTACCAGCAGCTGCGGCACGCCGCTGAAGAACCCGAAGGCCCGCACGTGCGCCATCAGCCCGCTTTCCTGATCCTGCGCCGGACTGGATTCGATGTAGGTGAAGTTTGATGCGCCGAGCGTGGCGACGAAGATTTGCGCGTGGCGGATAACGCCGGTATCGGGATTAACCACGGGCACGGTCGGGTAGCAGTAGTCCAGGAACAGCTTTTCACCGGCCAAATGTGGCTGCCGCATGTTGCGCTTTTGCTTCTTAACCCAGTCCCGGTAGAGCACGCAGAACTGGGTGTAATCACAGGCCGTATCCGGCTCGTCATGCTGATATTCCTGCCATAACAGCAGTTTTGTCACGCCCTTACGGCGCAGCTCCTGGTGACAAAGCCTGAAGTCCGGCATGCGTTTATTCTGCACTGGCCTGCGGCCCTGATAAAACCAGGCCCCAGGCTGGTTATCCGTGAGTCCGTCGGGCAGCGGCCAGACGAGTTCGCTGGCGCGGAAGCGGGTAATCACTTCAGATATGGTGGCGCAGCCGACGTTCAGGCAGGCGGCGATGCTGCGGTTAGGCAGATGACAGTCGAACGTAAGGCGTAAAACATCTTTAATTCTACTCACAGGCGTTCTCTGCTCTGGCATGGCCCTGATCCTCACGGGAAGGTAAAGAGTGAGTACAGACGAGCCGTCGATTTATCAGCAGAAAGCGGAAGATTTTGGATTAAGAATCACGGATTAAGGCATTCCGATCACGCATTTCGGTAAATGCCTTGAAAGTTACCGGTCGTCAGCGATCGGAATGGAGCGATACGCGCAACAGTGACAGTGAAGAGCTGAATACGGTATTTTTCCGGCAGCAAAAACAAACGCGCAGGGTGACGATTGCGTATTCTGCAAGTATGAAAATAGGCCTGCAGCCAGCCATCAAAAAAGGGCAGGAATGGCGCAGAGTGTAACTCTGCGCCTTAACCTCAATCAGAAGCTAATGCGGAAGCCGGCATTAGCCATCAGCGGTGACTCCACGTGTTCTCCTTTACGGTAATCCGCCTCGGCATACACCACCGTGTTGTGGGTGAGCTGGGATGTTACACCCAGCCCATAACGGCCCGCGACACCGGAAAAGTCATTGCTAAAGACGGCAGCGTCATTGAGCCGGACCCGGTTGTGGCTCTTAAACTCATATTCGGCGGCCGCGGTGGCATAAGGGCTAAGGATAATGCCATTTTCAAGCGTAAAGCGCTTGCCTGCTGAAAAACCGGCTTCTGCGCGTTCTGACTGCAGGCGGTCCGCCTTTCCCTCGAGGCCGTTGCTCAGCGTCACCTTTTCACCGTCCGCAGTGAAGTAGGCTGCTCGCAGGTAAGGTTCCACAAAGGTATCGGCAGGCAGGGTAAACCGGTATCCCGTTTCAAGTGATGCTCCAAGACCATTCTGCGTGAAACTGCCGCTTACGCCCGAGCCCGTGCCTGTTTTACTATGGATGTCCGTGCTGAAGTGATTATATTTAAGCACGCCATCAATGTAATAGCCCTGCGCCCCAAACCAGGTAGCGTACAGGCCGCCTCCCCAGCTGTTCACATTGCTGTTATCTCCCCGGTTATGTTTAATTTTGTTTTTAGAGAACGTGCCAAACATGCCCAGCGCCAGACGGTCGCTTCCCACGTCAAGGAGGGTGTCGCCCCCGAGTTCCATCCCACTCTGATCTAGGCGGTAGCCGGTTCCCGCGCTGCTCATTCGGGTGCTGTTATTAAGATATTGTCCCCAGACGCCCCCGGCTTCGTCGACGGCATTCTCTAGCTGACCGCGGCGAAGACGAACGCTTTTCATTTCCCCGTCGGAAATCGCCAGCCCGGAGGTGAGGGCCCCCAACAGCGCGTCGGCTGACCGGGTATTGTTGTCCGTCTCAATGATGGTCACCTTACCGTCATTATCGACCGGCACCAGCTTCCCTTCTTTGAAACCAAGGTCAATGCGGTCTGTTTTATGACCGTTGATTTCGGTCAGACTGTAGCTGGCCTTATTTTCGCCGGTTTTGGTCTTAATGACGTCAAGCTTACCGTCCTTAAGCATTTTCCGGGTCACCTCTTTACTGTCGGTTGCGTCATTCAGCTGAATGTCATAGTGACCCTCAGTAATTGTGTCGGCAGACAACAGATTACTCCCGGTTGCCAGGGACGTATTGAATACCAGCGTGCCGCCCTTGCCGTCGAGCTGACCCACGTGCAGGCCGCTTAAGCTTCGTGCGCTGGTGGAGGGGGCGTCTGCAAACCGTACAGTGCCGTTGTTGACGGTAAGATGGTCGACGCTGGCTTCGGGACGTATGTTGGTAGCGGCGTTAAAAGGGGTGGCAGGAGAGGGGATGGTCGCGGTAGTGATTTCGAGCGTTCCGCCGTTGAGACGGACATTATCGGCTCGGGTTCCATTCGCGGCGGCTGCGGTCAGATACAGGGTTGCGTTATCGTTAACAGTGGTTGTGCCCACGGCGCGCGCTGTACCGTACAAATATCCTTTCGCATGGTCATACAGGATTGCATCCTTAACGGTGCCGCTGTCAACGCGTAACGTACTGGCATCGTGGAATTGAGCCCCGGAGGACGTTCCGCCGTGAACCTGCTGTTCTGCGTTGCCCGCGAAGCGATCGTCCTGTGATTTAGCGCCTGTACCGTTCAGTTCCTGAGAAGCATTATCGGTGAACCGGTTTCCAAGCGAGCTCCCGTCATCATTGACAAATTGTTTGGCGTGTTTAGAGAAAATATCCCCGGACGCCTGACTTGTATTATTGATTGTCTGAGAGGCGTTATCAGTGAAGGACTCATTCTGAGATATGCCTCTGTTTAACTTGTCCTTAGAGAAAAAAGCCACATCAGCCTTAACAAAATAGTCTTCAAATATCTTGATTATCGCTTGCTTATTTTCATTTAATTCTGCCACCTCTTTATTAAGTTCCTGAATCCGTTTTTCTACATACTCTTTATCAATCGTATGATTCAGTTTTTCCTGATAGTCCTTAATATTATCAACTTTTCGTTCTATTAATTCATTTAAATGTCCGAGATCCGGATCATGGTTCTTGAAGTATTCAACATCCGTTCTGATGGCATCATTTACGGCACCTGAAAGCTGCGCATAGCTTTGCCCAAGGATTTGTTCGCTGTTATCGACAAAAGAGGATGAAGTCGAACGGGCGGTAGCGTTATCAAGAGGATCTAACATATTATTTGCAACTATACCCAGAAGTTGCTTAGCGTGATCTTTGAAATGCGCTTTATAGATATTTGCCTCATAGGGCGCTTCCTGCGTGGCATCATCACTGAAAGAATCGTCACTCGAATCAGGAACGTCCGGGACCTTATCCTCCTGCACATGTTGTATATGTTGTGAGGCGTGTTTATCAAACCAGGATTGAGAAGAGGTACCTTCGCCTGACAATAAATGCATGATACCCCCATCAGTATAATATTGATGCGTTACCGCACCGGTGGGACTGATATCGGTAGTGATACCCCCAGCCAGGGCTGGAAATGAAGTTGAAAGCACAATGGCTAATGCCAGCGGTGTTTTTTTAAAGATTTTATTCATCATATTACCTGTAAGAATATGAGCGGCATCCCGCTCTGTACATTTATGGTGATGTCAGGAGGGCGATAATCAACGACAAGTTCAATTGCAAAATTGACATTAATCAATCAAATGGGGTTTTAGGAATATTATGGGTTCTGTTGAATGCATTTTTTTAGCTGCCCGATCCGGACTGCATTATCAATAATCATTTGCGTTATAGTGCGTTAAATATTCCCGAGGTTTTTTCCTGGTAGTTAGTTTATCCGGGGGAATATTGCTGTAATAAAGAGATCGCGCGTGTTGTTACGGGAAAATATTTACGCAGTGTCGCTTGCGCTAAAAGGGACCGGGCTCATTAACAGGCAGCAGAATTCCTTCATCACGCAGCGACTGCACCTTCAGTCCCGATGAGGATGCCAGTTTTTGTATTCTTCCATCCCCTCAGTCGGATTTTCCCATTACGTTAACGGCATCATGCAGATCTTATGTACGCGCATCTTCATGAATGCTTTCTGCATTCCGTTACCCTCCTGATATGCGTCCGCGCCGGTCACATTCGATAAACCCCACTCAGTCGGGCGGGTAATGCGATTTCAAGTGCGCGGTTCAACACGCCCTGGAAAAAGATCCTGCACGATGACGCTGCTCATGCCGCCGTCGACGCCGATCCACTAATGACCTTGCCATCACGGCCGCCCGGGCTGAACATCACACGCACGGCGGTACTCTCTGAGCAGGCGTCCGGATTGTGCTCCTGCTTCGGTATACAGGCCTGTGCGTACCTACCCGCAGGCACCCCAGCCTGCTATCTGGATTTCAATATACGGGCCAGGGTCGGGGAAGGATGTGCGTCACGCGAGGATCGGAGGGCTGATGTGACGCGCCATAACGTGCGCTTCTGCAATGAAGTCCCTGACACAGGTAGCAGCGGTAACGATGTTAAAGATGAGCTGCTGGTGATGTAAAGGTTTCTGGTGGTGCTGATAATGACCCCATTTCTTCTGAGCGTGAAATGGAACAACTGCCTGCCGGGATCGATACCGATGTGCGTAGTAATTGCATGCTTTCCCTGCCAGAAAGCACAACCTCTGTCTGCGTGACGCTCACACGGTGAGGCGAATACACCCTTAAACCACCCCCGGACCGGTCAGAAGGGCACTGCCCTGAAATGATATACACGGGGTCTCAATACGGAATGATTTCACAGTGAGTCGATTATGTTCCCCGGAGAGAGGGCCGGGTAAATCTGATAATGGCATCACAGATATGGATAATTTTAACCTGTAGCCCCTCAGATTTCATATTGCTTAACCGATAAATAAGAGGTACGTAAAACCAGACCGTGTTATATCAAAATTTGATTTGCAGAGAGGCGCTACAGGGAGCGCCTCTTTATTTAATGTCTGCATGCTGGCCTGTCTCATGAGGAATTAAACACATCTAACGGCTCTAACCCCCTTTTTTTCATTTAATCATCAGAATTCTGGTCCTCACGTTCTGGTGCTTAACCGCCGCCGATTCTAACGTGCGTGACATATTCGGGCTCGCCTTCGCTGCCTCTCCAGCCTGATAATCGGTTTCGGTTCGCCGACCTGGATAAATTTCATGTCGGTAAACTTATCCTGCGCCAGGGGGGAGCGGAGGGTGCAGCAGATCTGGATGCGTCAGGAAGTTACGGGGCAGAATTACACAATCACGTGCACTGGCACCCTCGTGTCGCACCACAACCTCGTGTGCAGGTTTCCCTGCTGAACGTCATGCTGTTGTCAGGTATTGGTCGGCTCCTTGTAAGATAGTTTCCTTGCAACCCTTACCTTACCGGATAAAACCGGTGCCTCCCCCCTGCGGATTTACGTCTCGTCCTGACATTCTGCAGATACCGCTTTTCGTGACAGCACCGCTTTCGGCCATGGCCGGCATCCCCACGCCGCGCTGCGGCATATAAAAATCAGCGGCTACTGTGAATATTTTCCGTTTGCCTGCGAAAAAAGGCCGTGCAAGTCTCACCCAAAATATCTGACGGCAGCGGTGACCGTTATCGCATGCCGCCTCACTGCCACTGACGGGCAG
>Ga0213828_1002091_pt1 | contig 15190 bp, 18 predicted proteins | sample MC6MC0897MG_FD_180664 | JGI IMG/M metagenome (GOLD analysis project Ga0213828, IMG submission 180664) | Enriched soil aggregate microbial communities from Iowa State University, Ames, United States - MC6-MC0897-MG | ecosystem: Environmental > Terrestrial > Soil > Unclassified | place: USA: Iowa...
AGGGCCGCCCCGGGGGCGGTGGCTGCGCACTGTGCCGGAATCGCGGGAAGTCGGGCTTCTGGCCCAGAGCAACTTCCAACGAAATCAATCCCTTATCTCGCATGCCGAGTGTAACAGAATAAAAGGCCAATGACCGTTACCGAGCCCACCCCCAAAGCCGCTGAAGCCATGACCAGCGTACGTATCATCACCGTCCCGGCCGACCGCGCCGGGCAGCGCCTGGACAACTTCCTGCTCGGCCAGCTCAAGGGTGCGCCCCGCAGCCTGATCTACAAGCTGGTGCGCAGTGGCCAGGTCCGGGTCAACGGCGGCCGCGCCAAGGCCGAGCGCAAGCTGGAGCCGGGCGACGAGGTCCGGGTACCGCCGGTCCGTCTCACCGAGGAGGGCGACAAGGCAGGTCCGCCCGCCGCGTTCATGAAACGTCTGGAAGATGCCATCGTGTTCGAAGACGATCGGTTGCTGGCGCTGAACAAGCCGTCGGGCGTGGCCAGCCACGGCGGCAGTGGGATCAGCTTCGGCGCGATCGAAACGCTGCGGGCGCTGCGCCCGGGCAAGACCCTGGAACTGGTGCACCGGCTGGACCGCGACACGTCGGGCCTGCTGATCGTGGCCAAGAAGCGTTCGGCGCTGAGCGAGCTGCAGGCGTTGCTGCGCGAAGACCACGGCTCGGGCATCCGCAAGCATTACCTGACGCTGCTGGTCGGGCGCATGCCCGACGGCACCATGACCGTGGATGCGCCGCTGCATGTGGGGCTGCGCCAGGGCGGGGAGCGGCATGTGCAGGTCAACCCGATCGGCAAGGAGTCGATCAGTCACTTCAAGGTGCTGGAGCGCAAGGGCGGGCATTCGTACTGCGAGGTCCGCATCGAAACCGGCCGCACCCACCAGATCCGCGTGCATGCCCAGCACCTGGGGCATCCGGTCGCCGGTGACGACAAGTACGGCGATCCGGACGTCAACAAGCGGCTTCGTGATCAGATCGGGCTGAAGCGCCTGTTCCTGCACGCCGCCTCGCTGGAGTTCGCACTGGACGCCGGCAAGACCCCGTACCTGCTCAACGCGCCGCTGGCCGACGAGCTGACCGAGGTGCTGAACCGGTTGAAGTGAGAGCTGGCAGATAAAGCCGTGCCGAACGCAGGGTAGTGCCGGCCGCTGGCCGGCTCTGCACGGTCTTGATCGGCATCGGGAAGAGCCGGCCAGCGGCCGGCACTACCGGGCGGCGGGACCCTACGCCGACGTTATCGGGCGACAGGGCCTGGCGTTACCGGGGTAGAGCCCGGGCCGTCACCACTTGAACAGCACCAGGCTGATCGCCAGGCTGCCCATGCCGGCCACCAGGCCGTACACGGTTTCGTGGCCCTTGGCGTAGCGCTTGGCCGCCGGCAGCAGTTCGTCCAGGGCCAGGAACACCATCACCCCGGAAATCAGGCCGAACACCCAGCCGAAGGTGGCGTGGTTGAGCATGCCCGAGAGCGCGAAGTAGCCGATCGCCGCGCCAACCGGTTCGGCCAGGCCCGAAAGCAGGCTGGCGCCGAAGGCATACCACTTGTTCTGGGTGGCGAAATACACCGGTACCGCAATGGCGATGCCTTCGGGAATGTTGTGGATGGCAATGGCGAACGCCAGCGGCATGCCCACTGACGGGCTTTCCAGCGTGGCAAAGAACGTGGCCAGGCCTTCGGGAAAGTTGTGCGCGGTGATCGCGATCGCGGTCAGCAGGCCCACCCGCTTGATGTAGGCCTTGTTGTTGTCGCGGAACAGCGGGTCCTGCTTGTCCAGGCTTTCGTGCGGGTTGGGGATCAGGTGGTCGATCACCACGATCAGCAGCACCCCGGCCAGGAACGCGGCCGTGCCGTAGGCGAAGCCCAGCCGGGCATCGTAGGCCTGGGTGAACGAATCGATCGCCTTGTTCAGGATCTCGGTGAGCGACACGAACACCATCGCCCCGCCGGCAAAGGCCAGCCCGAAGGCCAGCAGCCGCGGGTTGGGGCGGCGCGAGAACAGCACCATCAGGCTGCCCAGGCCGGTTGCCAGGCCGGCGGCCAGGGTCACGCCAAGCGCGACCCAGACATTTTCAGCAGAAATTTCGAGCATGCGCTACAGCGTCCTTGGAAACATGCAACGCGCCCCGGCAGGGTCCACCGGGGCGCGGTAAGGGGAGGCTGGCGCTGGCTGACCTCGGATCAGAACGGATTCAACCGCCCCGGCGAAGCCGCTCTTCCACCGCGAAGCACTCGTCCGGCTTGGGCTGCGGCGGGTTGAAGCTCACCGGTACCTGGATGGTGGTGGACACGGTCTGGCCGGCGCGGGTGGCCGCCTTGAACTCCCAGCCTTCCACCGCCGTCTTCGCCTGCGCGTCGAGCTGGGCGTTGCCGCTGCTGGTCACCTGCGCCACCTGGCTGGGCGTGCCGTTGGCGGCAATCACCACCTTGAAGGTGCTGGTGCCGCCGATGCCCTGGCAGGCCAGTTCGATCGGGTACTGCGGCGGCGGGGTCTTCACGGCGGCCACTTCAGTCGGCGCGGCCACCGGGGCGGCGGGCTCGGCCGGCTTGTTGCAGCCGGCGAGGGCGGCAACGGCGATGCTGGACAACACGAGGGACTGCAGTTTCATGGGGTCACTCCGTCAGGGCCGAAGCCTTCGCTGCGCAGATGAAGTCGTTTTCGCTCAGGCCACCCACGTCGTGGGTGGAAAAGCGCACCACCGCCCGGTCGTAATGCACGCCCAGGTCGGGGTGGTGGTCTTCGCGGTGGGCCACCCAGGCCAGGGCGTTCACGAACGCCATGGTCCGGTGGTAGTCGTCGAAGCGGAAGGTGCGGGTGAGCGCCTGGCCGTGTTCGGCCAGCTCCCAGCCGGGCACCTGGGCCAGCAGTTCGGCCACGCGGGCCTCGCCCAGCTTGTGGTCGCTGCCCTTGCGCGGCACGCAGTGCGCCCGCGCCAGCGGAATCAGGTCGGCCATGAAATCCTCCACTCCCAGTGTTCTAGCAAGATGACTGAACGATGCGCCGGCCAATGTATAAACCGAATGAGCGCATAACATGTAAGCCGCTAGAATAGCCCGATGATCCAGATATCCGACACCGCCCAAACCTATTTCCGCAAGCTGATCGAGCGTGAGGCCGTGCCCGGCATGGGCGTGCGCCTGAGCGCCGTCGATGCGGGCACCCCCCGCGCCGATGCCCGGCTCGAGTTTGCCGAGCCGGCCCAACTGCTCGGCGACGAGTGGGCGGTGGACTGCGATGGCTTCACCCTGTTCGTGGATGCGCCCAGCGTGGGCTGGCTCGATGGTGCCGAGATCGACATCGTCAGCAATGCCACCGGCAGCCAGCAGCTGACCATCAAGGCCCCCAAGATCAAGGGCGAAGCCCCGGGCGAGGCGAACTCGCTGGTCGAACGCGTGCGCTGGGTGGTGGAGAACGAAGTGAATCCGCAGCTGGCCTCCCACGGCGGCAAGGTGGCCGTGCAGGAAGTGTCGGCCGACGGCGTGGTGCTGCTGCGCTTCGGTGGTGGCTGCCAGGGCTGCGGCATGGCCGATGTGACCCTCAAGCAGGGCATCGAAAAAACCCTGATGGGCCGGGTGCCCGGGATCACCGCGGTACGCGACGCGACCGACCACGACAGTGGCGACGCGCCGTACATCCCGCGCGGCACGGCCGCCTGATCGCGCTGCGTGCCACTGCGCCGGGCTGACGAGATCCTCGATTGGCTGCTGGCACGCCAGCCGGACGACCGCATCCTTGAGAAAACCACGGGCCTTCCCTACGGGTGGGGTCTGTGGCTGCGCGCGCTGACGCCGTTGCCGCGCCCGTTTCGTTCCAGCGAGGTCATCGCCGCCCTGATCGGGCGCCCGTTGCCGGTGTCCGCCGGGCGGCTGCCGCAGTTGGGGTTCGTGCAATCGCTGCGGCGCCTGCTGTGGCAGGGCTGGGAACCAGCCCCGCGCGACCAGCGCTGGATGCGCTGGAGCTCGGCCACGATCAGCCTGCTGCTGCACGTGCTGTTTGCCGCGCTGCTGCTGTGGGTGGCCCTGATTCGACCGCCGGTGGTGCCGGAGCAGGGCGGTGAAAGTGGGCGCGTGCAGGTGTCGCTGGTGGGCCGCGGTACGCCACAGCAGGACGATGGTGGCCAGGCCGCCGCGCCGACACCGGTCGAGGCGACGCCGGACACCGCGCAGCCACGGCAGCCGACGCCGGTCGAACCCGCGGCGGCGGCCACGGCATCCGCACCGCAGCCGCGTGGCGACCCGCCCCCGGCCAGCGAGCCGCAGCCGGCGCCGCCCAGCCCCGCCACGCCCACACCGGAACAGCCGCTGCAGGCCACCGAAGTGGCGCAGGCCACCACCGATTTCGTGGTGCCGCCGCCCAGCGCGGTGCGCACCGAAGTGCGCGTGGTGCCGCGCGACCCGCAGGACATCACGGTGCGCGAGCGCACGGTGGCCACGGTGGAGGCCCCTTCGCCGCGTGCGAACGTGGCGATGCCGCGCCCCACCGAACCCCAGGTACGCACCCCGGAGCTGACGGTGCGCGAGCGCGAGATCAGCGTGGTCGAGGCACCGGCCCCGCCGGTGGTGGTACCCGGCCCGCGCGTGGACGTGCCGCTGCCGCAGCGTGAGGTGCAGGTGCGCGAGCGCCAGGTGCAGCCGTTGCTGGCGCCTCCGGTGGCCGTGGCGCGTGTGCCGCAGCGTGAGCTGAGTGTCCCGGCACCTTCGCCGGCCCAGGTGGCGGTGCGCGAGCGGGCGGTGCCCAATGCCACCCCGCGCCCGGCGCCGCCGACCCCCACGACCGCCCCGGCCAGCGCATCCACGGCGACCGCGCCGCGTTCCAGTACCGCGCCCAGCGCCAACAGTGCCGCGCGCACGGCACCGGCCACGCCAAGCCCGTCGCCGGCCAAGCCGGCTGCGGATCCGGGCGACTGGTCCGCGTCGCGGCGCGGCGATGACTGGGCGGCGGCCAATCACCCGCAGGACCGTGACCTCAACGGCCGCGCGGTGAGCGCGACCGGCGCCACTGGCGGCAGCCTGTTCAATGCCGACGGCGGCGTGCGCGTGGCCGGCCAGGACGGAAAGGGCACGGCCAAGCGGGGCGCGCCCGGGGGCGACAAGGACGGCTGGACCAAGGAGCGCATCGCCCAGTCCGGCACGTGGCTCAAGCGGCCGCCGTACGACTACACCCCGACCTCGTTCGAGAAATACTGGGCGCCCAACGAATCGTTGCTGGCCGAATGGGTGCGCAAGGGCATCAAGTCGGTGGAGATCCCGATCCCGGGCACCAGTTCGTCGATCTCGTGCGTGGTGTCCATTCTGCAGTTCGGCGGCGGCTGTGGCCTGAGCGATCCGAACATGCAGGACCAGCCGGCCGTGGCGCGACCGCCGCCGGATATTCCGTTCAAGAAAGAGCTGCAGGACAACAACGGCAGCCGATGAGGCTGCGCCTCATCGGCGGGTAGAGCCACCCCATGGGTGGCTGCCCCCGGGTCCGGCGCGACGGCGCGTCACAGCCACGCATGGCGTGGCTCTACCGGGATGGGCAATGGCGCGTCACAGCCACGCATGGCGTGGCTCTACCCCCGATGCGGGGTTACGGCGTCGCGGCGTCCTCGTCCAGTTCCACGTCTGCATCCTGCAGTGCCACGAAGGCCCAGAACGGTACGTTGCTTTCGCTCCAGAAGCGGCTGGCTTCGTCGAGCACCTCCAGCAGCGTGTCGAAGTCGGCGCCGGCCTGCGCGCGCAGGGCGTCGGCATCATTGAAGAACAGCGCATAGCCGTTGGCCGGCAGCCAGGTCAGGTCGCGCAGGTTGTCGGTCAACGCATCCCAGTTGCCGCCGAAGCCGGTCGGGAAATCCAGGCGCGCGGCCAGCCGCATCAGCAGCGTGCGCTTGTCCTGGCAGCCGTCCAGGTCGATCTGGACCACACGCAGGCCAGCGTCGCGCATCGCCGCCGACAGCGGGCCCAGGTCGCCGTTGCCGATGGCGTACACGCCGGCGTTGTTGATGTCGTGCAGGCCCAACTCGAATGCGTCATGGTTCATTGCCAGCTCCCGGCCGGTGGTACATCAAAACTGCGGAATGTCTCGTAGTGGTCGTCGGTGTAGAACCAGCCGGTGGGCGGGGTGCCGCCGGTGACGATGCGACGCGCACCGCGATTGCCGGCACCGGGGGTGTCGACGGTGTACTCGTGGTAGTAGCCACGTGGGCGTTGCGGCAGGCGCTGCTCGCGGTTGCCGAACACGCTGCCGTCCTGGCGGTGCGGGAACGGGCCGCCGCGCTGGATCAGCGCGATGGTGGCCCGTGCCTCGGCCGGCAGGAACGGGGGCAGCGGGTCGCCCGCGGGCGTGCGCGCTGCCGCGGCCGCCGGCGCGGCCTCGATCGGTTGCGACAACGAAGGGGCAAACTGCGGCGGCGGCGGGCGCTGCATCAATTTGACCGCAACCAGGCCGCCGATCAGCAGCACGATGGCAACCAGCAACAGAAGGGGCTTGCGCATGGGGCAGGGCGGGCCAGGGAAGACAGCCGCTACTGTACCGCCAAGCGCGCATCCGGCGATGAGGCGCAGCCGAACAGCGCCGCCGCGCCGCGCGCTGCCGTCACCGGTGCGTAACACCGTGTGTAGAAGCGGCATGCGCAGGACCAAGTTTCCTTTACATGGGCCTTGGTAAGCTTGTCGGCCATCCCCATCATCGTCAGCGCAACGCCCGGTCTTCGCCGGGTGAGTGAGCTACCAGGAGAACCACATGGCCTATACCCTCCCCAAGCTGTCCTACGCCTACGACGCACTTGAGCCGAATATCGACGCGGCCACGATGGAAATCCATCACACCAAGCACCACCAGACCTACATCAACAACGTCAACGCCGCCCTGGAAGGCACCGAGTTCGCCGACCTGCCGATCGAAGAGCTGGTCAAGAAGACCAAGTCGCTGCCGGAAAACCTGCAGGGTCCGGTGCGCAACAACGGTGGCGGCCACGCCAACCACAGCCTGTTCTGGACCGTGATGTCGCCCAATGGCGGCGGCGCGCCGGTGGGCGACGTGGGCAAGGCGATCGAATCGCAGCTGGGTGGCTTCGAGAAGTTCAAGGAAGCCTTCACCAAGGCCGCGCTGACCCGCTTCGGCAGCGGCTGGGCATGGCTGAGCGTCACCCCCGACAAGAAGGTGGTGGTGGAAAGCAGCGCCAACCAGGACAGCCCGCTGATGGACGGCAACACGCCGATCCTGGCGCTGGACGTCTGGGAACACGCCTACTACCTGAAGTACCAGAACCGTCGCCCGGAATACATCGGCGCGTTCTTCAACGTGGTCGACTGGAACGAAGTCGAGCGTCGTTACCAGGCCGCGATCGCCTGAGCGTTGCCCCGGTAGCATGACAAAACGGCCAGGCAGCGATGCCCGGCCGTTTTCGTTTGGGTCGCCCTGTCTGTCGAATCAGGGCGCGCTGGCGGGCACCGGCGACTGCAGCCGCAACGTGGCCATCACCCCCAGCCGCAGTGCGCCCTTGTCGGGAACGGCGCCGTCGGCGGCCGGCAGCTTCAAGGCCTGTTGCCCGATCCCCTCGAAATGCTTGACCTGGAACAGCACGTCCAGCCCATGGCCGCGCGCGCTGCCGGCCACCGAGGGCGGATCGACCCGCTCGCCGGGGTTCCGCCGCGCAGGCTGGAAACCCGGGGCGCTACGCACCAGTTCGGCGGTGTCGGCCGAGAAGTCGCCCGCGATCAACGACGGCAGCCCTTCGGCGGTGGCGCCGATCCAGGTCATCAGGTCGCTGCTCTGGTGACGGCGCACCTCCGGTTCGTCCGGCTCCGGGCGCAGGCGTGCCACATAGATGTTGATCAGCTCTTCCTGCAGCTTCACCCGCAACATGCCGGCAGCGCTGAACTGGCCCGGGGGGTGCAGCAGGGTGACGCCGTCTTCGCTGACCGGCAGCCGGGTCAGCATGGCGCTGCCGTGACGCAGGGCCTGGCTGGGCGGATCGGCGGTGACGAAGTCGCAGCTGTAGCGCAGCCGGGTGGCCAGCCAGCAGGCGGGGTTGCGGCCCTGCGCCTGCATGACGCGCTGGACCGCGATCACGTCCGGCTGCAGCGTTTCCAGCATCTGCAGCACCTGGTCGCGGCGTTGTTCCCATTGCCCCTCGTCCAGGGTGGGCAGCTCCAGCGTGGCCACCTTGAGCAGGCGCGGTGCGGGGTCGGCCTGGCGCGCCTGCACCGGCGCCGCCGAGGCGACCCAGAGCATCAGCAACAACCAGCCCGGCCAACGTCCCGTGACAGCAGTGGAGATCATGCGCATAACGATAAGTTTACGCTTTGTCCGTCGACGCTTCGTGACCTTCGCCGCGTTCTGAACGCACGCCTGCCATGTCCGTGGCGCGCTGTCATGTAGGGGCGCAGCGTGCGTGGGGGTAGGGGTTCCGGTAAGCTCGCGCCCTTTCGTATTCGCAGGACAGCCCCATAGGATGAGCACGATCGCAGCCGCCAGCGCAGGCAAGGGAAGAATGCCGCGCCAGATTCCGTACATCATTGGCAACGAGGCCTGCGAACGGTTCAGTTTCTACGGGATGCGCAACATCCTGGTGCAGTTCCTGATCACCTCGCTGCTGCTGCAGGAGATCACCGCCGAAGGCCGCGCGGGTGAGGCCAAGGACATCATGCACAGCTTCATGATCGGCGTGTATTTCTTCCCGCTGCTCGGGGGCTGGCTGGCCGACAAGTTCTTCGGCAAGTACCACACCATCCTCTGGTTCAGCCTGATCTACTGCGCCGGCCACGCCTGCCTGGCGGTGTTTGAAGACAGCCGGCAGGGCTTCTTCGTCGGCCTGGGGCTGATCGCGCTGGGTGCTGGCGGGATCAAGCCGCTGGTGGCCTCGTTCATGGGCGACCAGTTCGACCAGAGCAACAAGCACCTGGCCAAGATCGTGTTCGATGCCTTCTACTGGATCATCAACTTCGGCTCGCTGTTCGCCTCGCTGCTGATTCCGCTGGCCCTCAAGAACCTGGGCCCGCAGTGGGCGTTCGGCATTCCGGGCATCCTGATGTTCGTGGCCACCTTCGTGTTCTGGCTCGGCCGCAAGCGCTATGTGCTGGTGCCGCTGCCGCCGAAGGACCCGCATTCGTTCGGCAACGTGGTGCGCACGGCGCTCTCGGCGCACGCGCCGGGCAAGGGGCGGCCGGGCCGTACCCTGGCCATTCTGGGCGCGGTGCTGGCCGTGGCCTCGATGGGGCTGGTGGGTAGCCTGGGCATCGTGATCTGCCTGTGCATCGCGCTGGTCCTGCTGCTGGCCGGCATCGGCGGCGGCACCTGGATCCAGCTGGACCGCGCCCGGGCGGTGCACCCGGCCGAGGCCGTGGAGGGCGTGCGTTCGGTACTGCGCGTGCTGGTGATCTTCGCCTTGACCACGCCGTTCTTCTCGCTGTTCGACCAGAAGGCCTCCACCTGGGTGCTGCAGGGCCAGCAGATGGCCATGCCGTCCTGGTTCACCGCCTCGCAGATGCAGGCGCTGAACCCGCTGCTGGTGATGATCCTGATTCCGTTCAACAACCTGGTGCTGTACCCGACGCTGCGCCGCTTCGGCTTCGAGCCGACCGCGCTGCGCCGCATGACCGCCGGTATCGCCTTCAGCGGCCTGGCCTGGATCGTGGTGGGCGGCCTCCAGGTGATGATGGATGGCGGCAACGTCATGTCCATCTTCTGGCAGATGCTGCCGTATGCCCTGCTGACCTTCGGCGAAGTGCTGGTCTCGGCCACCGGCCTGGAGTTTGCCTACAGCCAGGCCCCGCAGGCGATGAAGGGCGTGGTGATGAGCTTCTGGAACCTCACCACCACCATCGGCAACCTGTGGGTGCTGCTGTCCAACGCCGCGGTGCGCAATGACACGGTCACCCATCAGATCGCCAGTACCGGCTTGAGCGAGGCGGCCTTCCTGATGTTCTTCTTCGCCGGTTTCGCGTTCCTGGCGGCGTTGGCCTTTGGTTGGTATGCCAGGCGCTATCGTATGGTCGACAACTACCGTACGGCCTGAGCCCTGACATGACCCCCGTCAATCTGCTGTTGATCGCCATCACCGTCATCGTGTCGTGGATGGCCTTCAAGAACCGTGCACTCGGCGACCGCCTGATCCTGTGGCCGCCCGCGGTGGACCGCCATCGCCAGTACGACCGCCTGGTGACCTACGGGTTCATCCATGCGGACCTGGCGCACCTGGCGTTCAACATGATCACGCTGTTCTTCTTCGGCGGCCAGATCGAGTCGTTGATGGTCAACCTGACCGGCAGCTACCTGACCTACCCGGCGTTCTATCTGGGGGCGCTGGTGGTGTCGATCCTGCCCAGCTACCTGAAGAACCAGAAGAACCCGAACTACCTCAGCCTGGGCGCGTCGGGCGCGGTGTCGGCGGTGCTGTTCGCCTTCATCCTGCTCAGCCCGTGGAGCGTGATCTTCGTGTTCTTCATCCCGGCCCCGGCGATCCTCTATGCGGTGTTCTACGTGGGCTACAGCATCTGGATGGACAAGCGCGGCGGTGATCGCATCAACCACAGCGCGCACCTGGCCGGTGCCGCGTTCGGGGTGATCTTCCTGCTGGCGATGCGCCCGGCGATCTTCGAGCACTTCCTGCGCGAGCTGAGCAACCCCAGCTTCCGCCCGCTGGGCTGAGCCTGCGCCTGGGGTACCGACCCACGGTCGGTACCTGCCGGGACCGGGGTCACCGGCAGCCGGCGGCAGGTCACGGCCGTGGATCGAAACGCGAGGACCCGGCGGCGCGCTGTCACCGGGGGTAGGTCACGACCGTTGGTCGCGACACAGGCCGCTTACGCGGCCTTCTTGCCTTCGGCACCGTAGGCGCTGAGCAGGCGGGCGTAGACCTCGTTGTCGATCTGGTCGAATTCCCAGCTCTGGGTCTGGCCATTCACGGCCAGCTGGAACAAGCCTTCCAGCAGCGAGCTGTCGGCATCGCCAGGTGCGGGGGAGGTAGGTGCGTTGTCCATGTGGACCTCCTTGTGAAGCACGATCGGGTAGGCAGGTGTCGCAAAACTCGTGCCAGCTTTCACGCCCTGTCCGTTATCGATATCGGCTTGAATCCGCGAAGCTTTAGGACGGTTTGTGACGCTCCGCGTCGTTGCTTGCCCCTGTTCAGACTTCACGCGATCATGGCGCTACGCTGCGCACTATCGCGTCAGTTGCCGCAGGAGACACCGCCCATGGCTTCGGTCACCCCGCCCGGATTGGCATACGAGGTGGAGCACGATCTGGCCCACCACCGGTTCCAGGCCCGGGTGCAAGGGCATCTGGCGCTGCTGAACTACCAGATCAAGTCGCTGAAACGACAGAAGCGCATGGTCATCACCCACACCGAGGTGCCCGAGCCCATCGAGGGGCGTGGCATTGCAGGGGAGTTGACCAAGGTGGCGCTCCGCTATGCGCGTGAACACAACTACAAGGTGGTGCCGGCGTGTGCCTATGCCGAAGCCTTCATGCAACGCCATGAGGAATACGACGACCTGCTGGCCGGCTGACGGCGGCAGGGGGTTTCGCAGGGACGACCGATCATCATGCTGGGTTTCAACAAGGGGATTGCAATGAACATCGTAGTAAACCGTCGCGCGCTGCGCGCCAGCGCGTTGGCCCTGGCCGTGGGCCTGGTGCTGGTGGCCGGCTGCAAGCGTGACGCCGCCGATACCGCGGCACCACCGGCCGATGGCAGCACGGCGGCGCAGCCGGCCAACATCGAGACGCCGACGGATGTGGCGGCGCCGGTGGAACTGCGCGACGTGATCGAAAACACGCCGCAGGCCGTGGTGGGCATCAGTTACCCGACCGACATCGCGCGGTACCCGGGCCTGGCCAAGGCGTTGTCCGACTATGCCAGCGCGGCACGCGGCGAGCTGCAGCAGGCCGTGGACGGCCTCGGCAACGACAAGCCGACCATGCCCTACGAGCTGTCGCTGAGCTTCGAGAAGGTGCTGGAAACCCCGCAGCTGGTGGTGGTCAGTGCCGATGGCAGCCGCTACACCGGGGGGGCCCACGGCGAGCCGCTGGTAGCGCGCTTTGTGTGGTTGCCCGAGCAGCAGCAGATGCTCACCGCCGACAAGCTGGTGGCCGACAGCAAGGGATGGAAGGCGGTCAGCGACTACATCGGCGACCAGCTGCGCGAGCGCGTGGCTACCCGCCTGAGCAGCGAAGACATGGACCCGGGCCAGCTGCAGGAGTCGCTGCGCAGCGCCAGCCGCATGATCGCCGACGGCACCGAACCCAGCGCCGAGAATTTCAGCCAGTTCCAGCCGCTGACCGGTACCGATGGCAAGATCAGCGCGGTACGCTTTGTGTTCCCGCCGTACCAGGTCGGGCCGTACTCGGATGGCACGCAGACCGTGGATGTTCCGGCCAGCGTGCTGGCGCCGCACGTCGGCACCGCCTACGCGGGGTTGTTTGCCCGGGGCTGACCGACGGAGGCGACGTGGACGCGGGACTGCAACGACGAGTGACGCTGTTGCTGCACGAGGCGGGGGTCACCGTTGGCGGTGACCAACCGCACGACATCCACGTGCATGACCCGCACTTCTACACGCGGGTCATGGCCCAGGGCTCGCTCGGCCTGGGTGAGAGTTACATGGACGGCCAGTGGGACGCCGCCTCGCTGGACGGGTTCCTGTATCACCTGATGCAGGCCCACCTGGACGAGCGCGTGCACGGCTGGCGCGAAGTGGCCGATGCCCTCAAGGCGCGGCTGTTCAACCTGCAGGCGGGCAGTGGCAGCTTCGAAGTCGGCAGGCGCCACTATGACCTGGGCAACGACCTGTACGAGGCCATGCTCGGCCAGCGTCTGGTTTACAGCTGCGGCTACTGGCGCGACGCGCAGGATCTGGATGGGGCGCAGGAAGCCAAGCTCGACCTGATCTGCCGCAAACTCGGGCTGCGCCCCGGCCAGCACGTGCTGGATATCGGCTGTGGTTGGGGCGAGGCGCTGAAGTTCGCCGCCGAGCGCTATGGCGTGTCCGGGGTGGGCATCACCATCTCGCAGGAGCAGGCAGACTACGCACGCCAGCTGTGCGCCGGGCTGCCGATCGAGATCCGCCTGCAGGACTACCACGACGTCGAGGAGACCTTCGACGCGATCTTTTCGGTGGGCATGTTCGAACACGTGGGCGACAAGAACTACCGCGGGTACATGGAGATGGCGCGGCGCTGTCTGCATCCGCATGGGCTGTTCCTGTTGCACACCATCGGCGGCAACCTGTCGCGCCACCGCACCGATCCCTGGATTGCGCGCTACATCTTCCCCAATTCGATGCTGCCCTCGGCGGCCCAGGTCACCGCCGCGTTCGAGGGGCTGTTCGTGCTGGAGGACTGGCACAACTTCGGCACCGACTACGACCGCACGCTGCAGGCCTGGCGGTTGAACGTGGAAAACGCGTGGCCGCAGCTGGACCCGCAGCGCTACGACGAACGCTTCAAGCGCATGTGGCGCTTCTACCTGGCCGCATCCATGGCCAGCTTCCGCTGCCGGCATGCGCAGTTGTGGCAGCTGGTGTTGTCGCCGCAGGGGGTGCCGGGTGGGTATGTGGCGCCGCGCTGACGTGGACGGCTCCTGCACTGACGGGATCGCCATGGATGTCGCGTGTGGCCCAACGATGCGTCAATGTCGGACTGCATTCGTTCAGTTGCGATAGGCCGAAAGAATCACGATATGACGCAGTCGGGGCGTTCAAGGTCTTGCCGACACAGCTGCGCTGTGGGACCGGGGAATACGTGATTCAATTCGCAGTTTCTGGTCGCCACCGCATGGCCCACTGGGCGCCGTCGTTGCGCGTCATGCCCGTTCGGTGCAGGTTCGCGACGGCATCCATCCCCCAATGTGAAGTGATCAACAGATGACGAGCAACAAGAAAACCCATGTCGCCAGCGCCATCGCGGTGCTGCTCGCCTGCACCCTGGCCAGTCAGGCGTCGGCCGCGCGCAAGGCCTACGACGTGGAAGAAGTGGCCTGCACCGACCCGTCCGACGTGGTGTGCCTGTCCTGGAACCTGCAGACTGCTCCGGGCGGCTCGCGTACGGCGGGCTTGAATGTGACGCTGATGGAAGGTGAGACCATCTCCGGTGTGATCAAGCCGAAGGCGAACCGTTACACCACCACCATGCTGCGTACCAACCCGGACCTGGAGATGTACATCGGCATGGGCTTCGAACCGACCGAGCAGGCGTACACCTGCAAGGTGACCGAAACCGAGAACTGCCGGATGAGCGGCTCCAACCTGCCGGCGTTCCACTTCAAGGTGAAGGCGAAGGTTGACCAGGCAGGGTCGCCGCTCGGTTACGCCTATACCACCGCCTCGAACTGAGCGAGGTTGCGGCCGCCGGCACGGCGCTGGCGGCCGCGTTGATCCCGCCCGGCCGTGCCGGGCGGGTGTGTTTCCCGTTAGCATTGCGCTACATGCATGACGCCGTTTCTTCCGCCGTGGTCCACGCGTTGCTGAGCGCCCGCAGTGAGGTGGAGGCTGCGTTCGCCGGCACGCGCGATGCCGACACTGCGCTTGCCACAGCTGCCGCCACGCTGGAGGCCGCGTTGGCGGCCCACGGGGAAGATCCGCTGCTGTTGACCGCGCTCGGCGCAGTCGCCTGCGACCGCGCACAGTACGCCCACGCGCGTGAGGTGTTGCAGCGGGCATTGGCGCTGGGCAGCGATGATCGGCATGCGGCCTTCAACCTCGGCGTGGCGTTACTCAATACCGGGCGCATGGCGCAGGCGAGGGCGGCGTTCGAACAGGCGCGCACGATGGCTGCCTCCCCGTCTACCTGGGACGCCTGGTTCGACCCGCAGGCGCATTGAGGGCCGTACCGACCAACGGTGGGTACCTGCCGCGGCAGAAGGACCAAAAAAGAACGCCCGGCATGACCGGGCGTTCTTTTTGGTGCACGTCGATGGAGCGGACGCTTACTTCGTGCTGTTACCCGAGGTCAGGCCACGCTTTTCCAGCAGCGGCTCGATCTGCGGGGCGTGCCCGGCGAAGTCCTGGAACAGCTGCATCGCATCCACGCTGCCGCCCTTGGACAGCAGCGCCTTGCGGAAGTGATCGCCATTCTTGCGGCTCAGGCCGCCGTTCTCGCGGAACCACTTCTGGGTGTTGGCGTCGAGCACTTCGGACCAGATGTAGGCGTAGTAGCCGGCCGAGTAGCCGCCCATGATGTGGCTGAAGTACGGGGTCTTGTAGCGCGG
>Ga0213828_1002099_pt1 | contig 15149 bp, 24 predicted proteins | sample MC6MC0897MG_FD_180664 | JGI IMG/M metagenome (GOLD analysis project Ga0213828, IMG submission 180664) | Enriched soil aggregate microbial communities from Iowa State University, Ames, United States - MC6-MC0897-MG | ecosystem: Environmental > Terrestrial > Soil > Unclassified | place: USA: Iowa...
TCCGACTTTCTCTTGTATCTGCATTTGATAAGCCGTTTCTAACCGTTCCATTACTTTCTGGCGTCTTCTATCCACTTCTTCAGGTGTAACGTTTGCTGCCTCGCAAATACATGGTGCGAATTGATAGCATCCGTTCCCCTGGTCGTTCCTGATTACTCCCGTTCCTTCACATGCACACATCTTATATCCCCCTTAATATTTTTAAACAGCAGCTTCTTCTTTCTGTTCAACTTCCTTATTTAGCTCTTGTCCCATTTTCATTAACAAGTCCCAAAAGTGATAGTAGTCACCATGGTTTGCATATCCCGCACTGTGTGTATATGTTCTTGGCTCCACAAGGTTGTGTCTTTGATATTTGATATACCTTTTCGCTTCTTCTAGAATGAAGAACATAGCGACATCTTCGTAATACTTTGTTCTCCATGACATGCCTGTTAATTGAACGCCATAACACTTAAAGTAATCTTCGAAACTATCGATATCATGCTCTTCACCGTCAACTCCAGTGATTTCTTTCCATCTAAGATCTTCAAAAGGTTTAATTTCAATAGGGCATTCTTCTTCGCCACGTCCGTCATACCAATCTTCAATTGCTTCAACTTCAGTTTTATACCACCACTCATACGCATCATCGGTACAAAATACTAAATCTTCATCGTCGTAGTAATCAGTGAGATCTTCACTGTACGGTATATAGTTATATCGTTTGGTTTGCACTGTATGGAATGGTTTGTAAGTACACACATTGTCTTCTGCGCCTTCGTATTGTTTTTCACTAAATAATTTTAAGAACTCAACCTGTTTTTCTGTTAATTCAACCGTCACCTTTGCCATCTCTTATTCCCCCTTAGAATGGTAATGCTTTTCTTCTGAAATCCTTTGTATCTTTGAAAACAATCGCTCTAAAGTTATTGAAGATACGTGATACAATCCGTTCGTCATATGCGCCTTCTAAACGCTCTCCTGTAAGGTTTGTAGTAAAGATAGTAGATTTACCTTGCCTTCCATCGAAAACATCGAATAACACCCTATTAATGAAGTTTGTTGCTTTTGTATTTGCATCTAATGCACCTAACTCTGCTCCTAAATCATCAACTACTAAAACATCTGCTCTGACTAAACTTCGAATGATTGAATCCTCAGTTAAGGAGGAATCTTTGTTAAACGTGCTTTTAATCTTCCGTAGCAATTCACCAACTGTGACGAAGACAACTGATATCCCCGCTCCTGCAAGCTGATCTGCGATTGCATAAGCAAGATGCGTTTTACCTGCTCCACAATTCCCGGCCATAATCGTATTGAACACCTTCTCATTGAGATAATCCGTTGCGATGACCTTTGCGATTCCAAGGTTCTTCGCTCCTTCCTCGCTAGTAGGTTGGTAGTTATCAAAGTTCGCTTTCTTAATGTTGCTATCTGCGATCATGCTTTGTTGATGGAACATGAATTTCTTTTCATTTGCTTTATCTGCATCGTATTTTGCTTGTTCTTGTTGTTGAAGTTTCTTGCTTTCGTTTTCAAGGAAGCATCGAGGGCATACAACTTGTCCACCGAACTTCATCTTATTCATGTCATGCGTATCACAAACATCAGAATCCATAGTCATATTCACCTTTTTGGCTATATCGGTTGGTATTGCCAGTGCTGCTCTCTGCATTGTTCTTCGCTCCTTTATTTCGTTGGTATTCAGCTTCTAATGCTTCCACATCAGTTAAAGTCTTAATGTTTTTGTTAGCCCACTGTTTTAAGATGCCTTCAGCGTAATTCCATTTCTTCTGTTGTTTTAATGCGCGTTCCATAGCTGCAATAACAAGTTCTTCACTTGTATCTTTAATCCACTGGTCTATGCCATCTGCCATGAATGGATTTAAAACGCCGATGTTACTTTCATAGAATGAGAAGGGATTCTTACTACTACTACTTATAGTTAAATTAGTATTGTTAAGATTAGTATTGTTAGGGTTCACCTGGTGAACTCCCCCCGGTTCATCTCCTGAACCCCCCCCGTTCATTTGGTGAACTCCCCCGTTCAAATTGTGAACGTCATTTATGTAATAAACGTTGGACATATCACCTTGTTCTTTAGATGAACGTTTCTCTTTTGTTACGTAACCTATCTCAATTAGAGTATTTAATGCTTTAATTACTGTGTTCTTTGACATACCTACTTTCTTGCCGATTGTTGGTAATGAAGGAAAGCAACTCCCTGTTTCTTGGTTGAGATGTCTGCAAAGTACCATATATACAGCCATTTCTTTATGTGTAAGCCTTACATCATCCGCTACCTCGTTATCTATCATGAAAAATCCACGTCTTCTTCTATCTACTAAAGTCATTTAATTCACCTTCTTCATCCAACATTCGTAGCTGACATTATCCACGTAGCCGATTGTTCTAAATTCATGTTTCCCTTGAAAACTTCTGCCGCTTTGTTCATAAAATTTACCGTTCTTATATACTGGTTTAATTGGTGTTAAGAAATCAAAACCTCGCTCAATTAAATCGTTTGTAGCTATTAACATTTCCTTTTGCGTTTGTCTTCTCACAGGTATCTTAAACATCATGCATTCTCCCTTTCACATATCGCTATACCATCTTTAACACTAGATATTTTGTAACCCGGATAACGATCAGGAGTGATGTACTCAATCGCCTTAGCTTTCGCTTCTTTTTCATTTTTTGCGCCCTTCCATACCCATGAAGGAAGGACGACTTTTGTTTCTGTTTTATCTAACATGGTTTCATCTCCTTATTAAGCTGATTGTTGTGCTGCTTGGAACATCATATTTATTGCTGTTTTTATTCTGTCATCCGCTTTATTGTTTTTAACTATCCATTCAAGGTAGCCTTTGTTTTCTTTGAAGATTTCTCGTAACGTCTTCCCTTCATACTTACCAAACGAAAGGATGATTTCTGAACCCTCAGTAGCATTGGCTGGCAATGGAAGATTTTCTCTTTGTTTGTTATTCGGTTTAGTTTGATTGCTATAATTATTGTTTGATTGTTTTGGTGCAGGTTCTTTAGCGTCTGCATCATCCTCATCAGTTGGGACACCGAAAAATTTAAGTAGAAAATATCGTTCTGAATATGTCAGTGCTGAACCATACGCTTTCGAAATGTCATCTTGTTGTCCGAAAAACTTCCATGGTATCGTTTCTCTCTCTTCTGGCTTCTCTGCATTGATCCACTCGTAAAACCCGTCTCCTTCAATCACAAAATCTGTTGTATCCTTACCTTTTTTACTTTTATAGCTGTACTGCCATGTTTTATGCTCACCCATCTTTGGCATGAGAATAACTTGTAATTCGTCCATATTATTTTTGATTTTATGGAGAATTTGAGATCCTGTTACGTAATCGTATCCATAACTTTTCCCGTTCTTAACAAACACATCTATATCTTTTCTAATTGCAACTAGCTTTTGCCAGAGGTTCATTATTCGCCATCTCCTCTATTGAACTTTTTCAAAACAGCAATCGCATCTTCTATTTCAAAGACCTTACTTTCTGTTTCTTGAATGTTTTCAATTACAATTGGTCTCTTTTCTTCTAATCTATCTAACTCTCGTTTGTATTCACTTAATCTCCTTTGTTCTACAGATAACGACTTTTCCAACTCTTCAATTCCTGCGTTCAAAACGGATACACTTCCTCTTCTTCGACCTTTTGACTAGCCTTATACATTTCTTCTAGTACCTGTAATCCGTGCTTGTACGCTAAAATCATTAAATGTGAATGAGGATCATTATTTTGTTTGTTATGTTCAATCAATCTATTAAAAATTCGTTTTTCTAACTCGAATTTTTCATGTATGCTCATCTTACTCACCTGCCACTTTCTTAACAGAATGATCTTCAACAAATTGTTTGATACATTCAGCTTCTGCATGAATTGGATCTCCATTGCAATCGAGATATCCTTCACCGTAATAGATTTCCCCACCACAACCTTGGCAGTAATCCATAAAATCTCTTGCTGATGAATCGTGATGATTACCGATTAATACTGGGTTTTCAATCATATCTTTCACCCCATCCGATTTCTTTTCCACAATCAACACAATAGTCATACTCTGGTTGCATAACCGCTTCGCCTGGGATGTATCCGTAACATGTATCTATATTTTTGTGTTTACATTTAGCTTGTTTTTCTTTCTTTTTCTGTTCTAAAACCACTGAACAATATTGATCTTCATGGATTTTCGCACCATGTTTTGTAAGAAGACGTTTTCCACAGTGATCACATTGAAACAATGTCTGGTTTGTTAAAACTTTCATCTTCATTCCTCCTTGTTTTTAGGAGAAAACATTTGGTATAATGTAAGTAAGCTTTTTACATTTGTTTTCTCCAAACCAGTACAGGGGTGTGCTGGTTTTTTATTTTGTTTTGATGCTTTGCGCATCGAAATATCCGGGAACCTTTTTATTAGGTGGGGGATACCGTTAAATTCCCGAATATTTCGACAAGCAAAGGCTTGTCTATTTTTGTAAAATTATGGTATCATTAACTTATAAAGTTGAACTATCAACTTTACCCTTATTAAATGAGCCTTGAGCCTTCACAACTCAAGGCTCGTCCCTTTTATCTAGAGTGATATACTTGTATGTTTCCTCGATCTTATCTGCGCTGTTATGTACCTCTCTAGTTCTTAAATCCTTTATGATCCATAAGATTTTCTCTCGTTCGTATTCATCTCGTTGCTCTTTTGTCATCACTTCACATCCTTCGTCCACCGTTTGATAGGCTTGTCCAACAAAACTACTAGTGATATTAAGCTGCATATCGTTAACGCCAGGATGAAAAGTGATATTGGATTGTCGTACATTTACATCGCCTCCTTACCAAGAAACTTGTTAATGAAGTAAAACTGACCTTTCCCTGTAACTTTTGGCGTGAACTTCGTTTCGAATTCGCCTTTACTATTTGTTCTTACGTATTCTTGTGATTCAAACAATCCTAAATCCATTGAATACTGTGTTGGTGTGTTGTACAGACTTCCTTTTTTCTTGCAAAGGTATCCATTTTCTCTCAACCATTCGAACAATCTGTTTTGACCTGTATCAATTCCTTTTTGCCTCATTAGATTTGCTAATTGCTTTACACTGATTAAGTTCGTTGACACTTGCACTGCTTCAGCGAATGTTACAAGTGGTTGTTGCTGCAATACTTTTCGTTCAGCTTCAAGGCGTTTTGCTTGTTCTTCTTTTAAGTTGGTAAGAAGTCCAATCATGAAGTCTGGGTTAGTTACCGCTTGTTCGAGAGCTTGATCTGTCATGTATGCTCCGTGTTTTCTAATAGAAGGAAGCACTTCACTTGTTACCCACTTTTTAAATGCTTTCGCCTGTGGTTTGCGGCTTCTTAGTATCAGTGAGTAAAGTCCGCTTTCGTTGATTGCGTTCACTTCTTGCTTTCCTCCAAGGGTGTCCACTAATAACGACCCCCTTTCATCTTCATCTAAACGAGAGTAAGCATCTCTTTGTTTATTGATTCCTAAGATGTTGCACACATCGCTAGCTACAAACCATGTATCTTCACCTTGTACCGCTGTTCTAACTTGGCCGAACTCTTTATTGTTGAAAACTTGTAATTGATTCATTTTCCTTCCTCCCTACCCGATAAGTTTTGTATCTTTGATACATTTTGTATCATCAAAGTCATTAAAAATGTCTGGGAACAAATCTGTTACCCTGACACCGAAAAAGCTTTGATATTTCTTCATTGTCTTGACACTAGGGTTCCTTTCACCCTTTTCTATCTTACGAACAAACACTGCTGATAAATTTAAAGCAACAGCTAATTCTTCTTGTGTTAAATTCCTTGCTGTGCGTTCGTTTATAACTCTTTTCCTCATTTCATCACCTACCGTTTGATACGTTTTGTATCGTTAACTGTAGTATATCTGATACATTATGTATCGTCAACCCTTTTTGATACATTTTATATCTTTTTTACGAAAAGACTTTAAAGTGATACAATTTGTATCTATAATGTAGTTATAATATTATTTATTGACACGGTGCGAGAGGGGATTATATAAAATGACATTCGGAGAAAAGTTAAAAGAGTTGAGAGGTAGCAGGACCCAGGAAGAGGTTGCTAAGGGGATCGAAATCTCTAGAGCTAGATATTCTCACTTTGAAAACGATCGTAATGAACCGGACTTACAACTAATACAGAAGATAGCTGATTATCATAAAGTTACTACAGATTACTTATTAGGACGTTCTGAAGATTCTCGTTTAACAAAAGAAGAAGATGATAAAGCAACTGAAATGGCTAAAAAACTTGAAAGGTTAATCGCGGAATTAGGCGATGCAGATCAAGACAAAGCTTTTGAACACTTAGAAATGTTTGTTCAGTACCAAAAAGCAAAAAAATAATAGTATATAAACAAAAAGACTACCAATATCGGTAAGTCTTTTTTCTTTTTTCTCTATTCTTCTTTATATGTACTTAATGTAGCTGTTTTTAGTAATTCCTCTACATCATCGTTACCGCTTTTTAATAACCATTCAATTGCCGCCTGTTTTAATAATTGCTCTTTTGTCATCATAAGTCCCCCTGTATCCTAATAATTTATATACCATTCACAAAGTGGAAAGTTTTTGTCGTTTCTGTCAAAATGTTTCCACTCCCTATAAAGCAGAAATGACAGTGTCAAATTCGACACTGTCATTTTATATATATTTATTAACCGCCACCAGGGCCTGGATCAACCATATACTTCGATATTTGTGTTTTGTTAGCTTCTCGATCTGTAAATTGGAAAGCTGTCACAGAAAGACACGCTACAGCAGCGATAGATAAAATCGCTTTGATAAGCTTTGTTTTCAAGTGTTTCACCACCTTTTATATATGCCTCAATTATAACATTTCAGGGCTTCTTTTGGTAGGAAAATATAGAAAAAATCGCCTGATTTAGAAAAGCTTTCTATAGCCATTTCTAGATACTTCTTCCCTTCTTCTCCTCCAACCGCGAGGCCCATATAGTACAATTGAAAACTACTAAGATACCCGTTTTTATTTAGTAAAGTTTGTAAAATTTTGATTGCCTTTTCATTTTCACCTAACTTTACATACAAAAACGCTTTTTCAGCTTCATCAAGTTCTTCAGGGTCTATGGTATGTAAATCTTTCTCGTGATGTATTCTTAAAAACAAAAGAGTATTTAAAACTTTTTCTCTTCTTATTTCTAACTTCCTATTCACCGGATTACCGATAATTTCTAATGATTTCTCCATATATTCTTTCGCTCTTTGATAATCAGAAAAAACATAGCTTTCCCCAGCTTTACAGTATGCAACTGCTTTTGTGCTAACATAACAATTCGTTTCATCATTAACTATTTCAAAACATAATTTACGAGCTTTATCTAAATTATTTTCGTGTAATTCCACGAAAACATTCATTTCTTTTATTCTTAATAAAAATGAATCCCTTAAGGTATGGCATTTGATTTTTAGAATGTCAGGTAATAATTGCTGGATATATTCATTAACCATCTTGTAATTCCCTAAATCAAAAAAAGAGTATATTGTATTTAAGACTGATAATATTACCAACTCATTATCTGTATACTTTTGCTTTTTTCTCATTTTATCAACTTTCTCAAAGAACATCTTAGGAGTAATTGTATTTTCGCTTCTTTCTCGCAAAGTTTTGTATAACGGAACCAAGTTTAAGTTTATCCGTACAGTTTTCGAATTCCCTTTTTTCTTTTCTTTTTCGTCTTTCTTGTTTGTAAGACTTGTTATCTGTTGCATTACCACATCTTGAATCTCATACTCTCCGAACATATCTAACACTTCAAGAGCTAGTTTTAAGTTTTTATGAGATAAATGAGGTATCATCTTTTTTATCCATTTTCTACGAAATTCTACATCATTCGGCTTGTATAATCTCAGCGCATCTACAAAATGCATGAAATCAAATTTACCATTTGTATTGAAATAACCATTCACCGTAGTATGTGTCACATCAAAGCGTTTAGCTAGTTTTCTGTTAGTGTAACCGTTTGATTTTAAATTTTCATTCATATTAGTTAATAATTCTTGCACAACATTTGTCCCCCTTTGGACAAAAAAAGACACGTAAACCCCAGTTTATTACATATAAAGGAAAACGTGTCACTATCACTCTAAGTTGTGTTATAATAGGTATGTACAAGATCCGCGACAATGTTCCCTAGGTTGGTTAGGGGGCAGTGTAAGAGTGCGTCCAACACTACTTACACCGTGGGTCTTTTCTTTTGCGTCCGTTTTTTTGTTATTTTCATAATACCACAAATTTCCCAATATTCAGTCCTACGATTATCAGACAATTATTGAGAAAGTTTGAGAAACGTTATATATCAACGTTTCTCGTGTTTTACGGAATTAAATATGCAATTATACATTTTTCTTATTTCAAGAACCCATATGCATATTTTACCACACAATCGAACTTTTGTTCTATTTTTATTTATATTTTAGTTGTTTTATGACTATCATAATAATAACGGTTAGTAAAACAACTTATTGTAGTAGTATGATATTTTAATATCTATACTCTAATTACTATGATACTTTTTAGCGAAACTTTAAAACAGTTAAGAAAATCTCGTGATTTGACCCAAATGCAATTAGCTGAACAGCTTAATTTGAGTCAAAGCCAAATCAAAAATTGGGAAACTGGCAGGTTTCAACCAGATCTCGAGACACTAGCTAATATCGCCTCCTTTTTCAATGTATCGTTAGACGTTCTTTGTGGCTTTTCTAATGAATTTAAAGACGAGTATATACAAGAAGTCCTTTCTGAATTCCAATCGACATATGGGGTGTTAAATGAAGCTCAGAGGGAACGTTTTTGTAGGCAAGTCTTATTGTTCATCAAAATGATTAAAGACAACAAAGATACGTTCTGATTTGATTCCATTGTAGGGGAAAAGTTTTCCAATGAATAGTGGTAAAATTTGACATAATTTGACCATTCTTACCATCGAGGGCTTCGGCTCTCTTTTTTATTTCCTTCGACAAAATACGACAAGATAGTCGTAACCAGATTTGTTATGCTTGGGTAAGAAATCTTACATTTGGGTACTGGAGGAAACAGAATAATGAGCAAAAAGCTATTAACAGCCTTAACATGTAGTGCTTTACTTATGGGATTAACGGCGTGTGGATCTAACGATAAAGCAAGCACTTCTTCTAATGATTCGAAACCAAAACAAGAGGCGAAAAAGAAAGAAGAGCCAGTTACTACAACTTCATTAATTAACGAATTTAAGAAGGCAGGATTAGAAGCTGAAAATGCTACAGATCTACCACAAAAAGAGTTTGGGAACATGCGTAAAGATGGCAAACGTATCCTTACACCAAAATTAGGTGACGATAAAGGCGGCCGTGTATTCGAGTTTAGTAAAAAAGAAGATTTGGAGAAAGCGAAGAAATACTATGATGAGTTAAGTAACTCAAATCAAATGTTATTCTCACATACATACGCTAAAGGGAATTTCCTTGTACAAATGAACGGTGATATGAAAGATGAAGAGTTTAATAAGTATAAAGAAGTTATGGATAAAATAGTGAAATGAGTAATGGCACTCTAATGAGTGCTTTTATTTATAGATATAACAAGAAGGAGATTAATCAATGAACTGGATGCTATTTACTATTTCTAATGAGCCAATTAAAGAATCACTAGACAAACTGCAAACTAAAGTTGAATCCTTAGAAACTGTAAAAGAGGTTCAAGATAAAATTATTTCTGCGAAAGATAGCCAAATTTCATTTTTAAATGATCAAATAGCTAATATATGGACGCCTATCACAATAGTGGCTGGGCTTATTGCGCTGGTTATCAGTTACGTTGCATGGGTAAATAAAAGAGCCGACCAAAAAATCAAACAAGGAGAAGAACAATTAAACTTAGCGCAAGAAAAAATAGATCAAGCCGAAAACAAAATACAACAAGCAAACACTATTACAACTATTGCTCAAGAAAAATTAGCTGAATTAGAAGAAAAACAAAAACTACTAGAAGAGCAAGCAAATGCGATAGATACTAAACAAAAACTTGATATGAAATTCAACTATATAAAAAAAGACTTAGAATTTCTTTATAAACGTCAAGAAACAGATCGTCGTTTTTGTTTGCCTGACCAAAAAGAAGAATTTAATGATTTTACTTATAAAACTGGTGAACTAGAGGCGAAATATATATCATTATTTTCAAATTTAAGTAACAAAATTTTTAGGGATATTGAAATAACCGACGATGATATCCAACAAGTTGAGAAGTTAACAATTGATGTACAAGAATTTATGAATGACTATATTTCTTTTTACTTAAATCTTAGATTACGTAGAGACGAAAACTAAAATAGCCCATGAAATAGGGATTCATGCGCAAGAAAATAATCATTTAGGTAACTTAACCATAACATGAAAGATCCTATATAGGGTGCTTTTTATTTTCTCAATAAACAATATAGATAAATATGGTAAAATGGTAAGTGGATGGGAATTCAATTTATATTATTAAAAGTAGAGTGGTTTAAGTCGGAGAAAGGCACCTTAGGGTGTCTTTTCTTTATGAAAAAAATAGCCCACCTATTTCTGTAGGTCGGCTATTTTTGATTTTGCACTTACGCACGATTAAATTATACCAAGAGCCATTAACCCTTATTAAGTTTACTAACAATTGAATAAATCATATTTAAAATAAATAAAACTAAAAATAAAATAAAGACAAAATTCGAATTCATTTTATTAAAGAACCATTTCTTATCTTTTTTGATAGAACGAATAATCGTACCTCCAACTATCCGACTCTTTATTGAAATTTTATCATATTTAGACACTAATAATTTTATTGTTAAACCTTCTCCCGGATTTAATAATATAGGTTTAAATCCAAGCTGTTTTCCGTATTCCTGATTATATAAATCACATTGAATATCTGATGGGGTTGTCAAATATATTTCAGCATCAAATACTTTAGAATTTCTATAACCATCTGTAAACTTAATAAGAATATCTTTCTCAAAATCATCTTTCTTAATTGCCTCATTACCACTATTAAATATTTTTAAAACAACTAAATATAAATCCTCTCTTATCTCTTGATCATCAACATGAATTCTCACTTTATTATGTATTTTTTTTATTAAAGGCGTTGAAGAAACCTCCTGATACGACAATTCTTTTTTCTTTTTATTTTTAAAATAAATATAAATAGTTAATCCAATACTTATAAGCGTTAACAACGGAGCGTTTTGTCTTAAAAATTCTATAAATCCACTCAACTTTATCCCTCATTTCTAAAAAATAATAAATATAAAAAATTTCACGTACTATATCTGATTGATAAAATAAAATTCAAAAATCATTAATCATTTATCCTCTTCTAACCAATTGTAAAAAGGAACTTTGCCAGTATAAGCCGTAGGCTTCTCAGTTTCCTTTACATTACGTATTACCTCTTTAGCCTTATCTTTTACTCTACGGAGTTCTAACTCTTCTATTTTGGCATTTAAAGACGTTACAAGGTAATCTCTAAAACTTGTTTTTATTTTCCCTTGATTGTGCTTGTCCATAACTTTACGAACTACAGAATCAAAGGATCTTTTTGCAAGTTCGTTTTTCGTTACTTCACGTAAACCTTCGATAATGTTATGTAATTCTTCTTCGGTGTATGTTAGATGAACGGAGTTCGCCTTATCATCATCTATATCTTTTATATTATTTATATTTGTTATTTGTATATTGTTATTTGTAGGGTGACAATTTTGTCCTGTCCGTCGTTCTGGTGGTGACAATTTTGTCACTACGTTCGTTTCGGGATTTATCGCAACTTTTTCGGGTTCGTTTTTTCGAGAAGTTATGTTTTCGGTAGTGTCAGATTTGTCACTACGTTCGTTTCGCTGTTTTTTACGAACTACGACGAATTGTTCGTCTTCTTTTTTTGTAAATAATTCACGAATCTTATTTAAACAAGGTGACAAGTCGTATATATTTTTTGTTTTCATATTCTTTTTGTTGTATCTGTTGTATGTAATAATTGCCCCTTTGATTTCTAATCCTTCTAAATACCTAATTACAGTTCTTTTTGTTGTATTCAGATCGCTAGCAAGTTTTTCTTGTCCTGGAAAGCATTTATTTTTATCTGCTCCAGCATAACTGAAAAGCATAGTCAAACAAGCAAATTCTCCAGGACTCAATTCAAATACTTTCATGGCATTACGCATCACATAATTGTAAGCGACGAAGTATCCTCCTTTTTCTAAAGGTTCTCCTGTAGTCACTTCATTCATGTTGTTCTCAGTATCTATCACTTTACTAATCCTCCTCGAGGACAAAAGAAAAAAGGCCTGTTTCCTAAATTAGATTATAGGAAACTAAGCCTCTTGCATTTTTGTTTTAAAAAATGTACACTAATGGTAACAATTTAAAAACAAGTAGCTACAAGAAGCTGCTTCTGGGTAGAGAGGGCATTCCAAAACTTTGGTCGGTTGGGGAATGTCTTTTCTTTTGTCGATATTTTATATTTATTGTAATACAAGTTACATAGAGTTACAAGGCGGTGAAGATAAGCACGAAGCTTGTCTTCTTTTTTTTGTTAGCTGAAGAACTTTGACGAAGACAAGGATTCTCCTTCCACCATCACGAATGCTATAACACGAGGTGATGGTGTTATGACAGATAAAACAGACAGCTCTCAATCTGTATATATCAGCAAAGACGTAGCGACGATGCTTAAAATCCAAGAGTCTACTTTGAGGAAGTACTGTATCATGCTCGAGGAACACGGATACCACTTTCATAAGAATGAGCACGGCCATCGTGGATTCCTAGATAACGATGTTATAACGCTTCGTAAGTTAATCGAAATTAAATCACACCCTGATATGACATTAAAACAGGCTTGTAGCGCAATAATGACATGGGTTAAAGAAAAAGATATGTCAGTGGTTGATACGAATGTTATAACGGAAAATGAGCAACATAACGAGCAATACAACGAGCTAAAAGAGATGATTCAACAACAGAATGACTTATTAAAGCAAATGGCGAAGAAACTAGATGATCAGCAGCGGTATATTGATGAGAGATTAGAAAAACGAGATCAATTACTGATGCAGACAATTAGAGAATCACAGGAGCAAAAAGCACTTTTAGAAACAGCAGCAACAAATAAGAAACCTTGGTGGAGATTCTGGTGAAGAGTCTCCATTTTAATTTATCAAAATATATAACAGTTATATAAGCGTAATTTAATTATTAATAATTTGTTGTAGTTATATCAATTTTAAGTTAGAATGAGCCTATAAATACATAACTATTATATAACTGATGAATAAGTATTAATTATTTTCTAGGGGGAAATAAAATGACGAAAGTATTTGCAATTGATCATGGGAATGGCGCTGTTAAAATGCGTACAGATGTGTTTAAAAAGACACTTCCATCTATTTACTCATTTGCTTCTAATGTAGGTGAAGCTTTATCTGGTGGGAAAATGAAACTTAAAACTTACAAAGTTGATGGCGCAGAGTATGTATGGGGCGACGATATCATTAAAGTAAACAATACTTTAAACACATACGCTCAACAAAATCGTTACAAGACTAACCAATACATCACATTATCTAAAATCGCATTAGCTGAAATGGCAGCTAAATCGAATGTTAAAGGCTATGATGAAGTTTTAGTTGTAACTGGTGTTCCTAGTCAAGAAATTGGCACAAAAGCAGTTGAAGAAATCAAAGAAGTATACCAAGGTACTCATGAAGTTGAAGTAAACGGTAAGAAAGTAACGATTAATGTAGTCGATGTAATTGTACTTGCTCAACCAGTAGGAACAGTAATGAGCCGTTACTTAGATGAAGACGGCTTTGTAAGTGACGATTCTTATGAAGATCTGACTGTAGGAATCATTGATATTGGAACGGGCACTACAGATCTAGATGTAGTTTCTATGTTGCGTCGTGATAAAGAATCAACTTCAGTTCCTAAAGGAATGCATGATGTATATGAGCCAATTGTGTCTAAAATCAAAAAAGAAACAAGTGCTACTATTAATGATTACAAATTAGAAAAAGTATTCGAGAGTGGAGAATACCAAGCTTCTAAACGTATGGACCCAATCGATTTCAATGAAGAAAAATCAGCTTCAATTAAAGAAGTTTACGATTTTATTGTAAATGGTGTAAATAATGCATGGAAAACATTTGATCGTTTCGATGAAGTTCTTGTTTCTGGTGGCGGTGCGAATACATTTCATCAGTTATTGGAAGAATGGATTGGCAAAGTAACAAAATTAGAAGAAAGCCAGACTGCGAACGTAGAAGGATTCTATAGATACGGAAAATTTGAGGTAGGCGAAGAAGATGGCGAATAAGACGTACCTTTTGTCTTATGATGATGTACTGGATAAAGACATCAAATTGTGGTTGGAATCATTGCCACGTAATCGTAAAGCGGAAATGGTAAGGACAGCTATTAGACAATACATGCATACAAGTGGAACTACGCCTGTTATTGCTCCAGTAGTTGAGAAAAAAGAAGTTATTAAAGAGAAAAAACGTCCAAAATTAAGACGTGGCGGTAATTTTGAAAATGAATAAGTAGTAAAGCCCCGCATATGCAGGGCTTTTTCTTTTATATCGCTTTTGCAATCTCAACAAGTAACCGCATAAACAATGGTATCATTTGGACTACAATATAGCCGATGCCTGCCCTTGATATTAATGAGAAACCTCGTTCTTGGCTCCCTACCATGATAAACAAACCACCACATAGGGCCACAACGGATGCGATAGGATAGGACACTGCTTTGATTAAAAAGATAACTGGTTCAAACGCATTTACAATACGATTGTAGAGCTGACCATCAATGTAGTTTTTAAACTTACCATCTGTCGATTGGGCATCTTTAAACACTTCACTTGAGTCCATATCTGGGCCTGCTGCAAACCCATGATGAATATCTATAATATTACTGAATATAATAGCACTACCGATTACTAATGATACTCGCACCACTACAGGTGCGTATTTTTTTGCTTTCTTTTTGAACAAGCTCCACTTTTTCTTTGCTCCATAATTACCATCCATAAAATCCTTGATGCTCATTGTCTCAGTTGCCATATGGACCATCTCCTCAGTTTTA
>Ga0213828_1002104_pt1 | contig 15124 bp, 14 predicted proteins | sample MC6MC0897MG_FD_180664 | JGI IMG/M metagenome (GOLD analysis project Ga0213828, IMG submission 180664) | Enriched soil aggregate microbial communities from Iowa State University, Ames, United States - MC6-MC0897-MG | ecosystem: Environmental > Terrestrial > Soil > Unclassified | place: USA: Iowa...
ATTACCACATTTGAAAGAAGTCGTATAGCGGTACTTCATAAACAAGGCCATTCTGCACGTGAAATTGCCAAATAGATTTTAATAGTCCATTTTTTATTAAAGTTATAGCTGATATTATATAAAATCCAGCATGTACAACCCATTGAAGTTTTAATAATCCAAGCCTTATCATCACATAACCACTAATAGGTAACATAGGTATTAAAAATCCTATGGATAAAATAGCTCTTTTTAATGACAAAAACATAAAATTGATTAATCCCAAAGCACATGGAATTCCAATTACCCTCAAAATTAATGTTAGCTTTTCATCACTATTTCCCATGGCAATTATACACATCCCAATGTAGGCAATTTTACACTTATTCAAATTCAGTTTCATATTTCTATACCTTACATTTATTATTTACTATATTTGCAATCCTAACAGCTACTTTACCATCTATTTTATAAAAATTCTTACTTACAAATTCTTCATATCTTCTTTCTTTTAATATATTCATATTAGATAAAATATTAAATAATTCATCATAATTGTCTACGCCTAAACTTAATCCATCTTTTACAAAGTTACCTTCGTCATTATATTTAGATAATAATATACATATTGATGGCTTTCCTAATATAGCGCCTTCTAATACCACTGTAGAATGCACACTAATAATTACATTACACCATAATAAACAATCATATAAATCTTTATCTTTAGTAACTTCATAATTTTTTAAGTTGAACTTTTTAATAGTTTCGTCGTAAAATTGATAATTGTTATCTCCAGGATGCATTTTTACAATTAAATTATAATTTTCAAGATTACATAAAGCCTTGCATAATATATTAAATGAATCCTCACTTAAATCTTTTATTGGTTGTGTAGCAAATAATATATTTATTTGCTTTTCATTATTTTCTAACTTATATTCTTTACTTTTTTCATATAAATAGTCTGTCCTTGGCTGTCCTACAACTTTTAGCATTTCTGTTTTGTAAACTTTGGTATTTTCAATCAAAGTATTCTTAAACTCTTCTCCCCATAAGAATGTATTTTTAGGAATTAATATTTTTTGATTAGATGGAATCATGTATGCTATTGAAGTCGTATTTATTAAACCATGTTGAAGTGCAAAAGTATCAGTGTTTAACATATTCCCTGCAACGATAGCACATCTTGGTCTATCAGCTTCATCTACCACTAAAACCTTTTTAATGTTTAAACTTTTTATTATTCTCTTCAATACGAAAATTTCTTTTACATAATTTATATATATAGCTTCCAAATCTCCAAATACGTATTTATCTATATATGTATATAAATCAAAATTCTTATATTTAAAATTAAATAGACTTAAATTTGTCAAATGATTTTCTATTTTATCTTTACTTATGAATAATTTTCCGCATAACTTTCTCCATATTTTAACCAATTCAAAAGGGAAGTATTTTTCTTCCAAACTGTCTGCTTTATGTATCCTGATTTTAAAATTTAATGTTTGTATACTAAAAACATCACAATCAGATTTTAATTTCTGTATTGTTTTTCCATATAAAGAATCATAATAACATAATTTATTATTGATTTTCATTGAATTAATTGATTCAACTTGAGTATATATCAATATTCTATTATTACTATCTTTAAATTTAGTTTTTATAAAATAATGTATCCCTTTTAACCATCTTTTTAAAAACAAACATGATATTTTTATTTGGCTAAAACTAATAATTTTCTTATCATTTTCTATTTCATTTTCCAATTTTACATCTTTTATTTGAAATAAATTTGAAGATAAATCCGCTAAAATAGGATCATCAGTTATTATTAAAATTTCATCCATCCGGTTATTAGATATATTTATGTATTTAATAGTCTCCTCTAACATGATAATCTTACTAATAAGTTCTTTTAATTTTTCATAAATAGTTCCTCTATTGAAATTATACATTTCTATATTATCATATATATATAATTCATTTATTTTTTTACCATTTATTTTTTCAGATTCCATTCTTTTAAAAAATTTAAAACTTTCATCTTCTATGTTTATATTTTTTAATATATCCGAAACTTCTAATTTACTTCCATCTGGAAATGAAATTATATTTTTACCATTCTTTATAAGAACTTTTATCATCTCATCACCTTTTCATCTATTTTAAGTTTATAGTTAAATATTATCCCTGATAACTTTTCCTGGTACACCATAAACTATCTTATTATTCTCAATAGATTTTGTTATTACTGAACCTGCTCCCACTATACATTTCTTTCCAATAGTACTACCTAATGTTACTACAACTCCATCATCTATTAGAGTGTCATCTCCAATAATAACAGTGCCACTTAATGTTACACCACTAGCAATATACACATTTTCACCTAATATGTTATCGTGATTTACTCCACTCATAGTGTTTACTACACAATGATCCCCGATGATAGGATTTGGCGTTATTAGACAACCACATTCTATCAATGTTCCTTTTCCAATAATTGCATTAGGCGCAATTACTGCTTGAGGATGTATAATTGTAACCGGTTCTATAGCTAATTGGGAAAATTTATTAATAATTTTTCTTCTTATTTTAATATTACCTACTCCTAAAATATATCCTTTAATATTATATTTATATATTAATTCTTCTATTGCATTATCTGTACCTATTATAGGTACATTATCAATCATCATTCCTAAATTATCTTCATTTTCTCCTATAAAACCTACAACATTGTATTTATCCTGCTCTAATGCATTGTATAATACAACCCTTGCATGTTGACCACAACCAATTATTGCAATATTATCCTTCATACCACACCTCCCATGTATTCTTTAAAATAACTGTTAACCTATAAATATTAACAGTTATTCTATTATACATAATATATCAAAATAATTCAAAACTAACATTTTATTCTATTATTTTTTCTTAAGTCCTTTTCTTTATTTAAAGTTAATCATACAATTTAAATTTTACTAGATATTATCTAAATTGTATTATACTATTCTCCATAAAAAATGTCTATAAAACAACTTAATAACCTATTTAATTATATTACTACCTTTTTTTAATTTACTTAATGTATCAATTATGTCTTTTTTGTATATTATAAATAATATTAAAAATACAATGACTACTATCAATACTTTAATTAATATACTTATCCAGAAACTTAAATCTGTCAATAAAAACGAACTCATTCCAATTATTAAAAATATAAATGATATAGAAAATAATTTTATGATATTAAATCCAATCGGTTCTATCTTTCTTGAGATATAATAAATTAAAATACAGGATAATATACTAGCAAACAGGCTAGCTATACTAGCTCCAATAATATCAAATTTAGGTATGAGAATAACATTGAGTATGCAATTTAGTATAGCTCCTGTAAAAGTTCCTATTGCTATAAATTTAACTCCTTTTTTATTAAAGAATAATGGATTAACAAAAAAATAGTATATTCCATTAAATACAAATGCAAAGCTCAAAAACGGAATAACCGTCCAACCACTATAGTATTTTTTATTTACCATTACCTTGAATATTTCTGGTCCAAATAAAGACATTCCCATTGCTAGTACACTATATATAATAGTTAGTATCTCAGACATCTTTACTATTTCATTTTGATTTTTTTCTTTATCTTCCATTCTTTCAAAAAACCAAGGTACATAGGCTTGATTAACTGCTTGCGTTAATACGTTTATTATGTTTCCAAATTGAGCACCGTTACTATAAATAGCAGGTGAAGATAACCCATTAATGTTAGCCAAGAAAAGTTTATCTATCATAGCTACTGCCCAACCTGATAGACTATGTGGTAGTAACGGTAATGAATATTTCAAGGCTTGAACAATATAACACTTTTTTATATTTAGCGAGATAGTTGGAATAAACACAACAACGGTATATATGAAAAATATTATATCCGTTATAGCTAGGGCTAATAAAATCCCTAGGGATCCTTTTTCAAATCCCACTACAAATAATAGATTTAAGGATAAGTTTACTAAGAAATAGGCTAGATTATTTGATGCATATTTTCTACTTTCTTCTTTAGCTTGTAGTGTAGTTTGAAATATATTATAAATAGCATTTAATGTTATAGAAATTATTCCTAAAAATATAAATGGGAAAAAATCTATTCCTTTAGCAAAGGGCTCTATGAGTATTCTTCTAAAGATAATAAAAACACTACTCATTATGATACAATTTAAAGCTACAAATGTTATACACGCACCCCAGAATTCTTTTAGCTTCTTCTTATCCTCTTTATAATCAACGTAAAACCTAATAACTGCTGCGTTTAATGATAAAGAAAATAGTATACTTAAAAATGAAACTAATGCTACTACTGTATCTGAAATTCCTTTCTCAGCTGGTACCATCAACCCAGTGTATATAGGTATCAAAATCAATCCTATACTTTTTTGTAATATTTGAACTAAAGCATATAGTCCTGAGTTCTTTAATAATCTTCTACCACTAGACATATTTAACTCCTCACTTAGGCATTATCATTTATGAAACTTGCACTACTATATTTCATCATAATTAATCCTTTTTTATAATTACCTAATTTTACTTCATTTACTTTTCCATTTAAATTTTTCACTAACATATCAATAAAGTTTACTCCTGCATTATAGGCATGAGGATATCCTCCTCGAAATCTAGGATTTATTTCATTTATGTATAAATTTCCTTCTTTATCTTCAAATACATCTACATCAATTGGACCTCTAAAATTAAATTGTTGTAACTTCATCATTTCATTTATAATATCGTCTCTATATATAGAAACGGATTTGTCTGTTTCTCCTGCTCTCATGTATAATTTTTCTTTTATAAAAATAGACTTAATTTTACCATCTACTAAATCAAAGTATATATCTATTCCATACTCTTTTTCTTTTAAATAAGGTTGAAAAATATAATTTTTCTTATCCATGTATCCTTTTAATTCTTCTTTATTATCAACTTTACCTATTCCTGTGCTTCCACTTCCATTTCTAATTTTTGCAAATATAGGAAATCTTATTTCATCATTTATAATAGCATAATTAACTTCATCGTATCCATTAAATGTAGGTATTACTTTTAATTTATCTTGTAGTGTCTTAGCAAACTTATATTTATCAAATGTAAGTTTAATCCCATCATCATCAGATACTATAGGCAAAATTCCTTTTTCTAAAAATCTATTCTTATTCTCTGCTAAAAGTACTAACTCAGGATCAATTAATGTAATGATAGCAGTTACTTTTTTAGCTATGCATATATCTATAATTTTATCTATGTATTTATCTAAATTGTTAAAATCTTTCCTTACTACAAACGATTCATCACCCTCATAAAGTGCAACTGAGTATTCTCTCATATCAACAGTAAATACTTTTCCATTAACTTTATTAACTTCTTTCTTTAAAATACCTAACAATATCTACACGCCTTCCTGGGCTTAATATCATTAAATTCATTTTACGTTCTCCTCATTTTATAAATTAAAATATAATAGTAATTAACTCCAATACTTGTATAAGTATATCAAAGGTTAAATATATTCTAGAATGTTATTTAAAAACAATTTCTATATACATGTATTTAATTAAAGACATATGATTTCATTAAATATACATCAACAGTCCAAGGCTTTCGTACCATTAGTATTTCTTCATTTATCACAACATAAACTGCAGGATAATATTTTATAAACAATGGACTTAATGCCATTGAATAAGCTCCAGTATTATGAAATAATATATAATCATCTATATTTAATTCATTTTCATTTTTAACAATGGCAATTCTATCTTTTTCAATACAAGTAAATCCTGAAATTATTTGAGTTTTCTCCATTAAATTTCCAGACCCAAAACATTCTTGGAAAAACTTAATTCCATTCATTTGAGGATCTATATGAATTTTACTTCCATCTGTAGTTACTATTCTTGTATCAATAACATCCTTCTTATCAATAACCTTACATAAATATTTAAATGGAGATGCAATTAAAGCAGCTCCAGATTCCAGTATCAGTGTAACCTTATCCTTATCAAATGTCTCTTCCAAAATATCACATATTGTATCCGCATATTCCTTAAAGCTAGGAGCACCTGTCTCTACACCCATTATTGTTTCATTTTTACAAGCTTTTTCTAAATTAAAATTTATTCTTATACCAACATTCCAGACTTTTGATTTTAATGGCTTGTTATTTTTAATCCATTGAATTTCATGAAAAGAATCTAAGTTTACTATTGCACCATCATCTAATGTATCTCTTAATGCATTAAATCCTTTGTACGGACCATTAATAACCACTTTATCCTTTTCAAAACCAAGTTTTATAGCTAATCTATACTCTTCTTATGAAACCACCTCTGCATAAGCCCCTTTATTTTTCATATAATTTAGTACCCAAGGAAGTGAATTAGTTTTAAAAGAATACCCAACTATAAATTTTTTCCATTGAGATGTAAACGCAAAAGGTAATTCATCATAATTCCTATCTAATTTATTTGAATCTAAAATATAACATGGAGTAACTAATGATTGATATATTTCTTTTAACTCATTATACATACTTAACCTAGATCCTCCCAAGTGATTAATTCATCTGCATGTATATCTCTCTTTAGAATTCTACCAGCCACTACATCAGCTAACTCTGGTTTAATTCCACTTCCAGGTCTCTTATATGCTAGCATAGTCTTTTCAATAACAGTTCCCTTTGCTAGGTCTATTTTCGCAACTATACTCCTTCTAACATCTTTCATTATTAAAACTTCTCTAGCTGTTGGTCTCTTTATTCCATCTCCTAACACCTTCTCAGCGTTTCTTATAGCTGTAATATAAGATTTAAACTCCATTGGTTCCATAGATGCCTTATGATCTGGACCATCCATTTTATTATCTAGAGTTATGTGCTTTTCTACAAATTCTGCACCTAGCGCTACTGCAGTAACAGCAGCTTCATTTCCAATTGTATGATCAGATAGTCCAACTGGAACTTTAAACGCTTCTCCCATTGTCACCATCGCTCTAACATTAACATCTTCCTCTGCTGTCGGGTAATCTGTAGTACAATGCATTATTTTTATATTTTTATTTCCTGTAGATTTTAAAATATTAATTGCCTGTTCAACTTCACCCAAAGTACTCATTCCAGTGGATAAAATGATTTCTTTTCCCGTATTTCCTATTTCCTTTAAATATTCCACATTCGAAACTTCTGTAGAGCCAATTTTAATTATAGGTACACCTAAACTCACTAAAAAATTCAAACTTTCAGTACCATCTGGTGTAGAAATAAATAGAATTCCTTTTTCCTTACAATAACTTTGAAGTACTCTAAACTCCTCAAAAGGTAACTCCAATTTTCTTACCATATCTAGTTGAGACTCTTTAACTGGCATATTCTCCATCTGATATTCAGCTTTATCAGCATAAGCTCCCACACATTCTTCGGCTTTAAAAGTTTGAAATTTAATAGCATCTGCCCCACACTCAACTGCCATATCAACTAATTTTTTAGCTATTTCTATACTACCATTGTGATTAACACCTGCTTCTGCAATTATAAATACTGACATATTGTTATCAACTCCATATTAATTTCTTCTTTAATAGTTTTTCATTAATCTCTATACTTTTTAATACATTTAGTATTTCTTTACTAGTACTACCTTCTCCATATAAACTATCTACATTTTTAACAAAATCATTAAACTCTCTAGATAACGCTTTCTCTATTGCTTTATGTATATTCTCAGCTAAATAATCTGTTTGAATTATATTTTCAGCCATTAGTCTACCCTTTTGTCTATTTCCTATATTAACTACTGGTTTCTTTAGATAAGGTGCTTCAACTAATGCACTAGATGAATTACCAACTATAGCTCCACATAATTTCATTACGCTTAAATATTTCAAACTTCCCAAACTCTCATATAGATGGACATTAGAGTTTCTCATTGCAAAATCGTCTAATGCTTTTATAATTTTATCACCACCATTATCTGAATTAGGATAAGTGATAATCATCTTTTTATCAATTTTATTTAAAGCTTCTATAACATTATTAATTTGTTCTTCAACGTCATTTACCTCTAAAGTTACAGGGTGATATGTAACTAATAATGTATCTTTATCTACACAAACTCCTAAAGTATTCTCTAATTCTTTAGAAGACATTAATTTTGTGAGTTTAATATTTTCTATGCCTGAATCTCCAACATTAAAAATTCTCCAAGATTCCTCTCCCATATTTCTAATGTTATCAGCATAACATTCCACACCTGGAAAATGAATATGTGCCATTTTCGTTATACTATGCCTTATCTGTTCATCCATAGCTCCTTCAGTTATTTCTCCACCTGAAATATGAGCTATTGGTATGTTCATCGCCATAGCTGTTGTTGCAGCTGCAAAAGCTTCATATCTATCACCAAGTACCAATACTATATCAGGTTCTAATCTATTAAAAGCCCCTACAAACTCTCCAATTGCTAAACCAATTTCACGAGCATTTTTTCCCTTTTCATTTGAATCTAACAATATTGGACATTCTTCATCTATTTTGAAGCCGTCTTCCAAAATGTCATTTTTCGTCATACCAAATTTAGGAGAGAGGTGCATACCAGTTACAACTAACTGTAATTTTAACTCTTTATCTTCATCTATTTCTCTCATTATATGTTTTAATAGACCATATTCTGCTCTAGTACCTGTTATCACTGCAATTTTTCGCATTTAAACATCACCACATTCCTTTATTATCGCCTCTGCTATTTTAAAATCCATTTCAGTATCTATATCAACTGATGAATATGAATCCATTATATACCCCATAACTTCTTCTGGCTCAAAGGTTTTTTGTTTTTTTAAAACCTCTGTCTTAATTAAATATATTGCGCCATTCATTCTATAGACATTAGGAAGTTCCTGTCTTCTTGTAATTTTTCTTCCTTCTTCTATAAAATATTTTAGTTTATCACCTTCAAAAATATTAGCCCAATAAGGATTTACTTCTGCCTCACATACTGAAACAATAGAATCATAGTCGCTATTTAATAATTTATCTATAGCCTCATCGATATGACTATGATTCCTTAAAGGTGATGTGCATTGTAATAATAACACGTAATCAGATACATACCCTTCTGTCTTCTCTAAATAATTCAACATATGCAAAACACATTCCATAGTTGGTGAATTATCTTGTGATAACTCATCTGGTCTTAAATAAGGAACCTCAGCTTTATATTCTCTAGATACTGTTGCAATCTCGATATCTTCTGTAGTTACTACTACTCTTGATATTCTGTTAGACTTTTTAGCTGCTTCAATAGTATATCCTATCAAAGGCTTTCCATTTAACTCTCTTACATTTTTTCTAGGAACTCCTTTTGAGCCTCCCCTAGCTGGAATTATAGCTAATATTTCTTTATTCATCATTATATCTCCTCATATAGCTAATATTTATATTATACTTAGTTTTTAAATTTGAATCTTTAATAAAATATTTAGGTCTTCTCTTTGTTTCCATATAAGTTCTTGCAACGTACTCTCCTAATATCCCCATTGCTATTAATTGCATTCCACCTAGAAATGTTATTATGCATATTGTAGACGAATATCCTGGTATATCTTTTCCCTGTATTAAAGTTCTAAAAAACATGTAAACAAAATATAATAAACTTATAGTTGAAATACCAATTCCAGTAACAGATGCTATTCTTAGCGGTTTAGATTAATTAAACTTTTTAAAATATTTTTTCATACATATAAATAGTATTATTATTAAAGTTATACTTGAACACCCTATCCCTATAAACAAACTCTTATTTACATATGTCATATTTATTTCATGATGACCTTTATCCAACTTAAGAGCCATAAACCCACCATCAACTAAATAAGGCTCAATGTTAGCATCATTATCTGTTATCCTCCAATTGTGATCATATATTATTGGGAATAATACATATCCTTCTTCTTGTAATTCAAACCCACTAGTAAAATTCCTATTAGTTCTAACTATATCTTCTATTTTTATTGAGTTCATACTCTCTATAGAGTCTTGTATATATTCTCCATCAACAATTACAAATTTACCATTTAGAGCTAAATCATTTTTAAATTTAATTATATCATCTTTATTTAAATAGCCTAAATAAAATACATCATTAGACTCCTTATCATTTTTTATGATATCGATACACTCTACACCTCTAGCATCATTATCATTTACAGAGAATTGTATGCTAATCTCAGAATACTTCTCTGCATCTGTAATTACTATGTAATATTCTCCCGACTCTTCAACATAATATTCATTATTATCAATGGATTTTTCTTTTACTATTTCATCAATTGATTTCTTATTCTTTTCTTTATCTTCTTTACTATCCTCTATAACTGAATGCTCACTTATATAAATATTACTATATAGTAGAGCATCCTTTTCTATTAAGTTATCTGATAACTTTTCATTTTCAATATCCTCAATACTAAAATATTTTAATTCAGCATTACTTATTTTAAATATATAAAATTCATTAACTTTTTCAATTAATTCTGAATTAATATAAGGACAATAATTATAATAACTTATATAGTATTGAGTACCTATTAATTGTGCTATAACATTTCTTCCTTTTATGTTATTTCTAACACTACTATTATTAGTATTTGTAAATACCTTACCTAAATTTTTATAATTTGAATTAATTAGCGAATGATAAGATGATACCCCCATTATATTTTGAGATGTATATAAATTAAGCAAATCATTTTCACTAAGTTCAATCCTACTATATTCTCCATATTTATCTTTTACATATTCCAATATATAAGAATATTCTGACCTTACATCCTTAGCTTGTAAACTAGTATCCTTATATATATAGTAACAATTGAAAGCCACCTCAAATATCAAAATTATGGCAATTAAATTTACTGCACCTCTTTTTGCTATTTTTCTTGACGATAAAACATATAAATATAGTATTATAAATAATATATTTATAAACTTTACATAAACATTGTTGTCATTAACAAAAATCAGTATTAAAGCCATTGCTATACTTATTATAAACAATTCTTTTTTTACACTTCTATCTCGTACATATACTCGATTCATTAGATAGTTACAAGTAATTATCGCTACATAAATATTAAAAAACAAATTATATCTATAGTTCCCCCCTACTGGTATGTATGCAAAATTAAATATATAATTAATTTTATCACTAAATATAGCTAATATTAATAATCCTATATGCCAAAAATATATTTTTTCTCTTCCACCTTTTCTATGTAACATATAAGAAAGAATACATATCATTCCAATAATACTTATATAACTATTGCTATCAATTGTAACACTCCCTATAAAATTAAATTTTAATATATTTAACACCCTACTAATGCTCGTAGTAAATTCAGGTATTACATTGATTTCTTTTGCTGATGATAGTGTAATATCAATAGCTGGTATAAGAACAACTCCAGCTAAAAGAACTGATACTAAAGATACTAATACCATTTTCTTTATAAATTTTATAATACCTCTTTTGTCATTAATAATTATATATCTAATAATTCCGTATATCGCTATATGTGGAATTATTAATGCTGCTAAATAATAATCTGTTATAATAAACATAAATAATGATACAATATATGTCCAATAACTTTCCTTATTTAAGACTTTTTCTATTCCTAATAAAACTAGTGGTAAAAAAATGAAAGTATCCATCCACATTATTTGATAGTTTCCATATACCATTATATTATAATTTGATATGTATATAAGGGTTCCAATCCATTTATACCTTTTAGGTACAACTTTCTCAAAATATAAAGAAGAAAAATAAATCATAAATACAATCTTTATAGTTAAAAATACAGGTAATATATCTACCATTTCAAAATTCTTCATACATTTAAGTATAATATTAAATGGACTAAGTAAATAATATATTATAAGAGAAAAATTATTATCTCCTATACCTATACTCCAATTATATATCCAATCACCACTTAGTATATTAAACTCATCTTTATAATACTCTAAAAAGTCCAATCCTTGATTATATAGATCTCCATGTAACACACTTCCATTAATAAGATATACCATATAAAATGTTATAATTGCTATTATAATTGATATACCTAAATCTTTTAATACCTTTTTCATATATATTACCTCTATAATTTCTAAATCTATTAAAAATATTCATATTCAAGTTAATTGAAATAATTATTTATGTAGACAATTCATTTACATAAAATCCAATCATAATTGATTTTAGTTTAAATCAAAATCATATATTTACTGATTTTTTATTGAGAGCCTTTTTCACCATAAAAAAATTCAAGGGAACGCAAATAAAATACACTAAAATTGGAGCTAATTCTTTTGCTATACCCAATTTTACAAATATATTTAAAAACACCATTTGAAGTCCATAATTTATACTATGGGCTAAAATAAATTTAACACCCTTTTCTTTAGTTGGTTTTGTTCTAAAAGTAAAATAATTGGATAATATAAAATTAAATATAAAACTTATACAATATCCTATTGTATAAGAAATATTTACTCCTAATGAAGATTGTAAAAGCAGATAAATTATATACTGTATTACTGTAGCTATACAACCTACAAATCCAAATCTTAAAAATTGCCAAAATATCTTCAAGTTCATGAATAAACTAATCTCCTTTATGTATTTTATGTATTTTATGTATAAGGACTCTACAAAATAGTATACTATACCATATGATACTTATAAATACTATTTTTATATGATCTATATTAAATATCACATTTTTTTGTTTTATTAACTATAACCAATAAAAGGGGCTTTCACAAAATAGATGAATCTATTTTGTGAATCCCATAGCAAAAAAACTGAAATCGAATTTTGATTTCAGTTTTTTATTGAAAGTATTTCTGAAAATATAATCTTTTACTTAAATAAAAAATGCAGATTCCGAAGAAGCTGCATTACGGTTATAATTTTAATATGCCGAAAAAATAATAACCGATAAAAATTATACTAGAATTAGTGGAGATTATCAACTGTTCTTACCACTAAATTTTGATAAAATTATTCCTGAAAATGATTCGGTTAGACTGCTTAGCCATATACTGGAGGGATTAGATTATACATGGCGTAAAGCTATAAATAAAAATGAGGAAAAGATGTTTGAAAAGATTGTAGCTCTCGTAGAGGAAATAAATAAAACCGAATTTCAAAATTTTATTATAGGTAAAGAATCTACGCTAATTGATATTAATAAAACACTTGAATTTCTTAATATAAAAAAGATTGAAAGTGGATTAGAGTTTGTACATGGTATAGGAAAAAGAAAAAGTAAATTTCAAAAATTCATAGAGCAACTTACTGAGTTTAGAGATAGACAGTTAAAATATGATGAAAGCAAAAGAAATTTTAATGGTAAAAACAGTTACTCTAAAACAGATGTTGATGCTACTTTTATGCATATGAAAGATGACCATATGCGTAATGCGTAGCTAAAACCAGGATATAATGTTCAAATAGCTGTAAACAGTGAATATATAGTTGGTATTGGAATTTTTTCAGACAGAAATGACCTTGGAACTCTTAAACCTATGCTTGAAAATATGAAGCAATGTTCAGGAAAAAAGTTTGAAAATATCGTAGCCGATTCAGGCAAGATGCATCTAAAAATAAACAACCGAAGGTTTTGAATGTAGAAAAACATAAAAACCTTAGGTTATTTTTAATTATTAACATAAAAGGAGCATCGCTCCATAACTAATTAGTTATTTTGCGACGCCCTCTTTATTGATCAAAATTGCCCAGCAACAGCAGATGCCAATGCTTCTGCGACTTTCTGTTGAATAGCTTGATTTGCTGTTTTTGCTGCCTCGGTTGGATTAGATATAAATCCACACTCTACCAATACAGATGGCATCAATGTATTCTTTACAACATAAAAACCATTATCTTGAATTCCTCTATTAGAATAACCAATTCTAGAGGATAAGTTATTAACCATATTTGTAGCAAGAGTTCTGCTTGCAGAAACCTTACTCACATTCCTAGTACTAATCATTGCACTTTTAGATTGTATAGATACTTCTTCACCGCTTGTCAAAAGAACTCCTCTTGCCCCTGGTGTTTCAGTACTATAATACACTTCCACACCATTTGCAGATGGATTACTAAAACTGTTATGATGTATACTAATAAATAAATCTGCATTTAAGTTATTAGCTAAATCCACCCTTCTTTTTAAACTCTCAGTTAAGCCTAGTGTACTTACCTCGCCTTGATTCCTTGTCATCACTACTTGATAACCTCGTCTTTCAAGCTCGGCTTTAAGTTTAACTGAAACTTCCATATTTAAGTCAGTTTCTGAATATTTAATTCCATTATGTGTAGACTCTGCTCCATAGTCTCCACCTTGATTATGTCCTGGATCAATTACAATAAGTTTATCACCTTTAATATTAATATCCTTTGATAAATAAGCATCTTCATCTTTATTGGTGCTATTCTTATGTTTAAAATGCACTACCACAGTAAATACTCCAAAGCTTTGCGGTGTATATGTAGCTGTCCTATTAGCACTCCAATCACTTAATACAGTCCAGCTTCCTGTTGTTCTATCACATATCCAAATTTTATATAGTGTATCATTTTCTGGAGCTGCAAAAGAAGATATATTAATAGCTTTTCCCTTTTTCATTTCCCCAGTAACATCTAAAGATACAGCCATAGACTTATTCTTCTCTGTAATATAAAAATCTTTTCCCTGAGCTTCATCTTCTACTGTTCCACTTTTACTCTTATGCTTTACATGTACTACAAATGAATATTTACCAACCTTAGTTGGTTTAAATTCTACACTGTTTTTAGTACTATAATCACTTAGCACTGTCCATTTGCCAGTACTTCTATCACATACCCATAACTTATACAGTGTATCTGCTGCTGGTGTTCCTTCTGCCTTCATAGTTAAAGTTGAACCTACAAATTTGTCTCCTGTTACATTTAATGATGTAACCTGTGACTTTGGTGTTGTAACTTGTACATCTACAGACCTATAATCATCT
>Ga0213828_1002105_pt1 | contig 15123 bp, 10 predicted proteins | sample MC6MC0897MG_FD_180664 | JGI IMG/M metagenome (GOLD analysis project Ga0213828, IMG submission 180664) | Enriched soil aggregate microbial communities from Iowa State University, Ames, United States - MC6-MC0897-MG | ecosystem: Environmental > Terrestrial > Soil > Unclassified | place: USA: Iowa...
CTGTTTGGTAAAGGCGTACAACGAAGTTTAACAGAAGTTTTCGATCCACAGCTTATAGATGCCATTGAATTGGGATTAAGTTCGGATACCTACATGGTGAACAATATTAAGGAGCTCCAAGCCTATCCATTTGTCAGCAATTCTGATGCACACTCTCTTGGGAAGATTGCTCGGGAATATCAAAAATTACGATTAACTGATGCTAATTTTTCTGAATTGCAATTGGCACTTCAAGAGCAGCAAGGGAGAGCAATAACGGCTAATTATGGTTTAAATCCTTTGCTTGGTAAGTACCATCAAACAGTCTGTGCAAAGTGTGGCGAACAGCTAGACAATATGACGACTGTCTGTCCAAAATGTAACAGTACGCAAATTATAAAAGGAGTCGCTTTACGTATTCAGGAGCTGTCAGAGCACCTTGTTAATCAACGTGTTCGTCCACCCTATATTCATCAAGTTCCATTGGATTTTATTCCAGGCTTAGGACCAAAAATGATGGACCGATTAGTAAATGCCTTTGGTACGGAGATGAATATTTTGCATCGCATCTCACTAGAACAGCTTGAACAAATCGTTCCACCGAAAATTGCCAAGATGATTGATTTGGCAAGAACAGGTCAATTAGCAATTGAAGTTGGTGGTGGGGGTATATACGGAAAAATTCAATCTGAATAGAAGCTAAAAAATGCTTGTTCTTATTTAACCCTTTTTTAACCTTCATCTATTAAAATAGTAATCAGTAGATGTTGAAGGAGTGAGGGTATGAAATTTTCAAAGAAATTTCGATTTTTAGCTAGTAGTGTACTAGCATTGCAGTTATTAGTGCCAGTAGGTGCTAATGCTGAAGAGCGGAAAGACCTTATTGCACCGAGCTGGGTGACTCAGGTAGATTATGTAGCACTAGGGGATTCATTGGCCCATGGTATGAATGAAGTGGGGATTATCGGATTAGGGTATGCCGATTTTGTTGCACAGGCTTTACAGAAAGAGGGCCTCATTACTTCATATAATAAGGGCTTTGCTTATACAGGCTATACTACGAAAAACGTATTGGAAGATTTACAAAATGATGTCGAGAAGCCAGTGGTTGGCTTTGGTTATCCAAATGAACAGGTAAAGCTTCGTACGTCTATTAAGGAGGCAGAAATTATTACCTTAACAGCAGGTGCCAATGATTTAATACCAATTTTAAAGGAATCTCAAACAACAGGTATTAATGCAGTGGCAATCCTAAAGGCTTCACAAGATGCAGTCAAAAATATAACTGCTATTTTAGCAGAAATTAAAAAACTAAATCCGAACGCACAGGTTTATGTGATGGGTTATTATAATTCATTCCCCTACTATAGTGAGGATTTACAAAAACAATTTAAATTATTATTGGCTACGGTAAATTCCACAATAAAAACAACTGTTGAAAAGGCTGGAGGTATATTTGTTCCGACATACGATATTGTGGCAAAAGACGTGCCAAGCTATTTACCAAATCCAGAAAATATACATTTAAGTGAAGCAGGTTATATGGCAGTCGCAAATGAGGCATTTTTACCAGCAATTAAAGCAAGCTCATTATGGGATGTATCAAAAGTGATTAGTACAACTATTCAAAATAATACATCTGTACAGGTGAATTGGCAGAAGGCTACAGACAATGTAGGCGTGGAAAGCTACAAAGTTTATGTAAATGGTGAGCTAACTGCTACACAAAATGCCGACACAACGACAATTATGTTGGAACATTTAAATGATCATGCGACATATACTGTCGCTGTAAAAGCAGTAGACGCTGCAGGCAATGAAAGCGTACAAAGTCCAACTATAACTTTTTCATTAGGAGGTACTTCAAGCTTTACTGATATAGAGAATCACTGGGCAAAGGAGTTTATTCAAAAAACAGCTAAAGTAGGTATTATGAAAGGCTATGCCGATGGAACATTTAGACCTGAACAGAATATAACTCGTGCACAGGCTGCGTCTATACTTGTTAGAAGCTTAGGCTTAACAACGCAGAAACAGGCACCATTTACGGATATTTCAAGCTATGATGCAAAAACGCAGTCTGAAATTGCAGCTGCGTATACAAATGGACTTATAAAGGGAACAGATGGTAAATTTAACCCAGGGCAGCCAATTACTCGTGCTCAGCTAGCATTAATGATTAGCCGAGCCTATGAGCTTCAACAAAAGAAACCATATGTAGTGAAAGGGAGTACGCCATTTACGGATATTGCTGGCTACAATGAAGAAACAAGGCATGCGATTACTATGCTATATGAGCTTGGTATTGTTATTGGTAGTGATGGTAAATTTTTACCAGAATCCTCAACGAAGCGTAGCCATGCTGCAAAAATATTTGTTAATTTTAGCGATTTATTTTGAGTTAGCAAATGTTTTTGTACTGAAATGGGCATGATACCTTGTATTTTGCTGTAGTTAGTTTAATTCCAACAGGGGTTGAGAGAGGACTATACCCAACTGGTTTTAATAGCTAGGACCGGGGTTGTTATTTATACTAGGACGCTCAGTAGTCGATTTTATAATTGATAACGGCAAAAACAGATAAAAAAACATTTTTAACATAAACAAAGCGGTACAATAAAGGATTTATTGTACCGCTTAACTTATTTACGACAATCTAGCAATAATGCCTTCCTCATCATCTAATACAAGCTCGATACCAGTTGAAAATGGATCACTATGTAGGACATCTTTAATCCATACGCGTATTGCACCAATCATCGCTGCTGTATTGAATAACTCTATCTGTCCATTCACTTCAACTTCAGCACCAAAGCCTGTATCATCATCGTAGGTTAGCTCTACAAGCACTTCTTCTGGGCGAATATTTTTATAATATGCCTGTGATAAGCAAATAGCATTAATAATATCCTGTTCATTAATTATTTGTGCCATTGCGCTTCCTCTTTACGCTTCTTATCTTTAAACATATTGATAATTTTTACAACAAGCATAACGATGACTGCAATTGCTGCTACGTTAATTAATAAACCTAAAATATTACCTAACAAACCCATACCACTAAAGAGACTACCAAATAATAAGCCGGCTAAACCACCCAGCATTAGTCCTTTCATTAGACCACCAGAAAGGAAGCCGCCTTTTTTTGCAGTTGTATCTGTTTTGTTTGTATTGTTTTTATTCGTTGTTGCATTATTTTGATCTTTAGATTTATCCTGAGATTTTTGGATATTAGAGCTATTGTTATTGTTTGTAAAGCCTTTTTTCCCCGATTTATAGGATTTAGCTTCTGCAGTTGGTGTATCAGAAACAAACAATGTTGCCCCAACAGTCGCAAACATCAGTGTCGCTACAAAAATAGCGGCAAGAATTTTTTTCATTATTTACATTCCTCCAATATAATTTTTGCATTTTGTCATAAACTAGTTCTTACTAGTAATTCTACATGAACGTTTTCAAAAAATAAAATAATAGCCGTCATTAATTTAGAAATAACGACAAATTTGAACAAGCAGTGTCAGCAAAAAGGGTATAAAGACAATAGGAAGGAGTGAGATGATTATACAAACATTGTTGCTATTAACGGCAATTTTCCTCCTATTATATACGACAGAAAAAAGACGTTTTTTTCAATGTAGTAGTTCCAGGGCTATTAGGTTTATATATTTTAAGGGCAATCATTATTCAGTACCCTCTATTGCTGCCAGATAATCAGGGTGTTGTCACGGAGAGGGAATCATCATTATACTTGGGGAGTTTTCCGAGCATAATGTTTATTTTATCGATTGTTCAAGATGATTTGGTATGTATTTGTGATATTTATGATTATATGAAATTTGGCATATACTTTTTTTCTATGCGTTTTTAATTTTTGGTTATACAATGTTTGTATACACAAGGCTATGAGCCAAATTATATTATTGTTCTGGGATCAGATGAAAAAGTATCGGACGCCTATGCCATGAAAAATTATATGGTACATCAAATACATGCTCAAAAGATAATAATGGAAGATCAATTAATGAATACTGAAAAAATATGGCATTTTCAATGGCAATTCATGTGAAAGGAATTGACTCAAAGATTGCTTTTTATTATGTTCCAAATGCTACTCGTTTTTTAAACAGTATAAATGGGCTCATATATATGTTTTTTAGTTATCCCATTATTCATTGGGTGAATACTAAGTGTGTATGTGTAATCAATTTTAAACTGTCTTCCATATAATATTGGCAAGACGGTTTTTTTATAATGCAAGGGGGGAAACGAATGTATGGACAATTTTTAGCTGAACGAAATAAAAAGCGAATTGAATCCTTACTAATGCTCACGCAGACTCAAGGTACATGGTTTGCACAAAACATCAAATTGCTAACATTTGAAGAAGTGTCATTAACAGCCTTGCATAAAATGCTGTATCAAGTTGTGCTTGGACTTTTAAAAAAAAATCAACAACGCCATTTACAAATTGTTCATCCAGAGCAGACACAATCAATACAGGAAAATGTCTTAACGCTTTTAGCTGAGTATGATGATTTACTGCGTGAAGCAATTCCACTCCCTATTTATATTTTAATTTGGCAAATTTCTTCACTTGAGAAGTTAGCCTATTGTAACGAGGTTGCTGACGATGTAATTGATGTATTGGAATGGTATTTGAACAATCAAGATAAGCAGCTTGAAGCATTTGATGAAGAAGAATTAGATCATGAGTTCATTATTGATTTATATAAAGAGGCAATAGAAGAACAAGATGCAGAGGCACAGTTTCGGCTTGGAGAATACTATAGTGCAAGTGAAAGCTTCTGTTTTCAGCCTGAAAAATCTTTAAAATGGTTAGAATTAGCAGCATCGCAGGGGCATGCCGATGCACAATATGAACTTGGGAATTTTTATTTCGAAGGTATAGGTGTACAGGAAAATTATCGCAGAGCTTTTTCATTGTATGAGGCAGCGGCAAAGCAAGGGCATCCAGATGCGGCGAATAACTTGGCAGATATGTATTTTAACGGTGAAGGAGTATCAGAAAATATGCTTCTTGCGAAGAAATGGTTTGACTTTGCTGCCAAACAGGGTGTTGCTGAAGCAATGTTTACTCTTGGAATTATTTACGAGCAAGGGTTAGGCGTTGACATTGACGAGGAGCACGCATACTTCTATTATAAAAAATCTGCCGAAGCTGGCTATGTTGAAGCACAATATAGGCTTGGCGGAATCTGTTTTGAGGGGCGATTAGGTCAGCCCCGAGATGTGAATCGAGGTTTATATTGGTATGAAAGAGCTGCAGAGCAATACCATGTGGATGCATTTTATGATTTGGGATTTATTTGGAGTCAGGGTTTAACGGGTATACGTAATATTGAAAAAGGAATTCATTGGTTTAAACAGGCTGCTCTTCAAGGAGACTCAGAGGCAAAATTACAGCTTGGGCATCTTTATAATAATGGAGAGGGCATAACCAGAAATGTAAAAGAAGCTATTAAATGGTACGGACTGGCTGCAGAGTCAGGAATAGAAGAGGCAGCCGTTTTGCTGAATGAATTAAAAGGAATGTAAATTTTTCGTAAAAAAATTATAGTTATTTAGTTTCTATTATCGTTCCTGGTTTTATAGGTATAAAAGGTTGTTTTTGTTGTTTATTTTAGGTATATAATAATGCATAGAACTAACGGTAAAAATATTAATATAGTGAAGGGATAATAAAGACAAAGGAAAAATAAACAAAAAATAAGCAAAAGAAATATTAGTTGATACAAATTAGCTACCAAAAGATATAGTGGTAGCTTTTTTACTGCTTTAAGCCAATAGATTGGCTACAGGGACTTTTTATACAATTAATGGCAAAAAATGTATAACAGAAAATTGACAGCTATTTATAAAATGGATAAGGTATATGAGTGATTTTGAAAAGAGTAGTACATGCTATGGCTAAATGATGATTGGGGTTTTGTTCAACTAGAACTTGAGCAGAAATTAACCTAAACCTATTTTCTTACATTTTGAAATATATATTTTTGTAAACGGAATTGGATTTTCTCAGCTTTGCAAAAGTACACGTGAAAGAGGGAAAATGTGTGATTTTTCAAAAACAGAGAAAGACAGCAGCGATAGACCTTCAGCAATATATTGTAAAAATGGATGTTTCTAATTGCAGGTCAATGGTCAAGCAAATAGAAATGCTAAATTTAACAAAGCAGGATTTACAGTATTTAAAAGCCTTTCAGCCATTTGTTATAGAAAATATTAATGATATTGTTGATAGATTTTATAGAATGATAGGAACTGAGCGTAGTTTAGTAAGTATAATTAATAGTCACAGTTCTGTAGAAAAATTAAAAGTAACGCTTGGCCGCCATATTATAGAAATGTTTAACGGCACAATTGATGATGAATTTTATCAGAGACGTACTAAAATAGCCAAAGTACATGTTCATATTGGTTTAAGAACACAATGGTATATGTGTGCCTTCCAAGATTTATCTATATCATTTATTAACTTAGTGGAGGAGTATATACATCATCCCAAAGATCAGTTGAATACAATACGAGCTATTTCTAAAATTTCAAATTTTGAGCAGCAATTAGTACTAGAGGCTTTTGAAAATACTGTTGAGCAGCACAAGGAGAATATGGAGCGGAAAAAGGAAATAGTGGAGAAGGAGATCGTCGCGTCTACAGAAAGTCTTGCTACAATATCTCATGAAACAAATAACTCATTTCATCGAATAAGCAAGCAATCAGATGAAATTAAACAGTTTGCAAAAAACTCACTTTTGGTGTCGGCGATGGCTGAGAAGCAGGCATTAGAGGGGCGAGAACGAATAAAGAGCCAATCACAAAACATGTGTAATATTATTCACTTGCTGAAGGATATAACAGAAAATATTGAACAGTTGACTGGTATGTCCAAAGAAATGGAATCAATTATGAGTGTGGTTACTACTATTGCCAACCAGACTAATTTGTTAGCTTTAAACGCAGCTATTGAAGCAGCCCGTGCTGGAGAGGCGGGTAAAGGCTTTAATATTGTTGCAGATGAGGTTCGAAAACTATCGATTCAAACAAAAGATTCTGTGACCTCAGTAGCCATGTTGTTACATAAAACAAATGAACGGACAGATAAGCTAACACATTCTCTTAATAATATTCAAGAAGAGGTCATATCTGGCAAGGAAAATATGGTTCAAACAGAAGGGCAATTTACGAAAATATTAGAATCGATGACAGAAGCAAAAGAGCAAAATGATAGTATGGAAAAAGAAGTATTAGCGATAGCGGAGGTTCTTAATGAGCTAGGGATTGCCTTTGAAGAAGTAACGAATTCAGCTGAGAAATTAGCAAATGTTGCCCAACACTTAAATTAATTCATAGTAAGGATAATTTTTATTGTGGTAACCGAAATCCACAGCCTATAAACACTATAACAACCATTGATATATGGTGTTTAATGGTTCTTTCGGTAAATATTAACTAGTTGATTGCCGAAATTTTTAAGTCAATGGTATTTTTTGTTTCATCATGAAAAGATACATATTTAGTCATAGTAATGGAGCTATCCTCGCACTGGATAGCTCCATTTTTGCTAAATTTGTAAAGGGTTTAGCGTAATTTTCAATAAAAAGGGTTTATACTAAAGGAAGACAACAAAAATTAGGGGCGGTTAATATGGAAACAGTGGTTGTATTAGGTGGCGGAATTACGGGTTTATGTACGATGCATTATTTACAGCGCCAAGTGAAGGAAAAAAAATTAGATGTAAGGCTTGTGCTTGTTGAAAAAAATACATATCTAGGTGGTAAGTTGCACTCTGAATACGAACAGGGATTCATTATGGAGACAGGGGCAGATTCAATTGTAGCTCGTCATAAAGGTGTTATGGAGCTGGTTGAAGAGCTTAATTTTAAGCAAGATTTGGTATACAACGAAACGGGGATTTCTTATATATACACAAATAATGAGCTCCATGCCATTCCGGCAGATTCAACGTTCGGTATTCCGATGAGCCTTCACTCCCTAGAAGAAAGCACACTTGTATCCGAAGAAGGTAAAAAAGAAGCGTTAAAGGATTTGACAATGCCAAATGTAGGCTTTACAAAAGACAGCTCAATTGGAGAATTTTTAACGTACTATTTAGGGGAGGAGCTTGTTCATAACCAAATAGCGCCAGTATTAGCAGGTGTGTATTCAGGAGATTTACATCAACTATCGATTGCCTCCACATTACCTTATTTAATTGATTATAAAAATGAGTATGGTAGTATTATTAAAGGTTTTGACGCAAATCGAGAACAATTTGTAAAAGCTGCTAATAAAAAATTTATTTCATTTAAAAATGGTTTATCGTCTTTAATTGATCGTCTTGAAGAAACGTTAACTGATGTAGAAATTTTAAAGGGAATTAGCACTACTAGTGTCAACAAGCAGGAAGATCACTACCAAGTTACTTTAGCAAATGATACGATCATTGAAGCAGATCATGTAGTTTTAGCATTACCTAATGAAACTGTACAGCACTTATTACAGGATGCAACATTGAACCGTTATTTTGACCAATTCAATACTGCCTCCGCTATTACAATTTATTTAGGATTCGATGTACCCGATAGTAGATTACCAGCTGATGGAACAGGCTTTATTGTGTCTCATAATTCAGATGTAATCTGTAATGCATCGACATGGACAAGCCGTAAGTGGAAGCATACTTCAGCAAATGAGCAATTACTTGTTCGACTCTTCTATAAAAGCATTAACCCTGCGTATGAGAAGTTACGTAGGATGACAGATGAAGAATTAGCAGTTGTTGCCTTAGAGGATGTAAGAAAAAGCTTGGGGATTAAAGAAAAACCAAGTGTCGTGAATGTAAGTAGATGGATTGATCAAATGCCGAAATATGATTTAGCACATCGTGAGGCATTACAGGGCTTATTACGAGAGCTTGAAACAAATTATCCGAATTTATCTATTGCGGGCTGCTCTTATTTTGGTGTAGGTATAGGAGCTTGTATTCAAAACGGTAAAAAAATAGGGGATAATATTGCTGGAAAATTATCTTAATTGCAGAATATAAGACAAAAAATTATATTTTTCGTTTGAAATATCCTTTGTTACGTGAAATAGTCTTGACTCAAACGTTTGTTAACGTTATGATTCTTTTAATTATTTAAAAAATTCATACTAAATTCTTATCAAGAGAAGCTGAGGGACTGGCCCAATGACGCTTCAGCAACCAACTTTTTGTCAGGTGCTAAATCCAGAAGACCCTATGGTCGAAGATGAGAAGGAACAAAATTACGAAACGTAAAAGCCTTCTTTGTGTTAAAGAAGGCTTTTTTATTATAGAAAAATAGGAAGAGGGGCTAGTTTTATGGGATTGCTTGAAAAGTTAAAAACGCATGTTCTAACAGCAGATGGTGCAATTGGTACGGTATTATACGGCTATGGCTTGGAGTATTGTCATGAGGAAATGAATGTTCAAAGACCAGAATTAATTGAAAAGATTCATAGAGAGTATATAGGAGCTGGAGCCGATATTATTCAAACAAATACTTATGGAGCGAATGCCATAAAATTAGCACGTTACGGATTAGAATCGCGTGTTCAGCAGTTTAATGAAGCAGCTATGACGATTGCCAAGCGAGCAGCTGCAGATGGAGGTCAATTTGTTTTAGGGACTATTGGGGGGATTCGAGGCATTCGAAAAAGCGATGCAACATTAGAAGAAATTTTAGCGACTGTTGAAGAGCAAGCAACTGTGTTACTGGCTGGGAATCCAGACGGCCTTTTACTTGAAACTTATTATGATTTTGAAGAATTAACAGCAACATTAAAAATGCTTCGAGCCAAAACAAAGTTGCCAATTATTGCGCAGGTTTCAATGCATGAACCGGGAGTGCTGCAAAATGGTAAGAGTTTAAATAATGCCCTACATGAGCTCGAGGCACTCGGTGCTGATATTGTAGGTGTTAACTGTCGTTTAGGTCCATTCCATACGATTCAAGCATTTGAAGGTGTAGAGCTTCCTGAGAAGGCATTTATGTCAGCATATCCAAATGCATCTCTTCTAGATTTAGAAGACGGGCGTGTTGTTTATGAGTCAGAGACAGACTATTTTGGTCGAGCAGCTGTAGCACTTCGAGATCAAGGCGTCCGTTTAATAGGTGGGTGCTGTGGTACAACACCAAAGCATATTGCTGCAGCGAAAAAATACTTAGAGGAATTATCTCCAGTAGAAGAAAAATTAGCGAAGCCTGAGAAAGTAGAGATTGTACGTGAGGCAGAACCTTCAAGATTCGAGCCACTGCATATAAAAGTAAAACGTCAACGTTCGGTTATAGTAGAGTTGGATACACCAAGACATTTAGAAATCGATGGCTTTATTAAAGGTGCTAAAAAATTATATGAGGCAGGCGCAGATGTGGTGATGATGGCGGATAATTCCCTAGCATCGCCAAGAATTAGTAATGTGGCAATGGGCGCTTTATTGAAAGAAACACATGGGGTACGCCCGTTAACACATATTACATGCAGAGATCGTAATTTAATTGGGCTTCAATCCCATTTAATGGGTTTAAATGCACTAGGCATTCATGATATTTTAGCGGTTACTGGAGATCCAACAAAGGTTGGGGATTTCCCAGGGGCAACGAGCGTTTATGACGTATCATCAATGGAGCTTATCCAATTAATCAAACAGTTAAATGAAGGAGTATCTTTTTCAGGGAAGCCGCTACGTCAAAAGGCAAATTTCTCTGTAGCCGCAGCGTTTAATCCGAATGTCCGTGTATTAGACCGAGCTGTATCTCGATTAGAAAAGAAAATTGAACATGGAGCAGATTATTTTATTTCACAGCCTGTCTATACCAAGGAAAAAATTGTAGAAATTTATGAGGCAACAAAGCATTTAGAAGCACCAATTTATATAGGAATTATGCCAGTTACGAGCTATAAAAGTGCGGAGTTCTTACATCATGAAGTTCCTGGCATTAAATTATCTGAAGACGCATTAGCCCGGATGAAGGCTTGTGGTGAGGATAAGGAGCACGCGACACTAGAAGGAATTGCAATTGCTAAGGAATTAGTAGAGGTAGCAGCGGAATATTTCAATGGTATTTACCTCATTACACCATTCCTACGCTATGATATGACACTAGAACTAATGAAATTTATAGAGCAATTGGATGAACAGAAAAAAGGGGTAAGTATAAATGGCTAAGCATTTGATAGAAGAGCAACTTGAGAAACGAATTTTAATTCTTGATGGCGCAATGGGCACAATGCTACAAAACGAAAACTTATCAGCTGAAGATTTCGGTGGCGAGGAATATGATGGCTGTAATGAAAATCTTGTACTAACTAGACCTGATGTGCTTGAAAAGGTTCATAGAAAATATTTGAAAGCAGGGGCAGATATTATTTGCACAAATACATTTGGAGGTACTCCACTTGTATTAAATGAATATAATCTGGGAGCAAAAGCAGAGGAAATCAATAAACGTGCTGTAGAAATAGCACGTAAGGCAGTGGATGATTTTACTACCTCTGATTGGCCACGTTTTGTAGCAGGAGCGATGGGACCTACTACAAAGACCTTATCAGTGACAGGTGGAATTACCTTTGATGAGCTAGAAGAAAACTTTTATGTACAGGCAAAGGCATTAATTGAAGCTGGAGCGGATGTATTGTTGCTTGAAACTAGCCAGGATATGCTCAATGTGAAGGCGGGCACTTTAGGAGTATCTCGCGCATTTGAAGTGACTGGCAAAGTGCTTCCTGTGATGATATCAGGAACAATTGAACCAATGGGAACGACACTTGCAGGACAATCCATAGATGCGTTTTACATTTCTATAGAGCATATTAAACCACTATCTGTAGGTTTGAACTGTGCGACAGGGCCAGAATTCATGACGGACCATATTCGTTCATTAGCAGAGCTTTCTACGGGATATATAAGCTGTTACCCGAATGCAGGCTTACCTGACGAGGAAGGCTGCTACCATGAATCACCAGAGTCACTGTCCCAAAAGCTAAAAGGCTTTGCAGAAAAGGGCTGGCTGAATATAGTGGGAGGCTGCTGTGGAACAACACCGGCCCATATTGCTGCTATTCGTGAGGTACTAAAGGATGAAAAGCCACGCCAATTACCTGAGAAAACTCATGGTCATGTAGTATCGGGTATCGAGCCATTAGTGTACGACGATTCTATGCGTCCATTATTTATTGGAGAACGTACAAATGTAATTGGCTCTCGTAAGTTTAAAAACCTAATTATTGATGGAAAATTTGAGGAAGCTGCAGAGATTGCTCGTGCACAAGTAAGGAATGGTGCCCATGTAATTGATATTTGTTTAGCAAATCCTGATCGTGATGAACTAGCAGATATGCGCGGCTTTATGCAGGAGGTTGTGAAAAAAGTAAAGGTACCTCTTGTGATAGACTCAACGGATGAAAAAGTTATCGAAGAAGCACTTAAATTTTCGCAAGGGAAAGCTATAATCAACTCTATTAATTTAGAGGATGGGGAAGAGCGCTTTGATGCTGTGATGCCGCTTGTGAAAAAATATGGTGCCTCTTTGGTTGTTGGAACGATAGATGAACAAGGGATGGCGGTTGATCGACAACGTAAGCTAGAGATTGCTGAACGTTCCTATCACTTGTTAACAGAAAAATGGGGACTTGCACCAGAAGATATCATCTTTGATCCATTAATGTTTCCGGTAGGTACAGGAGATGAGCAATATATTGGTTCTGCTTTAGAAACAATCGAAGGAATTCGACTCATCAAAGAAAAAATGCCACGTACATTAACGGTTCTTGGTGTCAGCAATATCTCATTTGGATTACCACCTGTTGGCCGTGAGGTGTTAAATGCAGTTTATTTATATCATTGTACACAGGCAGGCTTAGACTATGCGATTGTGAATACTGAAAAGCTAGAGCGCTACGCTTCCATTCCAGAAGAGGAAATTAAGCTTGCAAATGATTTATTATTTAATACGAATGATGAGACATTAGCCGTATTCACAGATTTTTATCGTGATAAAAAGAAAGAAAAAACAGAGGCTGACATCCCTAAAACAGTGGAAGGTCGTTTAGCTTACTATATTTTAGAGGGGACAAAAGAAGGTCTGATTGAGGATCTGGAGGCTGCTCGTGAAATATTTGAAGCACCTCTTGATATTATTAACGGACCATTGATGGAAGGAATGGCTGAGGTCGGTCGATTATTTAATAATAATCAGCTTATCGTTGCGGAAGTATTACAATCAGCTGGGGTTATGAAGGCTGCTGTTGCTCACTTGGAGCAATTTATGGAGAAAAATGAAGAGAGTGCTGGTAAAGGAAAGATGGTGCTCGCAACAGTCAAAGGCGATGTACATGATATTGGGAAAAACCTAGTTGATATTATTTTAAGCAATAACGGCTATAAGGTGGTTGATCTTGGCATCAAAGTAACACCTGCTCAATTAATTGAAGCGGTTCGAAAAGAAAAACCTGACTTTATCGGGCTTTCAGGCTTACTTGTAAAATCAGCACAGCAAATGGTCATTACGGCTCAGGATTTCAAAGAAGCGGGGATTGACGTCCCAATTTTAGTGGGCGGTGCAGCATTATCTCGACGTTTTACAGAAACTAAGATTGCGGATGAGTATGATGGACCAGTCATCTATTCGAAGGACGCGATGCAAGGATTAGAGCAGGCAAATCTTTTAATGGGTTCAGGAACACGTGCAGATTTCCTAGCCAAAATTGATGAATCCCGTAAAAAACGTTTAGATGCAGATGAGAAACGAGCAGCCCGCCCTGCAAAAGAAACAGCTATAAAACCTGCTCGTACAGTAAAGGAAGCATCTGTATTTTTACCAGCCGATGTAAGGCGACATGTGAAAAAGGAATATTCTGTATCTCATTTATATCCTTATGTAAACATGCGCACTTTACTTGGCCACCACTTGGGTTTGAAGGGGCAAGTACAACAATTACTTGATGCGGGAGACGCAAGAGCAATAGAATTAAAGGACTTAGTGGACGATTATTTAAAAAGTGATTTGTTGAAACCGTCTGGAATGTATCAGTTTTTCCCTGCACAGGCAGATGGAGATGATGTTATCGTCTATGATCCAGCAGATAATAAAACAGAAATTGAGCGTTTTACCTTCCCACGTCAGCAAGTGGAACCATTTTTATGCCTTGCAGATTTCTTAAAAACGGTTGAGAGTGGAGAAATGGACTATATTGCCCTAATGGTTGTTACAGCAGGACAGGGGGTCATGGCCAAGGCGCGTGAATTAAAAGAGGATGGGAAATTCCTTGAAAGCCATGCATTACAATCTACAGCATTAGAATTAGCAGAGGGTTTTGCAGAAAGAATGCATCAGGAAATTCGTGATCAATGGGGCTTCCCGGATGCCACAGACTTTACAATGCGTGATCGTTTTGCAGCCAAATATCAAGGACAGCGCTTCTCATTCGGCTATCCTGCGTGTCCAAATTTAGAGGATCAGGAGAAGTTGTTTGGCTTATTAAAACCGGAAGATATTGGTGTTCATTTAACTGAAGGCTTTATGATGGAACCAGAGGCTTCTGTTTCCGCAATTGTCTTTGCACATCCAGATGCTCGCTATTTTAATGTGTAAGGTTAAAATAAGAAATTGATATAGAGGTACAGATTGGCAAGCTGTCATAATTGATTGAAGGATGTGAACAGGATGATACGCTTCATGGAGGAAAAAGATATACCTGAGGTTTTAGCCATCTACAACGATATTATTTTAACGAGTAAGGCTGTTTATCGTTACGAAACGCAATCGTTAGAGGAGAAATTGCAATGGTTTAAGGACCAACAGGCTTCTCATAATCCTCTCCTTGTCTTTGACGAGAATGGTGTAGTAGCAGGCTTTGCTACCTATAGTCAGTTCCGTCCCTATCCTGGTTATAAGCATACGATGGAGCATTCTGTGTATGTGCATAAGGATCATTATCAAAAGGGAATTGCTACTAAGCTAATGCATAAGCTTATTCGAATTGCAGAGGAGCAGGGTGTGAAAACACTTGTAGCAGGCATTGATGGTGAAAATATTGGTAGTATTAAAGCACATGAAAAATTAGGCTTTGAATATGCAGGTACAATAAAGAATGCAGGCT
>Ga0213828_1002106_pt1 | contig 15122 bp, 18 predicted proteins | sample MC6MC0897MG_FD_180664 | JGI IMG/M metagenome (GOLD analysis project Ga0213828, IMG submission 180664) | Enriched soil aggregate microbial communities from Iowa State University, Ames, United States - MC6-MC0897-MG | ecosystem: Environmental > Terrestrial > Soil > Unclassified | place: USA: Iowa...
AGAAAGGCCTGTGTGAACAACCTGCGATATGAAAGCGAAGCGTGTAAGCCACCGCCCTCCGCTGAAACCGACGGTTTGCTGAGTATCAGCCTGCCGCCCTGATAAGCGAGGTACAAGGCACCGAGAATGCGCACTGCATCAAATGCGGCTGGAACCGCCGCGATCAGTGCACTGAATCCTAATGTGCTAGCAATCGTGTGAACCAGACAACCCGCCGTGATACCCAACGCCGAGATGAGGCCAGCCCCCCTGCCATGCGCAAGGGTGCGTCCGACAACATAAGCTGTGTCGGGCCCTGGGGTGGCATGGAGTGCGATGACAGCGGCGGCAAAAAAGGGAAAATTGATGATGTCCATGGGCGATAGCTTTGTTCAGAAATGAAAACGCCACGAACAAGGTTCGTGGCGTTTTAGGGATCAATCAGTTGATCGAGTCGCCCAGCACTTCGACGATCCGGTCAGCGATGTACTGGACGTGCGTCTCCAGTGCGAAATGCCCGGTATCCAGCAGCTCGACGACGGCATTCGGATTGTCCCGCTTGAAGGCCTCGGCTCCTGGTGGGATGAAGAAAGGATCACCCTTGCCCCAAATAGCCAAGGTCGGCACTTTGGTGTTTCGGAAGAACTGCTGGAATTCAGGATACAGCTTCAGGTTGTTCTGATAGTCATAGAACAAGTCGAGCTGAATATCTTTATTGCCCGGCCGCTCAAGCAGAAGTGCATCGAGGTAGTAAGACTCAGGGGCAATCTGGCTAGGATCACTTACCCCCTCCACATACTGCCAGCGGGTCCCCTCCAGATGCAGAATTGCATCGTTGATGACTTGGCGGCTTTCCGGCAGCCCATCTTCCCAGTACTTACGGATCGGCGCCCAAGCCTCACCCAAACCTTCCAGGTAAGCATTGCCGTTCTGGGAAATGATCGCACTGACACGCTCCGGATGTGCGAGAGCCAAGCGCAAACCAGTCGGCGCACCGTAGTCGAAGAAGTACATCGCGTAGCGCTTGAGGCCCAGCTTCTCGACGAAATCGCCGATCGTCTTACCGATCGCATCGAAGGTGTACACGTACTCCCGCTCGGCTGGTACTTCGGTGAAACCGAAGCCAGGCAGATCTGGAGCAATGATCCGATAACGGGATGCCAGCAGAGGGATCAGATCCCGGAACTGGTGCGATGAGCTCGGGAAGCCGTGCAAAAGAAGGAGGACAGGAGCATCAGGAGCACCGGCCTCTCGATAGAAGACACGGACGCCATCAGCTTCGGCGAATTTGAAAGCGACATTGGTGTGCTTGGACTGGGTCATTGCTTTAGCTCCTGTAACTGGTTTGGTTGGTTTTAGCGGTTACGTGGCTTCATTTTGCACAGCTTTTGTAACTAGTCAAATCATTTTTATCGGTTACAATCACTATGTACACCCAAAGGAGGCCATATGACCCCCCCAAATCCTGCAGCGAACCTTCCAGCGCCCTACGTGCTGGCAGACCACCCGGCGCTTGACCTTCTCAATACTGTGATGATGGTGGACGGACGAAAGACGGACCTTTTGAGCAGTGATGAGCAAGCCGTTACATGGCTGGCTCAAGCTGGTTTTGGGCCGGCATCTATACCGTCGGCGAAAGGTGGAGTGCTCCTATCGAACCTCCGCACCCTGCGGGATGCGGTTGAAGTCCTTGTTCATGCACGGCGCCAAGAGCGCGACGCAGACCCTTCGGTGCTCAACAGTTTCTTGCGTGATGCGGTACCGCAGTTGACATGGGATGCTCACCAACCAGAGCTGGATCGTTTTCATCACAAAGATGAAGCCAGCCGCCAGCTCGCCAGGTTGGCGTACTCAGCAGCAGAGCTGCTGGCAGAAGGTGATTTCAGTCTTGTCAGGAAATGCGAGAGCCCGGACTGTTCACTCATGTTCTATGACCGAACCAAATCTCATAAGCGACGCTGGTGCAGCATGGCCTTGTGCGGCAACCGTCATAAAGTGGCGGAATTCCGAAAACGCCGCCAAAGCCAAGCGGGATGAATCAGGTCAGCAGCAGATCTCGCAACGATCTGAAGGCCGGGGTGTTGTAGCCAGCACGCCAAACCAGCTGGGTATCAATGTGCATGATCGGATGCAGTGTCAGGTTCGTCGTGCCGCCAATCAGTTCTAGTACAGAACGCGGCACGATGCCAAAGCACGACCCGGCCGTCACACATGCCAATATTCCGTGATACGACCCTAGTTCCTGCACCTTCAAAGTTCGAAAAGGCCGCCCATTCCCGCTGTTGAACCACTGCTCGGCGATCTGGCGGTATGAACAGCTGGAGGCGAAACCGCCTAGTGTCGTCAACGACACATCATCGGGCCCATTCACTACCGGATGACCTTCGGGCAACACCAATAGGAGTTCTTCGGTGAAGACTGGAAGACTCTCAATTTCAGGCGGAAACGGCTCTGCTTGCCAACGCCCATTCCTAAGGGAGGAGGGCTGTGCAACCAGCGCACAATCCACTCGACGCTCAATCACAGCATCAAGCATTCGTCCTGTCGGTCCGGTTGTAACGGTCAACTCCACCTCTGGATGCTCGCGGTGAAAGCAAGCCAGTTTCTGTGGCAGGCGACTGGCAGCAGTACTTTCCATTGTCCCCAGGCGCAGTAGGCCAGCCGGGCGATCGGGATGCATGGACTGCTTCGCTTGTTCTGTGAGCGCAAGAATCTGCTGAGCGTAGACAAGGAACTCCTGGCCCCGCTCGGACAGTTTCATGCGTTTTCCATCACGCAGGAAAAGCTCAACACCCAGTTCGTCCTCAAGCTGCCGAATCCTGGTCGTGACGTTCGACTGCACACGATTCAGGACTGCCGCCGCTCGCGTCACGCTTTGCGCTTCCGCTACCGCACGGAAAATTTCCAATACCGCCAGATCCATCAACCACCTCAAATCTCTTGCAGAGAACGTATTGCAGGAAATATTCTCCATGAGAGATAGTAAGTCAAGCTCACGGTAGGCCTGACGAGATAACTGAGGTAAACGCGATGCCAAACCCGCTGCAGTCGCTTCTTGAGATCGAAATCCCCGTCATCCAAGCCCCCATGGTCGGAGTCTCAACGCCCAAACTGGCCGCAGCGGTTTCCAACGCAGGCGGCCTGGGGTCAATCGGCATTGGAGCCAGTTCGGTAGACCAAGCACGGGAAATGATCCGCGAGACCTTTAGGCTTACGGACAAACCGTTCAACGTGAACGTCTTTTGTCATCGCCCTGCTGAGCGCAATGAAGATTTGGAGCAAGGCTGGCTTCGCCGTCTTACACCACTTTTTGCTGAGTATGAGGCTGTGCCGCCAAGTTCGTTGAGAGAGATCTACACCTCCTTCGTTGAAGATGTACCGATGCTGCAAATGCTCCTGGAAGAGCGGCCTGACGTAGTCAGCTTCCATTTCGGCCTTCCTCCCCAGTCGATGATCAATGCGCTCAATGCAGCCGGTATCGTGACGATGTGCTCAGTCACAAACCTCGAAGAGGCGCAATTGGCTGAGCGCGCTGGCGTGCTTGTGCTCATAGCCCAAGGTATCGAGGCCGGGGGCCACAGAGGGGTCTTCGAGCCGGCGAACGATGATGCGATCGGAGTCATGGCATTGGTTCGGTTGCTGACATCGCGCTGCAAGTTACCAGTGGTAGCGGCTGGCGGAATTATGGACGGGGCAGGGATCAAAGCTGCAATGGCGCTCGGCGCCTGCGGTGCTCAGCTCGGCACAGCCTTTATCCTCTGCCCTGAGACATCCGCAAACGCTGCCTACCGGGAAGCAATGAAAAGCCATCGCGCCTATCACACCCAGGTTACCAGTGTGATTTCTGGGCGACCTGCCCGGGGCATGGTCAATCGGAACTTTACGGATCTACCTCCGGAGCACGCCTCTATACCGGCATATCCCGTCACCTACGATGCCAATAAAGCTCTGAATGCCGCAGCAAACGCGCAAGGTAATTTTGATTTCGCGGTGCAATGGGCGGGGCAGGGGGCTCCGCTTGCTAGGGAAATGCCAGCAGCAGCTTTGATCAAGTTGCTAGCGGCTGAAATCAACTGTGAGCATTGAACGAGGAGCGGGTATGTCATCCAAGATTCAGTTGTACGTCGATCATTTGTTCGCCAGCCCCTACTCCATGTCGGTATTTGTCGCCTTGGTGGAGAAAGGTCTGGATTTTGACATCATAAACATCGACATCGACGCTGGTGAGCAGCACAGCGCTGAATACGCCAAGCTATCGATCACGCGCCGTGTGCCCATGATCATTGATGACGGTTTTGCATTGACTGAATCTTCAGCCATTACCGAGTACTTGGATTACGTTTACCCCGACGGGCCTTTGTATCCTCGTGCGCCCCGTGCTAAAGCACGTGCTCGGCAACTTCAGGCATGGATACGCAGTGATTTCATGCCCATTCGTGAAGAGCGCTCCACTGCTGTGATCTTCTACCGACCAACCAACAATCCGCTATCCGAAAACGCCCAACAGGCCGCGCATCGGCTATTCGAAGCGATCGATCCGCTGATAGAAGATCCAGAGGCCAATCTCTTTGGGGAGTGGAGCATCGTCGATGTTGACCTGGCTCTTCTTCTGAGTCGGATGGTCATGAACGGTGACGATGTACCACCGAAGCTAGCCGCCTATGCGAAAAATCAGTGGAAACGGCCATCGGTAGTCCAATGGACGGCTCAAGCTCGGCCTGATATTGACTGAGCCCGCCTGGGCCTAGCCTTCATGAGTGCCCGCAGAGGCATTCATGAGGCAACATTTGGAGACGCCCCATGCACCGCCCAGACAGAACCATTTCCCTGACGGCATGGATGGTAGTTGGCCTAGGTTTCCTCGCCTTAGCCCTTTCGTTCTCGGCCAGGGCTGTCATGTCCATCGCGATGCCTGTTTGGCAAAGCGAGCTGGGCTGGAGCAGATCTGTGGTTTCGAGCGCTGCGGCTTGCTCCATGATCGTGATGGCGGTAATTGCGCCTTTTGCTGGTGGCCTAGTCGATCGTTATGGACCTAGATCCATCATGTCATGCGGCTTGGCATTCCTAGCGGCTGGGATGTTCCTGGTGGCTTCGATCTCGGTCGAATCTCAAGAGTGGAAGTTACTGGTTGGATTCAGCCTGCTGGGTGGGATAGGTTTCGGCGTGCTAGCACAGCATGTCGTCGCCACTGCTATCGCAACGCGATTTACAACTCGAAGAGGGTTGGCCACCGGGCTAGGTGTTTCCGGCTCAAGCGGTGGGCAGCTTGTCCTATTGCCCATTTTTGCCATGCTTTTTTCGGCAGGAGCGTGGCAAAACAGCTTCTGGCTATTGGGGGCAAGCGCAATCATCCTGATCCCTGTCGTATGGTTTTCACTCAAACCATCGAGAGGGCATGCTGGAAAGTCATCCCCCGAAGCAGGCAGCGCTGAAAAAATCAAAGTCAGCAGTATGCTGAAGGATAAAGGCTTCCAAGTACTCTTCTGGAGCTACTTGATTTGCGGTTTCACCACCAGTGGGGTCATCGAGACCCACTTACTACCCTACGCAGCGATGTGTGGTTTCGCACCTGTACCCAGCGCAACGGCATACGGTGTTCTGTCCGCAGTAAACCTCGGCGGGATGATTTTGGCCGGCTGGCTTACAGACAGAGTGAATCGACCACTCCTTCTTTTCACCATATACGTGGCCAGGGCCCTCTGCTTCGGGCTTTTGCTGGTTATTGGAGACAGTTATGAGTTGCTACTGGCATTCGCCGTCTTGTTTGGCATTTTTGACTACTCCACGGTTCCGGTCACTGCGAGCCTACTGGGTAGCCGATTGGGTCTACGGAATTTAGGGCTATCGCTTGGTTTGCTCTCTGCCGGGCACGCAGTAGGCGGTGCATCCGGCGCATTTTTCGGAGGGTGGGTATTCGACCACACGGGTGAGTACGTTACCTTGTGGTATGTCTCCATCATGCTTGCCGGCCTGGCAGCAGCTTTGATCATCCTACTAAAACAGGAGAAAGAGCCAGCTGGCACCGCTCAGGTTCAGAACGCTTAACCTTTAGGCATGAGCAAGAAGGGGGCATTTTTCTGCGTCAGAGCGCAGCCCACTCTTCACGATACTGAACCAGGAAATCCACAAAAGCGCGCACCCTCTGCGGGACATGACGACCGTGAGGGTAAAGCAAGGTGTACGGTCTCGATCGCCCGCCAAACGGTTTCAAGACTTCAACGAGTCGTCCGTCAGCCAGCTCTTGTTCCACGATGAATTTGTAGGTTTGGAATAAACCGGCACCGTTCTTGACGAGTGTCACGCCGCCCAACACATCGTCGGAACACGAATAACTTCCAGCGGTGAATACCTCACGCTCTCGACCGTCCTCTTGGAACAGCCACGAGATACGCCTACCGCTACTCGGAAGCTCAAACTGAATGCATTCATGCTGCTCCAGGTCCTGCAAGGTCTGCGGTGTCCCGGCTTTCTCCAGGTAGGCAGGAGACGCTACGACAACCAGCTTGGCATCCTCCAGCAGCCTCGCAATCATCGTGGAGTCAGGCTGAGCTCGTACACGAATCGCCAGATCGTACCCTTCTGCAACGAAGTCAATGTTTCGATTGCCAAGGTGGATATCAACCGTTACTTCAGGATAAAGCTCCCGAAATTTTGGCAGCAACGGCAGGATGCGATGGTGCCCATAAGTCGTGGGCAGGCTGATACGAAGGCGGCCTGAGGGTGTTGCTTGAGCGCCCATAACTGCCTGCTGGGCCTCCACCAGTTGCGTGAGCGCCTGGCTGCACTGCTCGAAAAAATCCTTTCCCGCATCGGTCAATCGAATGCTTCGGGTTGTCCTTGCGAACAGCCGAGAGCCCAGTCTTTTTTCCAAGCGAAGGATCGACCTGCTCACTGCGGCCGGAGTAACGCCAGCGAGCTGAGCTGCGGCAGTAAAGCTGCCCGCTTCTGCTGACAAGCAAAACAGCTCAATACTTCCCAACTGCAGATCGTCAAAATGCCGCTTCATAGGATTTATCCGTACAGGGGCTGGTAGAAGGCTTGGTGTCGGACTGCAGTAGACGGTTGCGCCGACCGGAAAACGCTGCTTGACATTTAGACTGCTCGGTCTAATTGTCCCTAGATGGACATTCCAATGAAAGCCCCCAGGCGCGGGCGCCCTCCGAAAATCTCGCGTAGCGATCCCGATACTCGGCGTGCATTGATCCGCTGTGGCGTGGAGCTGCTGACCGAGCAAGGATTCAACACTACTGGTATTGAACAGGTTCTCAAACGGGTCTCCGTACCGAAAGGCTCCTTCTATCACTATTTCGACAGCAAGGATGCCTTCGGGCGTGAGGTCCTCGCTGAATACGGAAATTTCTTTGAGCGCCGCCTGCGCCGGATCCTGCTCAACCCCCATCGAGAACCGTTGGAGCGCATCGAAGATCTGCTGCAGGAGTCGCTCATCGGCATGGAAAAGTACAACTGGCGTCGCGGCTGCTTGGTAGGCAATCTCGGCCAGGAAGTGACTTTGCTGCCCGATGATTTTCGCGATCAGATAGAGAAGATTTTTCGAGTTTGGGAGGCACTACTCAGCCAATGCCTCCAAGAAGCGCAGGCCAACCAATCGATAGCCCAGTCTGTGGAGTGTCAACAACTGGCAGCTTTTTTCTGGATTGGCTGGGAGGGCGCAATCACGCGCGCACGTCTCTGCGAAAGTGGTCACCCACTGTCGATCTTCGTCAGGGGATTTCTCGCCGGCATTGCCCGGTGAGTTTTTATCGTCGATTACTAGACAACCGGTCTAAAAGGAGTCGCTATGTTCAATGCTGTCGTTGTGGAGAACCAGGAAGGCGCTAAGCAGGCCCATTACAGAGAGCTATCAGATGACCAATTGCCAGCCGGCAGTGTCACCGTTGCGGTGTCTCACAGTACGCTGAACTACAAAGATGCCCTTTGCATCACAAGCCGCAGTCCTATCGCCCGGCACTTTCCCTTGATTCCTGGGATCGATTTTGTAGGGGTAGTGGAGCGCAGCGAAGACAGCCGCTATCGCGAAGGCGACGCTGTTTTACTCAACGGCTGGGGTGTTGGGGAAAGTCATTGGGGCGGACTATCCCAGAAGGCCCGGGTAAGCGCAGATTGGCTGATTCCTTTGCCGCAGGGGATGACGCCCCGTAACGCCATGGCGATAGGCACCGCAGGTTATACATCCATGCTTAGTCTAATCGCCCTGGAACGCGCCGGGCTAAGGCCTGATACAGGGCCTGTTTTGGTAACCGGGGCCAATGGTGGCGTCGGCAGCATTGCCGTAGCGCTGCTGGCCGCCCGAGGATATGAGGTCATTGCCTCGACCGGCCGGTTAGATGAGGCAGACCACTTGGTCCGGCTGGGCGCGACGGAAGTGATTGATCGAAACACGTTATCTTCACCGGGTAAGCCGTTGGGCAAAGAGCGCTGGACAGCGGCGATTGACTCGATAGGAAGTCATACCCTTGCGAACGTATGTGCTCAGACCAAAGCCGACGGCTGGGTTGCCGCGTGTGGCCTGGCACAGGGCATGGAGTTCCCGGCTACGGTAGCGCCCTTCATTCTGCGGGGGGTGAGCCTTTTGGGGATCAACAGCGTCACACGTCCATATGCCGAGCGAGTCGAGGCATGGGCTCGGCTAAACGCGGAGCTTGATCTGTCGATTCTGGAGCAGTTAACAAGCGAAGTACCACTTTCAGAAGTCATCCCTGTTGCAGAAGACCTATTGGCTGGAAGGATCCGCGGGCGCCTCGTTGTTGATACCAGCATTTAATCCATAGCCCAAGCACACTCACTGCTTTCAAAGAGGCCAGCCCTCTGCGTTGGGGGCTGGATCGCTGTCAATGTGAAATACCAACCGGAGCACATGCCAATGAGGGATGCTCAAAAGGATGTACTGGACGCTTTCGATAGAGTGACGCTCATCGAGGCGGCAACCCCGATTCAGCGGCTAAAAAAGCTTGAACTGCGACTGGGTATCAAGCGAGTCAATCTGTACATCAAGCGTGACGATCACATGGCATTCGCCGGGGGTGGCAACAAGCTTCGCAAGCTTGAGTTCCTGTTAGGTGAAGCGATCGCACAGGGATTCGACACAATCGTCACGACTGGCGGACTCCAATCTAACCATGCACGACTTACTGCCGCTGCAGCTGCGCGACTCGGCTTGGACTGCGAACTGGTCCTCGGCAGGGTAGTGCCGCGGCATGATGCAGAGTACGAAAACAACGGCAACGTTCTGCTTGATCAGATCTATGGCGCCAAGCTCCATGTACTCCCGCAAGGAAAAAAGGCAGCCGAGTTCGCAGCTAAAAGAATCCAGCTGCTCATCGAAGAGGGCAAAAAACCCTACCTGATCCCTATGGGGGGATCGTCACCTCTTGGCGCGCTGGGTTACGCCAGATGCGGTGATGAGATAATGCAGTATGAACGGGATAACGACATCCGCTTCGAGAAGGTTCTTCTGCCTAACGGCAGCTCGGGTACTCACGCGGGTCTAGCCGCAGGTTTCGTCACGCGTGGACGATCCCCGACGATCATTCGATCCTATTCAGTGTTGGGAGAGCAAGAACAGGCAGTGCAGCAAACCTTGAAGCTAGCTAACGCCGCGCTGGCATTGGTTGGGTCTTCAGAGATCGCGCCCAATCAGATCGATGTAGATGGGAATCACCGGGGGGAGGGTTATGGGATTCCGACCGCTGAGGCTCTTGAGGCAATTGCATCTCTAGCTAAGGCCGAAGGTATCTTGCTTGATCCGGTTTACTCTGCAAAAGCCTTTGCCGGCATGCTTCATGACATAGCTGCGGGAGATTTCGTCGAGGGGGCTAACCTACTGTTCCTGTTCACAGGCGGCGGACCAGGCGTTTATGCCTATCGCAGCGCATTCGATTTCTAAGAAACCAGTCTTCACAGAGAAACTGCTCATCACCGGAATGTGCCGGTGATGAGCATTCTGTCAATCAATGGCCTGCGCTCTGACCGCCGTCGACGTGCAGGATCTCGCCGGTGACGAACGAAGCGCTGTCCAAGTAGAGAATCGCTTGAACGATGTCGCTGATCTCGCCCATGTGACCGACGGGATGCAGCTTGCCCAAGGCATCGTGAGTTTCGGCGCCATGCATTGGAGTCTTGATGATGCCAGGCGACACGGCGTTAGCGCGGATGCCTCGCTTGGCATACTCAATCGCGATCGATTTGGTGGCAGCGTTGATGCCACCTTTGGTGAGGGATGCCATTACCGATGGAACGCCGTCGATTGCGTGGTCAACCAGGCTGGTAGTGACGCTGACCACATGCCCGCCACCATTCTTTTCCATTTCTGCGATGGCGAGCTGGGAGATGTAGAAGAAGCCGCTCATATTGGTCGCAACGACCTGCGCATAGTCTTCTTTGGTGTAGCTGGTGAATGGTTTGGCGACGAAAATCCCGGCGTTGTTGACGAGCGTATCGATGCGCCCGAAGCGGGCCACGGCTTCGCGCACAACTCGTTCCGCTGTGGCCGGATCCGCAATATCACCGGCAACAGTAAGGATATCTGGATCGGTCGATGGTTGAATGGAGCGCGAGGTCGCTACCACTTTGTGGCCGAGGGCTCGGAACCCTTCCACTACACCTGCACCAATGCCTTGAGATGCGCCAGTTACGATGATGACTTTTTGAGAATTGCTCATGATATTTCCTCTACGATGGATTAAGTTTTCAGTTAGACGAAGCGGCTTGTGCCGCCTGCCTTAACACTTGCTCGTAATACTCAACAGACTGTGAGCCTGCGACGACTTGCCGATTGTTCAGTACCATTGCGGGTACAGAGTTGATGCCGCGATCCAAGTAAAAATTCTCGAGTGCTCGGACTTCATCGTTGAATTGCCCGCTTTCAAGTACTACCTGCGCTTGCTGGGCGTTCAAACCGACTTTCTGAGCCAACGCCACCAACGTCTGGTGACTGCTAGGGTTTTGCCCGTTCACGAAGTAAGCTTCAATCAGCGCTCGGTGAAGCTCGCTTTGGAGCCCTTCATTCGCTGCCCAGAACAGCAGGCGATGTGCATCATGGGTATTGAAAAAGTGAGTTCGCCTTTGGAGATTGAACTCAAAGCCGAGCTCCCGTCCTCTCTCAACAATCATCTGATTACGTGCCGCCACCTGCCCCGCAGTTCTTCCGTACTTGCGAATCATGTGCTGGATGGGGTCCTCACCTTCGGCAGGCATATCGGGATTGAGCTCAAACGGTTTAAACGTCAACTTGACATCGATTTCGTCGGCTACATTGGCGATGGCTTGGTCCAAGGCAGTCGAGCCCAGAGCGCACCAAGGGCAGACGACATCCGAAACGAAGTCGATTTTTACCGTGTGCTTCATGGCTTTGACTCCGACAATTGCTTTCTGTACTCGGTAGTCGTAATGCCGGAGTAGCCCCAGTTATCAGTGTCAACTTCTTCGATCACGATGTGGGTCAACTTAGGGTCTTTATGAAGCACGCGCTCCATAGTTTCAGTAATTTCTTTTATTACCTGAGCCTTTTGCTCTCGGGTAACACCATCACGAGTGATGCGGACGCTGATGAATGGCATGGGAGTTTCCTCTATCAAGTGTGCATTTAGGTGATGTGCAGTTGATGGAGAAACTTTAAGAATTCGGAGCAAACTGATAAATATGCCCTGAGGTACTTCATTTGTGACCTCGTGTATCGAATCACGGGGCGCCTGGGTAGGATTTTCTGGCCTGGTGCCTGCCTGGGCCCAGCTGTGGCAGCCTATAGCTGCCAGTCGTGCTTCGCACAGAAGAAGGGGTTGGGATGGATCGTTTGCAAGCAATGCAGGTTTTTGCCCGAGTAGTGGAGACCAACAGCTTCAATAGAGCAGCTGAGGCCTTGGGGATCATGCCGTCATCGGCCACCCGCATGATCAAGAATCTTGAGGATTACCTGGGGGTCCGCTTGCTCAATCGGACGACACGGCAGCTGAGCCTGACAGCGGATGGTGAGCATTACTACCGTCACTGCCGACAGGTGCTGGCTGACATTGATCGGGCGGAATCCACCTTTCCCGGCGGGAATGCCACGCCGCGAGGCAGATTGCGTGTGGATATCTCGAATTCTTTAGGTCGTCTTTTCGTTCTACCTGCAGTGCGCGAGTACCAGCAGCGATTCCCTGAGGTCGAATTGATCATCGGCCTGAGTGACCGCACCGTAGACCTGGTACAGGAAGGCATCGACTGCGTGGTCCGAACCGGAGTGCCGCTTGACTCTGCAAGCCTGGTAGCTCGGCAAATTGGCAGTTTCGACTGGGTAACGTGCGCTTCTCCACAATACCTACAAGCGTATGGCGTACCCAGGTCCTTGGACGACTTGCAGAAGCATCAGTCGGTGGGTTACCTGTCTAGCAGGACCGGGCGATCTATCGAATGGCATTATTTGGTCAACGACGAACCCGTCTTCGTTCGAGTCCCTGAAAAGCTAGCGGTAAATGACACAGACGGCTATGTGACATGCGGGCTAGAAGGTCTTGGCCTGATACGGGTGGGCAGCTACATGGTTTGGCCCCATTTGGATTCCGGCAGCCTAGTTTCAGTGCTTGAGGATTATACCGCACCGCCCGTGCCGATCTCAGTGATGTATCACCACAGTAGCTACCATTCACCGACGCTGAGGTCTTTCGTAGACTGGGTCATTGAGCTATTCAAAAACACAAAATTAGGACTAGGCAATTAACTCATCACACCTCCTCCCTGCATGCCAAGCGTTGGAAACGCCAAATGGTGGTAGTGGTCATAATTCGATTTTTTGCAATTGTGAAATCGAGTTACGGCACAGACATCATGAATGCTTTTGTCCAAAATCGTTAACTGGCTAGCGACTGCAAGAGTCGCCGACTGCTCATACTGAGGGTTTTCAGTTCTAACGAGGTGGCTTTATGACTAACGAGACTACTTTTAACAAGCGCAAGATACTCGTGCTCGGCGCAGGTGAATTGGGGCTAGAGGTTCTGCGAGAGTTATCTGCCCAAGGGGTGGCCATCGGAAAGGCAGAGGTTTCGGTAATGCTGAGGACATCATCCAGCAGTTCTTCAAGCCAACGGAGTCAACTGCTCACGGAACTGTATGCTCTTGGGGTTAGCGTGATTGCGGGGGATGTGGTGGGTGACACTCTGGAAACCATAGCCGAAACGTTTGGCCAGTTTGAGGTTGTGGTCAGTTGCGTAGGCTTTGCTGCTGGTCCAGGCACGCAGCTAAAGCTGGCCTTGGCAGCGATCGAGTCAGGTATCAGAAAATACTATCCTTGGCAGTTTGGTGTTGACTACGACGTGATCGGCCGCGGTAGCGCTCAGCCACTCTTCGACGAGCAACTTGATGTTCGTGATCTATTGCGCTCGCAAAGCAGGATCGACTGGACGATTATTTCTACTGGTATGTTCACAAGCTTTCTCTTTGAGCCATCCTTTGGCGTCGTAGATCTCGAAAACAGGACAGTTAATGCACTTGGCGACTGGGATACGTCTGTTACTGTCACCACGCCTCAAGACATTGGTAAGTTGACAGCGAATGCAGTACTTTCCGAGCCAGAAATTACCAGTAAAGTAATCTACACTGCGGGCGATACCGTTTCCTATCGTCAACTGGCAGATCTCGTAGATGAGGCGCTGGATTGTTCCGTCGCAAGGAATGTTTGGACGATCCCTTTCTTGCAGGCCGAGCTCAAAAAGGAGCCCACCAACGTCTTGAAAAGATATCGACTGGTGTTCGCGCAAGGTAATGACAACGGCGCTGGTGTAGCGTGGAACAAAGAAGTATCTTATAACTATATGGAAAATGTAAAAGTTTCCACTATAACCGATTGGCTCAGATCCAACGCAGCGGTATAGCCTCAGGTTATGATTGCTATCGCTTGCCGACAACAATAACTAAAGCTTTTTTGCTTCAAGCGGTAGCAATCGCCGAATTGTATACCGGCTTTTTCGAGATTTAGCGTTTGGACTGCAGAGCGATTCGGGATACAGAGAAGAAATTGTTCGCTTTAATATCAATTTTAAAATCGTAACCCAGCTGCTGTGCCATATGTCGAAATGCGGCCATTTCACGTCGCGCCGGATTGTTTTTGTCGTCATTCTCAATAGTGGCAGCCAACTCGACTAAATGCTGCTCAATCATCGCTAAAACGCTCTCGACGTAATGAGACGGAATCGTGATCTGCCTGTCGCACAGTATGCTCATCAAGTTAGATTTCCTTTATTCCTAGCCTCTGTCACCGAGTAGCAATCTTTGAATACTCAGTTGATGGTGCCAGGAGAATGACGACCCATAGCTCTGAGTTGGTACTCGTTTACCGCTCGAAATTGCGACTCTGCTTTTGACGTAGTCGCTCGATTTCTTGCTCAGGTCGAGCCGAAGCTTGAGCCTCGTGGTACCGTTTCATCGCATCGACAGCATCAGTGTATAGCTGATGCTCTGAATCAAGCATGGGCAATTTTTTTGTCATGACGAAGGCACCTTAGTGAATGATCGAAGGTGGCGTACCTGCGTTCACAAGCTGAACGTCTATCACGGCCTTATAAAGCGAGTCCGCCCAATCGCTTACGGCGTTCTTGCTGATGCTTTGCCAACCCTAAGGCCTCCGCTGCTTGAGCATCGCGGATGGCTTGAAGCGCTTGCCGCATCAGGGGCTCGCCTGCCTCGATTATCCCAATGAATGTTTACTTCATAGCCATGGTGCTTGTCCACTTGGTGCCAAATATAAATCAGGGCCAGAGCGGCCCCTCGCCGGCAAGCTCACCCACAGGTACCGCCTGGTGATAGTCTTGGAGTGGCTTGCCAGCGATGAGGCTTGTACTGACAACAGAGCTTTGGATCAGTGTCCGCTTTGGGTCGTTAGCGGGCACCTGAATCGACCAACGCCTGCCACCTAACTGGATCTGCCAGACAGCCACGTATATCGATTGTAACCGCATGCCCATGTTGACGGCCGCGTACCCTGCACGGGTTCATTGTCAAACGCTGGGGCTTACGCTTTAATGCGCATTTGCCATTCATCCAATCGGCGACTTGATGCCTTATCCGTCTGACCTTTCACATGACATCAGTACGATTGCCAAGATCGAGGCTGTTCCGCTTATTCTCAATATGGTGAAGCATGTTACCGGCAT
>Ga0213828_1002107_pt1 | contig 15121 bp, 17 predicted proteins | sample MC6MC0897MG_FD_180664 | JGI IMG/M metagenome (GOLD analysis project Ga0213828, IMG submission 180664) | Enriched soil aggregate microbial communities from Iowa State University, Ames, United States - MC6-MC0897-MG | ecosystem: Environmental > Terrestrial > Soil > Unclassified | place: USA: Iowa...
CTCGCGCAGGATCTCGAAGCTGCCCCAGGTGGTCTGGTCGCCCGGCACCGGGTTGGCCTTCAGCCACTTGCTGTTGACGAAGCCGTTGAGGTCGGTACAGGCGGCGATGGACGGATCCAGGTCGGCGCTGTTGAGCGAGATCAGCGGGGTCTTGATCTGCGACTGATCGAAGGCCGGCTTGGCATCGGCGGTGGCGGCCGGCGCGGTTTCGTTCTTGCCACAGGCAGCCAGCGACGCAGCGATGGCGATGGTCAGGCCCAGCGGGACCAGGTTGCGGACGTTCATGGAGTCTCTCTCCGACGGCGAATCGTCCAGCGTAGCGGTCCCGACGGTGCGCGGGACCGGCCAAAGGTCACAGGAGGGATGCGGGCCGTTACCATGCCCCGCGATGATCATCATTACCCTCGCCACGCCGCCGGACGCTGCGCTGCGGCTCTACACCCTCCCCGGCCTGGTTGATCCGGAGCACTTGCCCGCCTCCCTTGCCGCCCGGATCGTGGAGGCCCCAGCGGGGCACCTGCTTGCATGGTCCGCAGCCGAAAACGGAATCGCGGGTTTCAGCCAGGATGGCCGCAGCCTGGTCCTGCCACTTCCGCTGCTGGGCGCCGGCATCGGCAGCATGCAACGGGCCAAGGGTAGTGGCTTCGTCACGCTGTTCGTGAAAACAGCCGACGCGGGCATGATCGAGGTCGTGGGCAGCCAGATGTTCCAACAGGCCGCGCTGGATCGATTGCTGGCGCAGCAGGCCGCACTGGGCGCGTTGCTGGGCTGCACGCTGACCGTGGAAGACTGGGGTTACGACTGCTGACGGCGGTGCAGCGGCTCCCTGGGGAAACAGCAGTGGGGCATGGCTCGACTCTACAAACAGCAGCCGAGCATGGGCTCGGCTCTACAAACAGCCGTCGAGCATGGGCTCGGCTCTACAAAAAGCGAAAGGCCGGCTTGCGCCGGCCTTGTGCTTTATTTTGCCTTGCCCTGGTTGGCCACGGCTTCAGCGGCCTTGCGGGCGGCTTCCGGGTCGCCCAGGTAGCGGAACGACTTCACGGTCAGGTCGTCGTTCAGTTCGAACAGCAGCGGGATGCCGGTCGGAATGTTCAGCTCGAGGATTTCCTCGCGCGAGACGTTGTTGAGGTACTTGTACAGCGCGCGCAGCGAGTTGCCGTGAGCGGTGACCAGCACGGTCTTGCCCTCCTTCAGCTGCGGCGCGATGGCGTCGTGCCAGTACGGCAGCACGCGGTCCAGCGTGGTCGCCAGCGATTCGGTGCCCGGCAGTGCGTTGCGGTCCAGACCGGCGTAGCGGCGGTCGTGGATCGGGTGGCCCGGATCTTCCAGCTCCATCGGCGGCGGCGGGATGTCGTACGAACGACGCCACACCTTGACCTGCTCCTCGCCGTGCTTGGCAGCGGTCTCGGCCTTGTCCAGGCCCTGCAGGCCACCATAGTGGCGCTCGTTCAGGCGCCAGGACTTGTTGACCGGCAGCCAGTCCTGGCCCAGTTCGGCCAGCGCACCCTGCAGGGTGTGGATGGCGCGCTTGAGCACCGAGGTGTGGGCGACGTCGAACTGCAGGCCTTCTTCGCGCATCAGGCGGCCAGCGTTGGCGGCCTCGCTGCGGCCCTGGTCGGTCAGGTCGACATCGACCCAGCCGGTGAAGCGGTTGTCCAGGTTCCACTGGCTCTGGCCGTGGCGCAACAGTACGAGTTTACGGGTCACTGCAGGATCTCCAACGCGAGGAAAGGCAGGCTGACATTGTAGCCCCGCCCGCGCTCACCGCGCCGTGGCAGCGGCCATGCCATGCTGCGGTCGATGAAGACCGTGATCGATCCGGGCCGTTGGCAGGGCAGCGTCGCCGCCGCCCGCGCGCAACAGCTGCAGTTGGCTGGCCGCGTCGAGCGCCAGGACCGCCTGCCGGCCGCGCCGCGCTGGCTGGCCGGGCTGGACGTGGGCTTTGAGGAGAACGGCGCCATCACCCGCGCGGCCGCGGTGCTGCTTGATGCCACCACGCTGCAGCCGGTGGCGCAGGAAATCGCGCGCATTCCCACCGTCATGCCCTACATCCCGGGCCTGCTCAGCTTCCGCGAACTGCCGGCACTGCTGGCCGCGTTGGCGCAGCTGCCACGCACCCCGGACCTGGTGTTCGTCGATGGCCATGGCATCAGCCACCCGCGGCGGCTGGGCGTGGCCGCACACCTGGGCGTGGTGACCGACCTGCCGAGCATCGGCGTGGCCAAGTCGAAGCTGGTCGGCCAGTTCGTCGAACCCGGCGCCGAGCCCGGCGCGCATGCGCCGCTGCTGCAGGGGGATGAACAGCTGGGCTGGGTGCTGCGCAGCAAGGCCCGCTGCAAGCCGTTGTTCGTGGCGGGCGGCCACCGGGTCAGCGCCGATACCGCGCTGGCCTGGGTGCAGCGCACGCTGCGCGGCTATCGCCTGCCCGAACCGACACGCCTGGCCGACCGCCTGGCCTCGCGCCGCGATGAGGGGAGAGTCGACGGGTAGAGTCGACTGGGTAGAGTCGACTCTACCCAGCCGACGCGACCCAGTCGGGATCTGTTACCGGTGCACATGGCCATGATGACCCTGCACATCATGGTCATGGTCATGGTCATGGTCATGATCGTGCTCGTGCCTGGCCGGTTCCCCGCATGCTTCGCCGCAGTGGTCAGCCTCGATCTGCAGGGTCACATGATCGATGCCGAACTCCTCGTGCAGGCGTGCGCCCAGTTCACGGCGCAGCGCGTCGGCGTCGGTGCCATCGCGCATCACCACGTGCGCGGTCAGCGCCGGGGTGCTTGATGCCAGTGCCCACACGTGCAGGTCGTGCACGTCCAGCACGGCGGCATGCGCACTCAACCCTGCGCGCACCTTGGCTACATCGGTGCCCTTGGGCACGCCTTCCAGCAGCACGTTGATGGCTTCGCGCATCAGCACCCAGGTGCGCGGCAGCACCCACAGGCCGATCAGCACGGCAAGGATCGGATCGATCGGCTTCCAGCCGGTCCAGCGGATCAGCAGCGCGCCAACGATCACCGCCACCGAGCCCAGCATGTCCGCCCACACTTCCAGGTAGGCACCTTTCACGTTCAGGCTTTCACCGCTGCCGGCCTGCAGCAGGCGCATCGAAATGAGGTTGATGACCAGGCCGATCGCTGCGATCACCAGCATGCCGGTCGATGCGATCTCCTGCGGCTGGCGGAAGCGCGCAATGGCTTCCCACAGGATGTAGCCCGCAACGACGAACAGCATTGCGCCATTGATCATCGCGCCCAGCGCTTCCAGCCGCGCATAGCCATAAGTGCGTCGCGCATCCGGCGGGCGCCGGCTCAGCCGCACGGCCACCAGGGCGATCATCAGCGCCAGCGTATCGGTGGCCATGTGCGCGGCATCGGACAGCAGGGCCAGGCTGTTGGTCCAGAACGCACCCACCACCTCCACCAACAGGAACGTGGTGGTCAGGCCGAGCGCCCACCACAACGGTTTCTCGTGGCGGATTTCCGATGGCAGGTGGTCGTGGTCGTGGCCCATGGCAAAGCTCCTGTGCAATGCGGTCAGGCTACGCGCGGTGGCCGCGGGAGACTATTACGCTGTTTATAACATTGCAGGCGTCGCCGCCCTGCCATCGATGCAGGCACGCTGCATGCCGCTTAAACTGCCGGCTTGCCCCCCATCAACCGTACACCCGCGCTGCCGATACCGGTGGTTTGCCGTACGCCGCTGGATACCGACGTGGACACACCCCAACTGGATGAGGCCAGCCAACCGCTGGCCGACGCCTGGCAGCACTGCCTGCTGCAGGCTGGCCCCGCAGCGACCGCGCTGCTGCGGCAGGTCGCGCAGGATGCACCGCCCGCGCTGGCACAGCGCTTCTACGACGTCCTGCTGCAGGATGCGCGTTCGCGCCGCTTCCTGTCCCACGAGCAGGTGAAGGATCGCCTGCAGCCCGCCATGCAGCGCTGGCTGAACCAGTTGCTGTGCACCGATGCAGAAGGCGTGGCCATGGCGGTGGCCGCGCAGCGTGTGATCGGCGATGTCCATGCACGGGTCGGCATTCCCGTGGACCTTGTCACCCGCGGTGCGCGCGTGCTCAAGCACGAACTATTCGTGCGCCTGCGTGGCCTGGCCAGTGATGCGGATACGGCGTTCGCCGCCATCGACTGCCTCAGCGCAACCATGGACATCGCCATGGAAGGCATGACCCTGGCCTATACCCATGCCCGCGAGCGCTCATCGCGTACCGATGCGGCATATCGCCTGTTCTCGCTGGTGCAGAACGTGAGCACCGAGCGCGAGCGCCAGCGTGCACTGCTGCTGGACTGGGAAAATACCCTGCTGTACACATTGGCCGGCCACACCTGCGATGGCGAAGGCGCGAGCCTGGCCACGTCCGAGTTTGGCCTGTGGTTCACCCACAAGGGCGTGCCCAGCTTCGGCGAAAGCAGCGAGACCCAGCAGGTGTCCCGCCTCGTCGCGCGCATCGACGCCTGCCTGGTGCGCGCCAAGAGCGATGACACCGCACAGCGGCTGGCCGTGCTGCCGCCCATCCGCGAAGACCTGGCCACCATCCGCAGCCTGATGACGCTGCTGTTCGAGCGCATCGGCGAACTTGATGCGGGCAGCGATGCACTGACCAACCTGCTCAACCGCCGCTTCCTGCCGACCGTGCTGCGCCGGGAAATTGAACTGGCCACGCGCAACCAGACACCTTTCTCGCTGCTGTTGCTGGACCTGGACCACTTCAAGGCGATCAACGATGGCCATGGCCACGACGCCGGTGACCGCGCGTTGCAGCACGTGGCTGCCCTGCTGGGGCAGCTGACCCGTGGCAGCGATTACCTGTTCCGCTACGGCGGCGAAGAGTTCGTGGTGGTGCTGGTGGCCGCCAGCGAATCGCAGGCGATGGTGATCGCTGAAAGCCTGCGGCGACAGATCGCGCAGTCGCCGGTCAGCCTGGCCAACGGCCAGCAGCTGGACCTCAGCGCCAGCATCGGCGTGGCCGCCCACGATGGCCACCCCGACTACGAGCGGCTGATGGCGCGTGCCGATGCGGCGATGTACGCCGCCAAGCGTGGCGGACGCAACCGAGTGGTGCTGGCTGATGCCGCCCTGCCCGACGCACCCGGGCGCCGTGCCCTGCAACGCTGAATATCCCCTCGCGCCGCATGGCTAGCGGCGCAGGCGGCACATCGCCCACCACAACAGCGCCAACGCCGCGATGCCGGCACCCAGCAGGCACACTGCGCCCCAGCCGTGGCGCGCCTGCACCCAGGTGCCGGCCGCCGCGCCACTACCGCTGCCCACCGCATAGAACAGCATGTACAGCGCCACCAGGCGCCCATGCTGTTCAACCGGTGCGCGCAACAGCAGTGCCTGGTTGGCCACGTGCAGTGCCTGCCCGCCCAGGTCCAGCAGCACTACGCCCAGCAGCAGCAATCCCAGCGAGTGCGGCAGCCCCAGCAGCGGCCACCACGCTGCCAGCATCAGCAGCAGCGCGGCCAGGCTGACGCGCACGGCGAAACCACGATCCATCCAGTGGCCCACGCGCGCGGCCAGCAGCGCGCCGACGATGCCCGCCACGCCCAGTGCACCGATCGCGGCGGTGGACCAGTGCAACGGTGGCGCCGACAGCGGCAACGGCGCCGCCGCCCAGAACACGTTGAGGCCCGCAAACAGCAGCAGCGCCAGCGGCCCGCGCTCACGCAGCGCGCGGTCGTCGCGCAGCAGCGTGGCCATCGACGCCAGCAGCGCCCGCCATGACGGTGGCAGCGCCGGTACCGGCAAGGCCGGCAGCCGCCGCCACAGCAGCAGTGCCAGCAGGGCCATCAGCACTGCCGAGAGCAGGTAGACCGCACGCCATCCGCCCACCGCGGCCACGCTGCCGGACAGCACACGCGCCGACAGCAGGCCGATGAACACCCCGCCCTGCACCACGCCCACCATGCGACCGCGCTGCGCAGCCGGCGCCAGCGTGGCCGTGTAGGCGATCAGGCCCTGGGTGAGTGCCGTACCCAGCAGCCCGGCCAGCAGCATGCCCGCCAGCAGCCAGGGCGCCGTGCGGGCGCTGGCCAGCAGCACGAGGGCGGCCACCAGGGCCACCAACTGCACGCGCAGCAGGCGCCGCCGGTCGCCACGGTCCGCCAGCGGCAGCAGGCCGAGCAGGGCCAGCACGCTGCCCACCTGGGTCGCGGCCAGCACCCCACCGGCGACGGCCGCATCCAGCGCGAACGCCTGCGCCAGCAGCTCCAGCAGGGGCTGGGCGTAGTAGACATTGGCCACGCTGGCGCCGGCGGCGATGGCCAGCAAGCCCAGCAATGGCCGCGATACGGGAGTGCTCATCAATGTAGTTGCATATCGAAACTGGATGCACGGTAGCTCCGCCAGTTTTAAACTGCAACCAGATTCTCCTCTGGACCCCGTCATGCACGCCGACAGCCCCTGCCCCGTGGCCCGTAGCGCCGATCTGCTCGGCGACCGCTGGGCGCTGCTGGTCATCCGCGATGCCTTCGACGGCATCACCCGCTTCGGTGATTTCCAGCGCAGCCTCGGCGCCGCCCGCAACATCCTCAGCGACCGTCTGCGTCGGCTGGTCGAAGCCGGCCTACTGAGGCAGCAGCCAGCGGCCGATGGCAGTGCGTACCAGGACTATGTGCTGACCGCTGCCGGCCGCGACCTGTTTCCGCTGCTGGTGGCGCTGCGCCAATGGGGCGAGCGCCATCGCTTCGCCCCGGGCGAGGCCCATTCCAGCCTGGTCGAACGTGGCAACGGCCGCCCCCTGCCCTACATGCAGCCGCAGGACGCGACCGGCCATTCGATCGCCCCCGAGCAGACGGTCGTGCGCAAGCTCTGACAAAGGGGTATCCCCCGAATGGGGGGGTCGACAGCGCTACCGGTGTCAAATAGCATTCGCTCGCAATTGCAGACGATTCCTATTGACATCGACTATGGCCGCACCCTCTTCCCCTCCTGCTGCCGGCACCGCGCCGGCCAAGCGCGTGCCGCGCGGTAACGGCCATGGCCTGCTGTGGGCCCGTGGCCTGCTCGGCCTGCTCGGTGGCTATGCCGTGGCCGCCTGCTGGGCCGCCGCACTGGCGCGCCTGCTGCCCGGCGCCAAGGCCGATGCCACCCTGGTCGCCACCATGGCCGCCTTCGTGGTCTACGCGCTGGCCGCGATCTGGGCCTATGCCGCACGCAGCACCCTGCGCGCCACGTTGGGCCTGCTGGTTGCCGGTGGCCTGGGCGCGCTGCTGGCGTGGCTGCTGCGTGGGGGCGTGGCATGAGCAATCTGGGTGGCATCCGCCAATCGCAATCGGTACTGCATACCTGGTCGGGCCTGGTGGTTGGCTGGGTGCTGTTCCTGATCTTCATTGCCGGTACCGCTGCGTACTGGAAGGAAGAACTGACCCGCTGGATGCAGCCGGAAATCGGCCTGCCCGCCAGCAGCGCCACGGCCGTCAGCCAGGCCCAGCAGTTCCTCGCCCGCACCGCGCCGGATGCGCAGCGCTGGAGCATCGAACTGCCCGACTCGCGCAGCAGCGCGACCGCCGTCAGCTGGCAGCCACAGGGCGAGAAGGAACGCCGCCGCGGCCAGCGCAACCCGAACCAGGCCACGCTGGATGCCGACGGCAAGCCGGTGCAGGTGCGCGAGACGCGCGGCGGCAACTTCTTCTATCGCCTGCACTTCGACCTGCACTACGTGCCGGTGCTGTGGGCGCGCTGGTTCATCAGCGCCTGCTCGATGCTGATGCTGATCGCGCTGATCAGCGGGGTCATCACCCACAAGAAGATCTTCACCGACTTCTTCACCTTCCGCCGGGGCAAGGGCCAGCGCAGCTGGCTGGACGGCCACAACGCACTGGCCGTGCTGTCGCTGCCGTTCCATCTGATGATCACCTACACCGGCCTGATCACCCTGATGACGCTGTACATGCCGTGGGCGGTGGATGCCAACTACCCCGGTGGCCGCGATGCGTTCTTCGCCGAACTGTTCCCGCGTGCGGAAAAAGTCGAAGCCAGCGGCACCGCCGCGACCCCGCCGGCGCTGGCCGAGGTGCTGCGTCGCGCCGAAGTGCAATGGGGCGGCGGCCATGCGGCCTCGCTGCAGGTCGAACAGCCTGGCGATGCAGCGATGCGCATCAGCGTGCGCCGCCAGCAGGGCGACCAGATCGCTGGCGCTGCCGATACGCTGGCCTTCGATGCGCGCGGCAACCTGCTGGATGCGGCGCCGCCGCGTTCGGCCGCCGTCATCACCCGCGACGGCATGATCGGCCTGCATGCCGCGCGCTTCGCACCCACCACGATGCGCTGGCTGTTCTTCCTTTCCGGCGTGGCCGGCACGCTGATGGTGGCCACCGGGCTGGTGCTGTGGACGGTGAAGCGGCGCACCCAGCTGCCGGATCCGGCGCGGCCGCACCTGGGCTTCCGCATCGTCGAACGCCTGAACATCGGCTTCGTCACCGGCCTGCCGGTGGCCATGCTGGCCTTCCTGTGGGGCAACCGCCTGCTGCCGCTGGACGTGGCCAACCGCAGCGATGCCGAGGTGAAGGTGTTCTTCTACGCCTGGGCCGCCTGCGTGGTGCACGCGATGCTGCGCGCGCCGCGTCGCGGCTGGGTCGAGCAGCTGGCGCTGGCCGGCGTGCTGGCGCTGGGCCTGCCGCTCTACAACCTGGTGGTCTGGCACGGTGGCGCGCTGTCCGCGCTTGCTACCGGGGATGGCGCCAAGGCCGGCATCGACATCGGCCTGCTGCTGATCGGCGCCGGCCTGCTGTGGGCCGCGCGCAAGGTGCACCGTTTCGTGCCGGCGCAGCGCAAGCCCCGCGCCGCACGCGCCACCACGCCGGCCGAGGCGGGCGCATGAGCATGCTCGCACTGCTGTTGGCGGCCGCCGCCTTCGCCTGCCTGGCCATGGCCATGGAACGCCACCACCGCGATGTGGCCGGCCATGCGCCACCGGCGCCGCGCCGTCGCCTGCTGCAGGGGCTGGGCGTGCTCGGGCTGCTGGCCAGCCTGCTGGCCAGCATCGCCGCCTGGGGCATTGCACAGGGGTTTGTTGGTTGGTGCGGCGTGCTCGCCGCCGGTGCCGGAGCCATGGTGCTCTGGCTCAGTTTCCGCCGCCCGGCCAAGCCGGCGCCACGCCCGTCTTCCCGTTCCTGATCCAGAAACAGAGGTTCCATCATGAAGCAGCCTTCGCCTGGCGCCCTGCGCCGGAACGCCCTCGCCTTGTCGCTCGCCTGCGCGGCCGCACCGGCGTTCGCCCAGGACAGCGCGCCGACCACCACCGAACTGGACCGGGTGATGGTCACCCAGCGCACCGAGGGCTACCAGGTCTATGGCACCAACACCGCCACCAAGCTGCCGCTGACCCTGCGCGAAACCCCGCAGTCGCTGACCGTGTTCACCCGCCAGCGCATCGAGGATTTCAACCTCATCACCATTTCCGAGGTGCTGCAGCAGACCCCGGGCGTCACCATCCAGTCCTATGACAGCAACCGCACGCTGTTCAATGCGCGCGGCTTTGCCATCAACAACTTCATGTTCGATGGCATCCCCACCAACTACACCACCGGTTCGGGCGGCAACTCGATCCTCAGCGACACCTCCATCTACGAGCGCATCGAAGTAGTGCGCGGCGCCAGCGGCCTGGTCACCGGCTCGGGCAATCCGTCGGCCACGGTGAACATGGTGCGCAAGCGCCCGACCGAAACCTTCCAGGCCAGCACCAGCCTCAGCGCCGGCTCGTGGGATTACAAACGCGCGGAAGTGGATGTGTCCGGTCCGCTCAGCAAGGGCGGGCGCGTGCGCGGTCGCTTCGTCGGCGCCTACACCGACAAGGAAAGCTGGGTGCGCTTCCAGCATGACAAATCGCCCAGCCTGTACGGCGTCATCGAAGCCGACCTGACCGACAGCACCCGCCTGCGTGCCGGCATCGACTACCTGAAGACCGGTTCGGATGGCGGTGCGTGGAGCGCCTCGCCGCTGTACTTCCGCGACGGGACGCGCGCGCTGATGCCGCGTTCCTACAGCGCTGCCGCACGCTGGAACGAGTGGAACCGCCAGAGCACCAACTACTTCGCCACCCTCGAACAGCAGTTCGGTGCTGGCTGGAGCGGCCGCCTGGCCTACAACCACCGCGCCACCGACACCGACTCGCTGCTGCTGGCCGGCTCCAATACCGGCAACTGGGCCGATGCCGTGACCGGCCTGGGCCTGCGCATCGCTGATACCTACTCGGTGTCCGAGACGCGCGAGGATGCCTTCGACCTCTACGCCTCCGGCCCGTTCCAGCTGTTCGGCCGTTCGCATGAGCTGGTGGTGGGCATCAACCACTACGACCGCGACCTGGACACCATCCGCGCCGGCATCACCTCGCGCCCGTACAACGTCAACGCTTTCCCGAGCATCTACGAGTGGGACGGCAACATCGGCAGGCCGACCACCTTCAACTACGGCATTCCGTCGAACACGGTGAACACCACCGAGACCGGCTACTACGCCGCCATGCGCCTGAACCCGATCGACCCGCTGAAGATCATCGCCGGTGCGCGCTATTCCGATTACCGCACCACCACCGACAACTACGACGTCAACGGTGTGTTCACCAGCCGCAGCGCGCGAACCACCGCGCACGAGCTGACCCCGTACGTGGGCGTGCTGTACGACCTCAGCAGCAGCATCACCGCCTTCGCCAGCTATTCGGACGTGTTCCAGGCCACCGCGCGCCGCGACATCAACAACCAGCTGCTCGACCCGACCACCGGCGGCAACTACGAGTACGGCCTGAAGGGTGAGTTCTTCGGCGGACGCCTGTACACCGCGTTGAACGGCTTCTACATGAAGCAGGACAACGTGGCCGAGCTCGACCCCAACGGCGGCGAGATCAAGCTGCCCGATGGCAGCTCGCCCTACATCGCCAGCAAGGGCATCACGACCAAGGGCGGCGAGTTCGAAGTGTCCGGCTCGATCACCGACCACTGGAGCATGACCGGCGGCTACACCTACAGCTACAGCAGCAACCCCGATGGCAGCCGCTTCGCCAGCACCAGCCCGATGCACCTGGCACGCTTCAACACCACCTACAGCCACGGCCAGTGGACGGTCGGCGGTGGCTTCAGCGTGCAGAGCGAGATCTACCAGATGCAGCCGATCCCCACCGGCCGCTTCAATGCCAACGGCACCCCGGTGACCGCCACCGGCAAGATGAGCCAGGGCGGCTACGTGCTGTTCGACCTGATGGGCCGCTACCGCATCAACGACAACCTCAGCGTGGGCGTGACGGTCACCAACCTGTTCGACAAGGTCTACTACCGCAACGTCGGCTTCTTCAACGCGGGCTACTGGGGCGAGCCGCGCCGGGTGCTGTTCAACCTGCGCGCGAAGTTCTGATGGCGCCGCGCGGCGTCGGGCACCCGATTCCGCACAGTGACCCCCACCTTCGGCGCATGCTGCCGGGGTCGGCAACGGCGTAGCATCAGGGGCGGGCCTTCGGGCCCGCCTTTTTTGTTGCCCGCCGAGGAACCCACCATGCTGCACCGCCGCCTGCTCCACCCTGCCCTGCTGCTGTTGCCGCTGGCCCTGCTGGGCGCGCCGTCGCTGCAGGCACGCGAGGTGGCCGCGCCGGCCGAGCATGTCGATGCCGATGGTCCCTACATGTTCCGCGTCGGCGACCAGCTGCGGGCGAAGTGGATCTGCGGCGACAAGGTGCAGATGCGCACCCTCCCGGCCGATGCCGAAGGCACCGATTTCACCCCGCAGTGCGGTTACGCGCACAGCGTGCACGTGCTGCCGCCGGTGGCGCCCTCGGTGTCGGTGCTGCCGGCCACGCCGCGCATCGTCGCGCTGTCCGACATCCACGGCCAGTACGGCCTGTTGGTGCGGCTGCTGCGCGCCAACAAGGTGATCGACGCGCAGGACCAGTGGGCGCTGGGCAAGGACACGCTGGTGATTGCCGGTGATGTGTTCGACCGTGGCCCGCAGGTGACCGAAGCGTTCTGGCTGCTGTACGGGCTGCAGCAGCAGGCCGCAGCGGCCGGTGGCGCGGTGCATTTCGTGCTGGGCAACCACGAAACCATGGTGCTCTACGACGATCTGCGCTACGTCAATCCCAAGTACCTGCGCAGCGCGCAGCTGCTGGGCCGCAGTTACCCGCAACTCTATGGAGCCGATTCGGTGATCGGCCAGTGGCTGCGCACCCGCCCGGTGCTGCTGAAGATCGGTGACACCCTGTTCCTGCACGGCGGCATCTCGCCGGACGCGGTGCAGCTGGCGCTGCAGCCGCCCGCGACCAATGCCGCCTACCAGGCCTCGCTGGGCACGCCCAAGGCCGAGGTGAAGGCCAACCCTGCCACCGCGCCGCTGTATGACGGCAGGACCAGCCCGATCTGGTACCGCGGTTACTTCGATGGACGCCTGGACAGCAACGGCGTGCAGGCCGTGCTTGATCAGCTGCAGCTGAAGCGGATCGTGGTCGGCCACACCTCGATGCCGCACGTGAGCAGCTTCCATGGTGGCCGCGTGATCGCCATCGACAGCAGCATCAAGAACGGCGAGAACGGCGAACTGCTGTTCATCGAGAACGGCACGCTCAGCCGCGGCCTGCTGGACGGTACGCGGGTGCCGCTGGCTGAAGGCGTGCCCGGCGTGGATGACTGACCCCGAGCAAGCTCAACTGCCGTTGGCATTGGTAGAGTCGAGCTTGCTCGACTGCCGTTGGCGCGATCTCAAAGCCAGTCGAGCAAGCTCGACTCCGCCCATCAGGAACCTGCCCCATGCCCCAGACCGTCATCCCGCAGCTGCGCATGCTGCACGCCGACACCACCCTGCCGTTCTACGTGCAGGGCCTGGGCTTCTCCGTCGACTGGGAACATCGCTTCGGGCCAGGCATGCCGCTGTTCGCCCAGCTCACCCGCGATGGCCAGACCCTGTTCCTCAGCGAACATGCCGGTGACTGCCAGCCCGGCGGCGCCGTGTACTTCAAGGTCGATGACGTGGACGCGGTGTTCCGCGCGTTCAGTGCCGCTGGCGTGCCCATCCCGCAGCCGCCGCACGATACCGACTGGGGCACCCGCGAAATGCTGCTGGTCGACCCGGACGGCAACCGCCTGCGCTTTGCCACCCATCCGCGCGATGGAGACTGATGCACGCGCTGGCCTGCGCGCGATGGGCCAACGGCTGGAAGATCGGCTGCCCCAGGATCGCATCGCGATGGTCCTGGACCTGCTGGATCGCAATGAAGTGCCGCTGGCACTGGACCAGCTCTGTGCCGACATCGACGAGTCCGCCGTGACACTGCATCCGACCGAGTACCTGCAGCTCTGCGAGCTGAACACGCTGCTGGGACAGCCCGCCGCCCCAACGCTGATGCGCCGGCTGCGTCCGCCCCGCTGAGGGCCTCTTGAGCGGGAATATATAAATCATATATGATTCATATATTCCCGCATCGAGAACCCGCCATGGGCATCGTCAACATCGATGACACCCTGCATGACCAGCTGCGTCGTGCCTGCACCGTCTCCAGCCGCTCGATCAACGCCCAGGCCAACTTCTGGATCCGCGTCGGCATGCTGTGCGAACTCAACCCGACCCTGAGCTTCCAGGACATCGTCGCCAGCGAACTGCGCGCGGCCGGCGTGCAGCCGCCGCTGCTGCCAGCGGGCCAGGCCTGAGCCAATGGCCATCATCAAGCGCCCCGACGAGATCGCGCTGATGGCCGAGTCCGGGCGGCTGCTTGCGCAGGTGTTCGCCGCACTCGACGCCCTGCCGCTGGAAGGCCGCAGCACGATGGACATCAACGACTTCGTTGAACGGATGATCGTCGACGAACTGCACGCGCGGCCCGCCAGCAAGGGCCAGTACGGCTTTCCGTACGTGCTCAATACCTCCATCGACAACGTCATCTGCCACGGCGTGCCCAGCCATGATGACGTGCTGCGCAGCGGGCAGATCGTCAACCTCGACATCACCCTGGAAAAGAACGGCTACATCGCCGACTCCAGCACCACCTACCCGGTGGGCGAGATCGACTACGCCGCGCGCAAGCTGGTCAAGGTGGCCTACCAGGCCATGTGGAAAGGCATCGCCGAAGTGCGTCCCGGCGCGCGCCTGGGCGACATCGGCCATGCCATTGCCCGCCATGCGCGCAGCCATGGCTACAGCGTGGTGAAGGAGTACTGCGGCCACGGCATCGGCCAGGAGATGCACGAAGACCCGCAGATCCTGCATTACGGCCACGCTGGCACCGGCATGGAACTGCAGGAAGGCATGGTGTTCACCATCGAGCCGATGCTCAACCAGGGCAAGCCGGCCATCCGCCAGCTGCCGGACGAATGGCCGGTGTACACCCGCGACGGCAAGCTGTCGGCGCAGTTCGAACACACCGTGGCGGTGACCGCACAGGGCGTGCGCGTACTGACCCTGCGCCCGGGCGAGACGCCACTGTGCGTGATTGACCAGGCAGAGCACTGACACCCCAGGGTGGCGGAAGCGGCCGGGAACCCTTAGAACGTGCGCGTACAGACCAGGATCGAACGGTTGGCATCGGCTGGGTCGGCCATCAGCTCAGGGGCCGTACCAGCGTCGGAGCCGGGCGAGGACGGGAAGCCGCCGCCCAGCTGCTGGCGCAGGATGGATCGCGCGGTTGCGGCATCCTGCTGCAGGTAGAGCGCCACGCTGGGCAGGCCGCCAGTGCCGGGCAGTGCCATGCGCTGCACCGTAAGCCCACGGTAACGTTCGTCCATGCAGAAGTAGTAGAAGTCGTCGTCACGCCCGCAGGCGGCCCCGGGATGGGCGCGGAACCAGTCCGTATCCGGCGCCGTGGCCACCTGCCCCGGAAGATCGTTGACGAACAGGCCTTCGTAGCGGCACTGATGGAAGCCGGCCAGCATGCGCGCGAAAGCGGGATCGCCTGCCGTTGCAGCCACCGTATCGGCGGGCACGGAAACAGACGGCGGTGGGTGCGCGCCGCACGCCGGCAACAGCGCACCGGCCAGCAGCATCAGCGGCAGCGCACGCAGCGACAACGGACCCCGCATGCCGCCCATGCCGGAAGCAACGTCCGGATGCATCAGAACACCTCCCTCGGGCAGACACCGGGTCGAATGGATGACCCGGAACATCCGGGCAGTGGATGCAGCCTAAA
>Ga0213828_1002108_pt1 | contig 15120 bp, 12 predicted proteins | sample MC6MC0897MG_FD_180664 | JGI IMG/M metagenome (GOLD analysis project Ga0213828, IMG submission 180664) | Enriched soil aggregate microbial communities from Iowa State University, Ames, United States - MC6-MC0897-MG | ecosystem: Environmental > Terrestrial > Soil > Unclassified | place: USA: Iowa...
CGAGTTGCGCACGCTGTCGCCGATGCTCAAACGCTACTTGAGCATGCAGGAAGAACTGGCCTCAACCCGCTCCCTGCTGCGGGCCCGGCAGACCAAATACAACTTCGCCCACTTCATCGGCACCAGTGCCGCCAGCCTCGAGGTCAAACGCCGCGCCCGGCGCAGCGCCAGCGCCGAATCACCCGTTTTGCTGCTCGGTGAAACCGGCACCGGCAAGGAGCTGCTGGCCCAGGCCATCCACAGTGCGTCGCCACGGGCACACAAAGCTTTCGTCAGTATCAATAGCGCAGCGATTCCCGAGGCATTGCTGGAAGCCGAGTTTTTCGGCACCGCGCCGGGCGCCTTCACCGGTGCCGATCGCAAGGGTCGTACCGGCAAGCTGCAAATCGCTCAGGGCGGTACATTGTTTCTCGACGAGATTGGCGACATGCCGCTGCCACTGCAAAGCAAACTGCTGCGTGTGTTGCAGGAAAAGGAGTTCGAACCCGTGGGCTCCAATGACGTCATTCAGAGCGACGTTCGCGTGATTGCCGCCACGTCGACCGATCTGCAAGCAGCCATCAAGCGCGGTGAGTTTCGCGCCGATCTGTACTATCGCCTCAATGTGTTACCGATCCAGGTACCGCCGTTGCGTGAACGACTTGATGACCTGCCGGCGCTGAGCGAAGCGATCCTTGAAGAGCTGCGCAGTCAGCATGAGTTGCACCGTGATGTGCTGGCGTTGCTGGGTCAGCATGCGTGGCCGGGGAACATTCGCGAACTGCGCAATGTGCTGGAGCGAGCGGCGTTGCTCAGTGATGACTTGATGTTGACTGAACAGGATATTCGTGCGGCGATTGGCACGCTGACGCCGGTCGAGCGTGGTTCTGGCCCACTGGCTGAGGTGGTGCCAGAGGAAACATTCGCCCAGGCACGCGAGCGGTTTGATCGGCAGTTGATTCAGTCTGCCCTCGCGCAATGCAACGGAAATGTACCGGAAGCAGCTGCTCGGCTGGGGCTTGGTCGGTCGACGCTGTACAAGAAGATGGTGGCGCTGGGGATTGCTTGAGTCTCTATAAAGAGACGCGGATCTCATTAATTAGAAACTTCGTCAAGATCAAAAGATCGCAGCCTTCGGCAGCTTCTACAGGGGAATATCGGGTCCGCACTGTAGGAGCTGCCGAAGGCTGCGATCTTTTCTGCTTAATGCCGTCTCCATAGTGAGACAAAAACTCTGAAACCTGCCCTACTTGCACGACATTATCTTTATATTTCAACGTGTTAGATAACTGGCACAGATCTCGCTAACGCCTCTCCCACACCCGTTCCACCCACAAAAATAACAATTCTGGAGAGACACACCATGAGTGTGATCATTGCCTTGGCAGCCCTTACGCTGCTGATGCTGGCTGCCTACCGTGGCTACAGCGTTATCCTCTTCGCACCGATTGCCGCCCTCGGCGCAGTCCTGCTCACCGACCCTTCCGCCGTCGCCCCTGCGTTCACCGGGGTGTTCATGGAGAAGATGGTCGGCTTCATCAAACTGTATTTCCCTGTATTCCTGCTCGGTGCGGTATTCGGCAAGCTGATCGAACTGTCGGGTTTCTCCCGCTCGATCGTTGCCGCCGCCATCCGCTTGCTCGGCACCAAACAGGCAATGCTGGTGATCGTGCTGGTCTGTGCCCTGCTCACCTACGGCGGCGTATCACTGTTCGTCGTTGTGTTTGCGGTCTATCCGTTTGCTGCCGAGATGTTCCGTCAGAGCAATATTCCCAAGCGTCTGATCCCGGCCACCATCGCGCTTGGCGCGTTTTCGTTCACCATGGACGCCCTGCCCGGCACGCCGCAGATCCAGAACATCATCCCCAGCACGTTCTTCAATACCACCGCATGGGCGGCGCCGTGGCTGGGTGTGATCGGTACGATCTTCGTGTTCTGCGCCGGCATGCTGTTTTTGCAGCGTCAGCGCAACAAGGCGATGCGCGCGGGTGAGGGTTATGGCACCGAGTTGCGCAACGAGCCGGAAACCGCTGAGGACCTGAAGCTGCCAAACCCGTGGATTGCCCTGTCACCGCTGCTGGCGGTGGGCATCATGAACCTGCTGTTCACCCAGTGGATCCCGCAGTGGTACGGCAAGACCCACAGCCTCGCTTTGCCGGGCATGACCACGCCAGTCACCACTGAAATCGCCAAACTGACGGCGATCTGGGCGGTGCAAGCGGCTTTGCTGGTGGGCATTCTGATGGTGCTGGCGTTCGGTTTTCAGGCGATTCGCAGCAAGCTCGCCGAAGGCAGCAAAAGCGCGGTCAGCGGAGCATTGCTGGCGGCGATGAACACTGCATCGGAATACGGCTTCGGCGCAGTGATCGCCTCACTGCCAGGCTTTCTGGTGCTGGCCGACTGGCTCAAGCAAATCCCCAATCCGCTGGTCAACGAAGCCATCACCGTGACCCTGCTCGCTGGCATCACCGGGTCCGCATCCGGCGGCATGAGCATTGCGCTGGCAGCGATGTCCGAGCAGTTCATCAGTGCGGCCCACGCGGCGAACATTCCGCTGGAAGTGCTGCACCGCGTAGCCGCGATGGCCAGCGGCGGCATGGACACCCTGCCGCACAACGGCGCGGTCATCACCCTGCTGGCCGTCACCGGCCTGACCCACCGTGAAGCCTATAAAGACATTTTCTGTATTACGCTGATCAAGACCCTGGCGGTTTTCGTAGTGATCGGCACTTTCTACGCCACTGGCATTGTGTGAGGTATTCATGACGACTCTTTCCGGCAAGACCGCACTGGTTACCGGTTCCACCAGCGGCATCGGTCTGGGCATCGCGCTGAGCCTGGCCAAGGCTGGCGCGAATCTGATTCTCAACGGCTTTGGTGATGCGTCCAAAGTCATCGCTGAGGTCGGGCAATTCGGCGGTAAAGTCGGCCATCATCCGGCCGATGTCAGTGACCCGGCGCAAATTGCCGACATGATCAATTACGCCGAGCGCGAGTTCGGCGGTGTCGACATTCTGGTCAACAACGCCGGCATCCAGCATGTCGCCGCCGTGGAAGAGTTCCCTGTCGAGCGCTGGGATTCGATCATCGCCATCAATCTGTCCTCGGTGTTTCACAGCACGCGCCTGAGCGTGCCGGGCATGCGCGCCAAAGGCTGGGGGAGGATCATCAATATCGCCTCGGTGCATGGTCAGGTTGGCTCGACGGGTAAGGCAGCTTATGTGGCCGCCAAGCACGGCGTAATCGGTCTGACCAAAGTGGTCGGTCTGGAAACCGCGACCAGCAACATCACCTGCAACGCGATCTGCCCGGGCTGGGTGCTGACGCCACTGGTACAGAAACAAATCGATGATCGCGCCGCCAAGGGTGTCGATCCACAGCAGGCGCAGCATGATCTGCTGGCCGAGAAACAACCTTCGCTGGAGTTCGTCACACCGCAGCATCTGGGCGAGTTGGTATTATTTTTGTGCAGCGAGGCTGGCAGTCAGGTTCGTGGGGCAGCGTGGAATATCGATGGTGGCTGGCTGGCGCAATAATTCGCCCTCGGCACAGATGGGTCTTTGGCACACAGGCTGTGTGCATGAATCAGATAACAAGAGGCACGCAATGTCCGACATCCTCTGGCAACCCGACGCCAATCGTATCGCCCGATCACGCATGGATGCGTTCCGACGCTTCGTCAATCAGCGCCATTCGCTGGACCTTGATGACTACCCTGCCCTGCACCAATGGAGTATCGATCAGCGCGCAGCGTTCTGGCAGGCCATCGTCGATTTCTTCGATATTCGTTTCCATAACCCGCCAGATGCCGTGCTGCGCGAAGGCCCTTCAATGCCCGGCGCCGAATGGTTTCCCGGCGCAACCGTGAATTTCGCCGAGCATCTGTTGCGCCGTCGCGATGGCGCCGTAGCGGTGGTGGCCGTGGCTGAAAATGGCCAGCGTGAGCAACTGACCTGGGCCGAACTCGCAGAGCACGTCGGCGGTTTTCAAGCCAGCCTGCAAGCCGCCGGCGTTGGCCTCGGCGACCGGGTGGCTGCGTGCATGCCCAACACCTGGCAAACGCTGGTGGCGATGCTCGCAACCACCAGCCTCGGCGCAATCTGGTCGTGTTCTTCACCGGACTTCGGCACCCACGGCGTCATCGACCGCTTCGGCCAGATCGAACCGAAGGTGTTGATCACATGCGCCGGTTACCGCTATGCCGGCAAAGAAATCGATCAAACCACCAAGCTCAACGAAATCCTTGCGCAACTGCCGTCGCTGCAACAGCTGATCATCGTGCCGTATGCCCGTGCACAAGCCCGCTGCGAGGATTACCGGACGCAGGCCAACGTCACGCTCTGGGATGATTTCTACCAACCCGGCGAAGCACCGCGTTTCGTACCGGTGCCATTCAATCATCCGCTGTACGTGCTGTATTCCAGCGGCACCACCGGTGTGCCGAAATGCATCGTCCACAGCAGCGGCGGCGTGCTACTGCAGCACGTCAAGGAACACGGGCTGCACGTTGACCTCGGCGCCGCTGATCGCCTGTTTTACTACACCACCTGCGGCTGGATGATGTGGAACTGGCTGGTCTCGGCGCTCGCGGTCGGCAGCGCCGTGGTGCTGTACGACGGTTCGCCGTTTCATCCCGCCAATGATCGCTTGCTGGATTTGATCGACGACGAGCGCATCAGCGTGTTTGGCACCAGTCCCAAGTTCCTTGCCACCCTGGAAAGCAGTGGCAGCAAACCCCGCGAAACTCATGATCTGGGCAGTTTGAAAACCCTGCTGTGCACCGGCTCTGCCCTGTCGCCGCAGAGTTACGATTTCGTCTACCGCAACATCAAGTCCGATGTCTGCCTGGCCTCGATGTCCGGTGGCACCGATATCGTCTCGTGCTTCGTCAACAGCAATCCGCTGTCGGCGGTACGTCGCGGTGAAATCATGGGCAAGAGTCTGGGCATGGCCGTTGAAGTGTGGAATGACGCCGGCCAGGCGGTGGTCGGCGAGAAAGGCGAACTGGTCTGCACCCGGCATTTTCCGGCGATGCCGATCGGGCTATGGAACGATGCTGATGGCGAAAAGCTGCGAAAATCCTATTTCAGCCTGTTCCCCGGTGTCTGGGCGCAGGGCGATTACGCTGAACAGTTACCCCATGGCGCAATGCTGATCCACGGTCGCTCCGATGCAGTGCTCAACCCGGGAGGCGTGCGCATCGGCACGGCGGAGATTTATCGGCAGGTAGAGAAAGTCCCGCAGGTGCTCGACAGCGTGGCCATCGGGCAGCAATGGCAGGATGACGTGCGAGTGGTGTTGTTTGTGCGCTTGCAGGATGGCGTTGAACTGGATGCCCCCCTGCAGGAGCAGATTCGCCAGGTGATCCGCGCCAACACCACGCCACGTCATGTGCCGGCGAAGATCGTCGCGGTTACGGATATCCCGCGCACCATCAGCGGCAAGGTCGTGGAACTTGCCGTGAGAAACGTGGTGCACGGGGAACCGGTGAAGAACACCGATGCACTGGCCAACCCGCAAGCGTTAGAACAATTTCGCAACAGAAACGAATTGAGCTGTTGATCCTCTAGTCCATCAATCCCCACTCACCCGAGGAGGATGGCGGCAACCCGGGGCCGGCATCGTCATGCAATTTCAAACGCAACCGCAGGTTGTTTACCGAGTCCGCATGTTTGAGCGCCTCTTCCTCACTGATCACTTTCTCCACCACCAACGCAAACAGTGCGGCATCAAACGTCTGCATACCGAGCTCGGCAGACTTCTCCATGATGCCCTTCAACTCGGAGAATTCGTTTCGACAAATCAGATCCGTCACTGTCGGTGTACCCAGCATGACCTCGACCGCGGCCCTGCGCTGTCCGTCCAGCGTGCGCACCAACCGTTGTGAGACAAAGGCTCTCAGGTTATTGCCCAGCGCGTGCAACAACTGCGGGCGACGCTCTTCGGTGAACATGTTGGTGATCCGGTCCAGCGCTTGGTTGGCATTGTTTGCATGCAGCGTTGAAAGCACCAGATGCCCGGTCTCGGCAAACGCCAGCGCATGTTCCATGGTTTCGCGGTCACGAATTTCGCCGATCAGCACCACGTCCGGCGCCTGGCGCAGGGTGTTCTTCAATGCGGCGTGAAAACTGCGGGTGTCGACGCCGACTTCTCGCTGGTTGATGATTGAGCGTTGATGCCGGTGGATGTACTCGATCGGGTCTTCAATGGTGACGATGTGCCCGCTACTATGGCGATTGCGGTGGTCGATCAATGCCGCCAGCGAGGTCGATTTGCCCGAATCGGTGGCACCGACAAACAGGATCAGGCCCTGTTTGAGCATCATGGTTTCAAGCAACACCGGCGGCAGTTTCAGGTCTTCGAAGCGCGGGATGTCGAGTTTGACGTTACGGATCACCATCGACACATCGTTGCGCTGTTTGAAAATGTTGACCCGGAAGCGGCCAATCCCGGTACGCGAGATCGCCAGGTTCATTTCCAGATCCCGGTCGAACTCCCGGCGCTGCTCGGCGTCCATCAGTGAGGCAGCGACAGTCGCCACCTCGCCGGGTTTGAAGGGTTGCTCGCTTAGCGGCGCAAGCACGCCGTCGAACCTTGCACTGGGTGGCGCGCCCGTGGACAGAAACAGATCCGAACCGTGCCGGCTTGCCAGTTGTTTAAGCAGTGCGTCGATTTCCATGACAAAAAGCACCCGTGAAGCTTGCAATGAACAGAGAGGGGCCGCGCCGTGACGCACGGGGCCAAACCGCGTCTACCGAACTAGGATAGTAGACGCCGTCTCACCGACTGACGCTCAGGACTGATGTAATGAATGCTGTACCGACCACTGACGATGCCCTAGTAATGATCGCCCGAACGGATTGGAGTCGTACTCCGTTGGGCGCGTCTGGCACCTGGCCGCAGAGCTTGCGAACCGCGGTGGACATCGTGATTCACTCGCCGATGCCGATGCTGCTGCTGTGGGGCGCGGAGCTGACGCAGATCTACAACAACGGCTTTGCCCTGCTCGCCGGGAGCAAGCATCCGCACGCTTTCGGACAACCTGCGCACCAGATATGGCCAGAACTTCGAGACTTCACTGACCCAATTTACAGCGCCGTCCTACAAGGCCAGGTGCGCACCTACAGTGAGCGGCGTTTCACCTTGCAGCGTGAGGGCAAGGAATCGGATTTCTGGCTTGATCTGACTTACAGTCCGATCCGCGATGAGAGCGCGCAAGTGGCCGGGATTCTGGTGACCGCCATCGAAACCAACGAGCGCCGGCGCATCGCGCTGGAACTGCAACAACGCTCCGATGACAGCATCAAGGCCCAGCGCGAAACCGAAGAGCGCCTGCAACTGGCGCTTGCCGCAACTGATGCAGTCGGCACGTGGGACTGGGACATCGGCGAAGATCGCTTCATTGCCGACGCCCATTTCGCCCAGTTGCACGGCATTGATCCGACGCGCGCCGCGCAATTGCCCATCAGTGATTACCTGCAAGGCGTGCATCCCGAAGACCGCGCGCTGGTCGCCCGCAGCATCAAGCATTGCATCACTCACGGCACTGAATATGCGGAGGAATACCGCTTGTTGCTGCCCGGTGGCGAACAGCGCTGGGTGTTTGCCCGCGGGCGCTGCTACAAGGATCACCATGGCCGCCCGGTGCGTTTCCTCGGTGCTGCACTGGATCTGACCGAACGCAAACACACCGAACAGGCATTGCGCCAGAGCCAGACCGAGCTGCAATTGATCATCAACGCCATGCCGATCCTGATCAGTTACGTCGACCACGAGGAACGTTTTCGCCTGAACAACGCGGCGTATCTCGACTGGTACGGGCTGACTCCGCAGGAGTTGTACGGCCGCACAATTCGCGAAGTGATCGGCGAAGAGGCCTATTTTCTGCGCGCAGCGTATATCGCCGAAGCGCTGGCCGGCCGCCCCTGTTCGTTCAGCCTCTATACCCATCACCGTGACGGCAGCGCCCGGCATGCACTGATGAACTACTTGCCGCGTCACGGCCCCGATGGGGCGGTCAACGGTTTCTACATTTTCGTGATCGACGAAACCGAACGCAAAAAGACCGAAGAAGCACTGCGCAATCTCAATGAAACCCTTGAGGAGCGGGTCAGCGCCCGCACGGATCAACTGGCGCAGGCCAATCAACGTTTGCAGAACGAGATGTTCGAGCGTGAGCGCGCCGAAGATGCGTTGCGCCATGCGCAGAAGATGGAAGCGGTCGGCCAGCTCACTGGCGGCATCGCCCATGACTTCAACAACATGCTTACTGGGATCATCGGAAGCCTCGACCTGATGCAGCGCTATATCGCAAATGGTCGGGCCGACGAGATCGGCCGTTTCACCGAAGCAGCGGTGTCCTCGGCCAACCGTGCAGCAGCCCTCACCCACCGTTTACTGGCGTTTTCGCGGCGCCAGTCGCTGGATCGCAAGACCCTGAACGTCAACGAGCTGATCCATTCGTTGGAGGATCTGATCCGTCGCACCAAGGGCGATCCGATCGAACTCACCTTGCGTCTGGCCGAAGACGTGTGGCCGGTCAGCACCGATGTCAGCCAACTGGAAAATGCCCTGCTCAATCTGGTGATCAACGCCCGCGACGCCATGCCCGAGGGCGGTGAGCTGCTGATCGAAACGGCCAATGTCTATCTCGATGGCAATGACCTTACGACGCTTGAACCGGTCAAGGCTGGCGACTACTTGATGTTGGCGGTCAGCGACAACGGCACTGGCATGACGCCTTCGGTGCGCTCCAAGGCCTTCGATCCGTTTTTCACCACCAAACCCATCGGCCAGGGCACGGGCCTCGGGTTGTCGATGATTTATGGTTTTGCCCAGCAATCCGGCGGCCATGTCAGCCTCGACAGTTTGCCGGGCCAGGGTACTTGCGTGCGCCTGTACTTGCCGCGTTTGCATGGCATCGAGCCTGAATGCCCGTATGTCGAGCCGATCGAGCAGACGTCGCCCACTGCAACAGGTGAAACCGTGGTGGTGGTCGAGGATGACCCGGCGGTGCGCATGCTGGTCACCGATCTGTTGAAGAGCCTGGGTTACCTGGCTCATGAAGCGGAAGACGCCAAGACCGCCCTACCGCTGCTGGAATCGGATTTGCGCGTGGATCTGCTGGTCACCGACGTTGGCCTGCCGGGCATGAATGGTCGGCAACTGGCAGAGATCGCCCGCCAGCATCGGCCGACCCTCAAAGTGCTGTTCATGACCGGGTATGCGCAGAACGCCGCCGAGCGTCAAGGCTTCCTTGAGGATGGCATGGACATGGTGGCCAAACCGTTTTCGATTGAGCTTCTGGCCAGCAAGATCCGCACGATGATCAGCCAAACCCCGTGACTTGAGGCATAATCCGCGCCCCGCCGTCACCCCGTTATCAGGTACCGCAAGATGAAAGCCCAAGCCCGCCACATTCTGGTGAAAACCGCCGAAGAGGCCGAACAGCTCAAACAACGCATCGCCAAGGGTGAAGCGTTTGACGTGTTGGCCAAGAAATTTTCGACCTGCCCGTCCGGCAAGCGCGGCGGCGATCTGGGTGAAGTGCGGCCGGGGCAGATGGTTGGTGCGATCGACGCGGTGATTTTCAAAAAGCCGCTGCGCACGGTGCATGGGCCGATCAAGAGCAAGTTCGGGTATCACCTGGTGCAGGTGTTTTACCGCGATTGACGGGTTGGCTTCAGGGCCTCTTCGCGAGCAAGCTCGCTCCCACATTTGGAATGCATTCCCCTGTGGGAGTGAGCTTGCTCGCGAACCGATTGCGCAGCAAGCGGCCATTCAAGCCTGTTTCGGAATCAATGCACCCGGTACTTGAATCACCTTGCTGGCCAGTAGATGCCCGGCCTCGGCAGCCTCCGCCGGACTGCCGCCCAGCAATCGACTGGCCAGATACGCCGCACTGAACGAATCCCCCGCCGCCGTGGTGTCCACCACCTTCTCGACCTTCTGCGCCGGCACTTCAAATGTCTCGTCATCACAACGAATCAGACACGCCTCGGCCCCACGCTTGAGCACCACTTCCGGCGTGCCGAACTGCGCGCAAGCGGCAAACACCGCCGCGCAATCGGCGAAACCGAACAGCGCCTGTTCGTCATCCACCGTCAGCAACGCCAGATCAACGTACGGCAGAACGCTGCGATAAGCGGCCCGCGCCTCTTCCACCGAGGCCCACAAACGCGGCCGGTAGTTGTTGTCGAAGACGATCCGCGCATCACGCTGGCGCGCTTCGACCAGGGTCTGGATCAAGCGTTCACGCCCCAGCGCACCGAGCACCGCCAGAGTAATGCCACTGAAATACAGCACATCGTAATCCGGCAACGCGGCCAGAATCGGCGCGGCGGCCGGGGTGGTGAAACAGTCGCGAACCGCCGCTTCGTTGCGCCAATAAAGGAAACGCCGCTCACCGTTGGCGTCGGTCTGGATGCAATACAGGCCCGGCAAACGCCCGGGCAGACGCTGGACGAGATCGAGGCCGATGCCTTCGCTGGTCCAGATCTGGCACATGGCGTCGCTAAAGCTGTCATCGCCCAGCGCGGTGACGTAATCGACCTGCGCCTTGTCGCCCATGGCGCGGGACAGGTACACCGCGGTGTTCAGGGTGTCGCCGCCGAAGCTTTGCTGCAGGCTGCCGTCGGCGCGGTGCTGCAGTTCGATCATGCATTCGCCGATCAGGGCGATGCGCGGGGTGTTCGGGCCGAGGGGGCTGAGGGTGTTCATCTTGTGCTGTCTCTGTTGATGCGCGGGTGTCTGGACTGGCGCCTTCGCGAGCAAGCTCGCTCCCACAGGGGAATGCATTCCAAGTGTGGGAGCGAGCTTGCTCGCGAATGGCCGCGACTCGGTTTCAAACCCTAGAAGCAGGTCTCCATGCTCTCGATCACCGACAACTCGTCATCCACCAACAACCCCACACGCCACTTGTCGAACGTCAGACACGGATGCGAAGTACCGAAGGAAATGATGTCCCCCACGCGCAATTCAACACCCGGCGCCACAGTCATGAACGCGTGCTGATCCATCACCGCCGTGACCTTGCACGCACCGACATCCTTGCCCACCGCTGGCACCACTCCGGCCTTGTAACGCAACAACGGCACCGGCAAACCGGCATCGAACGCAACATCACGTTTGCCCAGCGCGATCACCGCAAAGCCTGGCTCGGGCAACGACTGCACGTGCGCCCAGACTTCCAGCGCCGGGCGCAATCCTTCGTGCAAATCGCTGCGGCGGTCGAGCACGCAGCATTGCGCCTCTTTGTAGATGCCATGGTCGTGCGCCACATAACTGCCTGGACGCAACACACTGAGGAAACGCCCGCCGGCGTTCTGCGCTTCGAACGATTCGGCGATCAGGTCGTACCACGCCGAGCCCGAGGCGGTGATGATCGGCTTGGCGATGGCGAACGCGCCGCTGTTCTGCAACTGCACGGCCAGACGCACCAGTGACGCGGCGAATTCGCGGATACCGCTGACCGCGTGATCACCATGAATCACGCCTTCATAACCTTCGATACCGGTCAGGGCCAACGCCGGTTGCGCGTTGATCGCTTTAGCCAGTTCGATGACCTCCTGCTCACTGCGGCAGCCGCAACGGCCGCCGACTACGCCGTACTCGATCATCACGTTGAGCTTCACGCCGCGCGAGGCGAAGTAAGCGCCAAGATCGGCGACGTTGTCCGGGTGATCGACCATGCAGTAGAAATCAAACGTCGGGGCGGCGAGCAGATCGGCAATCAGCGCCATGTTCGGCGTGCCGACCAGTTGGTTGGCCATCAACACGCGGCGCACGCCGTGGGCGTAAGCAGCCTGGGTCTGGGTCGCGCTGGCGAGGGTGATGCCCCAGGCACCGGCGTCAAGCTGACGCTTGAACAGTGCCGGGGTCATGCTGGTTTTACCGTGGGGCGCGAGTTCCGCACCGCTGTCGCTGACGAACTTCTGCATCCAGCGGATGTTGTGCTCCAGCGCTTCGCGGTGCAGCACCAGCGCCGGCAGGCTGACGTCACGCGTCAGGTGCGCACCGATGGCGGCGTCGCCCTTTTCCCCGGCAGTATTGATGGCAGTGGTCATGGTCGAACTCCTCACTTTTGCGGCCGCAGGCAGCCGCGGTTATTCGTTGATGCGCCGGGCGAGGCTGTTGGCGCTCTCGATCAGCACCCGGCGATAGTCGTTGTAATTGTTCTTCGCATCGGCCCGAGGGGCGACGATGCACAAGGTGCAAATGGCCACGCCTTGCGGATCTTTGACCGGCGCGGCGAAGCAATGGGTAAAGGTGTCGGCAACACTGTCGAAGGAGAAGAATCCGTCGATGCCGGCCTGACGGATTTCTGCGAGAAAACGTTCTAGAGGCAAACGCTCGCCATCGGGCAGGATGAAGTCGTCTTCGTCGATCAGGTCAATGATCTGTTGATCGCTCAAGTGCGCGAGCAGCAGGCGTCCGGAAGCCGTCCACGGGATTGGCGCGTTTTCGCCGATGTCGGAGGAAATGCGGAAATGCCGCTCACCCTCCTTCATCAACGCCACTGTGTATTTACGCCCGTTGAGCAGGCACATCTGCGCGGTTTCATGGGTATGGCTGACGATCTCCTGCAAGGCGTGATCGGCCTCGCGGCTGAGGTCGAAGTGACGCAAATGCGCCTGACCGAGGAAGTACAACTGCCGGCCGAGATAGACGTGACCGTCCTTGCCCACTGGCTCCAGAATCCGTCGTTCCAGCAGCGAGGCGACGAGTTCGTAGACGGTGGATTTCGGGCTGCCGATGCCGTTGGCGATGTCGTTCGGGCGCAACGGCTGGCCGATCTCCTTGAGGAAATCGAGGATATCGAACGCCCGGTCCAGACCGCGTGCCCGGCGTTTGATGGTGTCTTCGGTCATTTCAGTGGGTTCCCATTCAAAGTCGCCGGATGGTAACTGGCCCTTGGTGTTGTGTCAGTTGGATTGCTGCCCTCACCCCCCGCCCTCTCCCAGAGGGAGAGGGAGCCTGACCGTATCGATGCACATGTTGTGGTCATTTGCCAAAATCTGCATCGACAGAGATCAGTCCCCTCTCCCAGAGAGAAAGAGCCTGACCGTATCGATGTAAATGTAAGCGTCATACGCAAAATCCGCATCGATACAGATCAGTCCCCTCTCCCTTGGGAGAGGGTTAGGGTGAGGGGCTGCGGCCTAAGCAACGCAGCAATTTTCAAGCCTTTTTCTTGTACGCAATGCAGTCGATCTCGACCTTGCAGTCGACCATCATGCTCGCCTGCACACAGGCCCGCGCCGGTGCGTGTTCCGGTTTGAAGTATTCGCCGAAGACCTTGTTGAAACTGCTGAAATCCCGCGGATCGTCCAGCCACACGCCAGCGCGCACCACGTCTTCGAGGCCATACCCGGCCTCTTCGAGAATCGCGATCAGGTTCTTCATGGTCTGGTGAGTCTGCTCGACGATGCCGCCGACAATAATCTCGCCATCCACCGCCGGTACCTGGCCGGACACATGCAGCCAGCCATCCGCTTCAACAGCGCGAGCGAATGGACGGGGCTGGCCGCCAGCGGCGGTGCTGCCGGTGCCGTAACGCGTAATGCTCATGGGTACTTCTCCTGATTACAAATCGAAAGTTAAAACCGCGTGCTCTTGAGAAACTCAGCCAGACGCGGCGATTGCGGGCGTTCGAACAGTTCCTTGGGAGGCCCCTGCTCTTCGATTCGCCCCTGATTCATGAAAACGATCTTGTCCGAGACCTCGAAGGCGAAACGCATCTCGTGGGTCACCAGCAACATGGTCATGCCGTCTTCGGCCAGACCCTTGATCACGTTGAGCACTTCGCCAACCAGTTCCGGGTCGAGGGCCGAAGTGACTTCATCAAACAGCATCAGGCTCGGGTTCATCGCAATCGCCCGAGCAATCGCCACGCGCTGTTGCTGACCGCCGGACAACTGACCGGGAAAGTGATTGCGCCGCTCCAGCAGGCCAACGCGCTCCAGCCATTTCTCGGCGAGCACCACTGCTTCGTCCTTGTGCATCTTCTTCACCTTGAGCAGGCCCAGGGTGACGTTCTGCAACGCGGTCAGATGCGGAAACAGGTTGAATTGCTGGAACGCCATGCCGGTCATCGCGCGATGGCGGGCAATGACTTTTTCCGCGTGACGCACACGCTTGCCGTTGACCTCGTCATAGCCGATGGATTCGCCGTCGAGCAGGATCTGCCCGCCCTGGAATTCCTCGAGCATGTTCACGCAACGCAGCAGCGTGGTCTTGCCCGAACCGCTGGAGCCGATCAGCGTGACCACGTTGCCGCGCTGCATGCTCAGATCGACACCCTTGAGCACTTCCACCGCGCCGTACTGTTTGTGCAGGCCGCGAATGTCCAGCAGCGCCTGATCCTGTGAAGCAACTTGAGCTTGAGTCATGGCAGGGCCACCCGCTTTTCAATGTGCCGGCCGAGTAATTCGATGCCGTAGTTGATGACGAAGAACAGAAAACCGGCGAACAGGTAGAACTCCAGGGTCATGAAGTTCCGGGCGATGACCTGTTGCGTGCTGAGCAACAATTCGGCGACGCCGATCACCGACAACAAGGTCGAAGCCTTGACGATTTCAGTGGACGAGTTGACCCAGGTCGGCAGGATCTGCCGCAAGGCCTGAGGCAACAGCACGTAGCCTAGGGATTGGTAGAACGTCAGGCCGATGGCCTGGCTCGCTTCCATTTGCCCGCGCGGCAACGCTTGCAACGCGCCGCGCACGATCTCGGCAACGTGCGAACCGCAAAACAGCGTCAGCCCCAAGGCACCGGCCTGAAACGCGCTGATCTGCCAACCGAGTGCCGGCGCCATATAGAAGCAGGCCAGCACCAGCACAAATACCGGCGTACCGCGGATCAGGTCGACGTAAAAACGGAACGGCGCGCGCATCCAGAACTTGCCGTAGGTCAGCACCAGACCGGTGACCACGCCGAGCACAGTGCCGAGCAGAATCGCCAGCGCCGACACTTGCACACTGGTCAAAAAGCCCTGCCACAGCGGCTCACGCGCGACCCACAATTCATGTAACCAACTCGGAGATTCGTACATCGCAGCCTCCTATCGGCGGATCGCCAGACGCTGCTCGAGGTAACGCAGCAGCATGGCAATGAGGTAACAGGCCGCGACATACAACGCCGTGG
>Ga0213828_1002109_pt1 | contig 15114 bp, 6 predicted proteins | sample MC6MC0897MG_FD_180664 | JGI IMG/M metagenome (GOLD analysis project Ga0213828, IMG submission 180664) | Enriched soil aggregate microbial communities from Iowa State University, Ames, United States - MC6-MC0897-MG | ecosystem: Environmental > Terrestrial > Soil > Unclassified | place: USA: Iowa...
GGAATCAGCTTTGAGCTTTACAGAAAATCTGCGGTGGGTACCTGGAATTATGTTACAGAAGGAACCACTGATTCCCAAGGGAATCTTTCCTTCCGGGGGCTTGATCTTCCAGCAGGCGATTCCTATGGGGTTTATGAGATTACGAAGAAGGAAAATGGCTTCGAAACGTTCCACATGGCTTCTTTTGAAGGGGATGCGGGAACCATCCTTCCCACGACCGCAGATGTGGTAAAGAACGGTGAAACGAAAGTCGGTCTTGATCTTTATGTTCTGACAGGAACCAATACCGTTACTCCGGGAGTATATAGCTTTAGGGCTCATAACCAGGAAGCACTGCCTTTAAGACTCATTAAGAACGATGTAAATAAATCGGATAATCCTGGAGGCTCCGTTGCCGTATTCATGAAGATAACGGAAAAGGAAACAGGAAAACAGGTAGGAGATCTGGTTGCCGTACCGTACGGAGAATCCGGAATTACGGTGCCGCTGTTACCGGGAACCTATGTCATTGAAGAAACGGCAGTGACCCAGAACAGCCAGGGTTATGTAATTAATAAGGATGACACCAGAACCATTTACAGGGAAGAAGTAGAAATTACAAAGGGCATGATTCCAAAGGCTTGTGAATTTACAAATGTAAGACAGAAGACAGGAGTAACACTGGATAAAACATCTCTCTCAACCACATTAAAGGATTTATGGTGGAATGAAGGGCAGACAGTGACCTATACCCTGACACCTCATGTGGTCAACAGCATACCTTTGGACCGGTTTGTAATAACGGATACGGGCTTAAAGATGTTAGATGCAGAAAAATCAGTGCTTTCAGAGGCTGATTATACCTACGAAAAATATACGATCACCGGAGTAAAGCCGGGGAAAGCCACGGAACAGAACCGCATCAAGGGCGCACAAACAGGCACCATCATGGCTGATGTTACCTTCTATGATTTTAACGGAAACCAGGTGGGAGAAGTACAGAGTGTTGCGGTATCCGGTGACGGAGAGATCGGTCTGTTAAAACCGGTAAGCGGTAAAAAGGTGAAATCCTTCCAGATCAGCTACCGGGATGACACATTAAAAGGCTCTACGGATAACCATTATGTCCTTGGAAATGATTTTGTACCGGGAAGCATAGAGGTTACAGTAAAATTGAACCGACAGGATGCAAAGCTGCCCGACGGAACCTATAAGAAAGAAATCAAATATATCCGCAACGTGGCCGATGTGGCTATGGACTTTAGAAAGTGGGATATTAACGGAACTTTGGTTCAGAGTCAGGAAAAGAATCAGGCAGAAAAGGAATGCGATATTCAGGTTGTTCAGAGCCAGGCGCCGGCTATTTCGGTGAAAAAGAGCGTTGATCCCATTAAAGGTATACAACCAAGTGATACCCTGACTTACACACTTTATGTTAAGAATGATACCACAAGCAATGATCCTGATATTGTACCGATGCAAAGGCCTATTCTCATTGATTATGTACCTCTTGGAGTTACAGTGTCAGGGGAATCAGCAGGTGAAAACCGCTTGTTGAAAGCTGTGACTTTAAAGGATGCTCCCAAGGGAGTTGCCATTGAAAGCACGATTAAAAAGGTTGATGATGATACCGGTCGGGAAACTCTGTTCATCAAACTAAGCGGAGCCCTGGAAAAAGGTGAATCAGTTACAGTCGAAGTAAAAGCACAGATTGCGGGGAGCATTATAAATTACGGAAAGAACATTCTCAATGAACTTTATGTTACCAGCGATGTTTTGCAGCCTGCTTTTTCAATAAACCAGACAGGTGCTTCCTTTATGATAAAAACGGATTCAGGCAGCAGATGGCCCAGTCCGGATTTGCCAAAGGGTGTACTGCTTCCGGATGAAAAGTACCGCGGCTATGGCTATGCTTCGGATTCTGCGGAAAACACCATGAGCACCGGTACGGGGCTGGTCCTCCATAAGGAGGTAAAAGGAAATTTAGACACCAGATACGTATCAGGTACGACAGTAGGAACCGTGGAAAAGAGTGCGGATGATACAGATCTAACAAGTTCAAACGGCAGTGTATTATATCGGCTCATGGCGAACAATGATTCACCCAACAATTTTATCACCCAGCTGCAGTTCATGGATATTCTTCCGGTGCAGGGGGATTACAGTACCGGCGGTTTTGACCGGAAAAGTGACTACCGGCTGAAGTATGTTGGAATCGAGTCTATTGACATTGAAAACAGAAAGGATAATGATCCAAAACGGAAGGTCACGGGATTTAGTTATGAAGTGACTTACTCTGATAGGATATTTAATGATGCGGCTACAGCAAAAGCAGGAAAGGATTCCATGCTTAATGACAACCGTGACGGATTCTGGAACGTAGGCTCCAGCGATCCCACAGCTATCCGCATTAAGATTAAAGATTCCGAATTCTATCTGGCTCCGGGAGAAAATCTGGTAGTGACCTATGAAACGGTAGTTCCTTATACTGAAAAAAGGGATCTGGATGAAGTGGCCTACGGATATGCGGTCAATGACTTTGCAACCGCCTATAGCTATAAGCAAAACTTATCAGATGTTTCAGAGATTAAGTTCATCCAAGCTCAGACCAGCAATGCGGTTCAGGTAGTTCTGATTCCAGGAAAAGTAAAGGTGTCAGGACGGATATGGATTGATGATAACAATAATGGTATCCAGGATGAGAGCATTGAAAATGATCATCTTCTTACGGATCTGCTTCCGCTGCTTCAATCCCAATATTTTAAGGTCAGTCTGATGAAGTACGGAAAGAACGATTCCAGTAATAAGGATGGTACAGTAGGATTAAACGATGCCAGATTCCTTTTTGACGACTTGTATCCTGCAAAGCCTTTTGGCATTACAGGATCGGAATTCACCAAGGAACAGGAAAACAGCTGGTACAGCAATCAGTCCTTACTTGTATCAAAGTTAAAGGGTGACGATCCTGCTCACTACCAGATTTTTGTGGAAACCCAAGATATGCCTACGGGATATGAAGATCTGGTGCTTAAGTTGGCGAAACCAACCATGCTTTCCTCCGGGCAGAGTAATACGGAGGGCGGAAGATCAAGACTTCCTGAGACTTTAGAAAAGGAAGGAAGTAATTACGAGGAGAGCCTTGACAGTAACTTTAAAGAGGTAAAGGGTTCTTATGCATCGGAAGACTTCTTCTTATGGTCAACGGGAGATGATTATGATAAGACAAAAGATATAGGCTTTGTGCCATTTAGAAATGTAACAATTAAGAAAACAAATGAAGCCGGAAATCCGGTAGAGGGTGCTCATTTCAGCGTATATGGCCCATATACGAACGAAGAGATGGCAGTGTTTAAGAAAAATGGGATTAAGAATACGGAAGTGCTTGGAAAACCGGTTGCCCAGGGCAATACGGCTCTGGCCGGCAGGTCGGCAATCTGGAGCGCAGGTGAGCTTCTCTATTACCGCAATTATATCGTTGTAGAGGATGAGGCACCTGTGGGTTATGAGATTGACAACGCACAGTCCGGTGATATGGTTCCTATGGATTCCTATCAGGTAAAGGGTCAAAAGGCCTGGGAGCTCCTCAGTAAGGAATTTAAGACAGCTGGAAACCCAATACCAAGCGCTATTACGGTTAAAAACGGATATGTGTCCGGAAGTCTGGAATTTACAAAGCTGGATGGATTGACGGAAAAAGAGCTTGGCGGAGCAACGTTTAAGATTGAGAAAAAGGATGTTGCAGTAGAGGATGCCTGGAAGGCATTTAAAGAGGCCATGATGGCAGATCCGGAATCCATGGGAGTGGCAAATGTAAAGGAGACAGAAAGTGCAGTAGAATTTAAGGTGGTAACCGGAAAAGTGACACTTACCGGAATCCCATACGGAACTTACACTTTGTCAGAAACCCAGGTGCCTGATGGATACGATATCACAAAGAAGCAGGCTGATATTGAATTCCGGATTGAAACCAACGGGCAGAAAGCAGTGTTATCTGGTCTTGATGGAAACATGATTAAGAATACCAGAACCGAATACAGCTTAAGCCTTAGGAAGGCGGATAATGCAGGCAACGACAAGGTAGCCGGAATAAAGTTTGCCATAACCGGTCCTGGAAAATATGAAAGCAGTTCATGGATCCCGTTTAGTAAGGACAGATTTAAGTTAAATGATCCGTCTGAAAGCGGATATGAAGTAAAACAGACCAATGAAGAAGGCCGCATCACCTGGAATCTGCCATATGGAGATTACAAAATAGAGGAGCTTGATGCAGAGGGCTATGAAACAGTAGCACCATTCTACGTAAGAATTGATGTAAATGGAACTGTTTCTCTATTAAATGGGGAAGGACGAAGCGAGCTCACTTTAAGCAGCTCAGAACAGAACCAGATCAACCTGATTGTAAAGAATGTGATCAAAACCGGATCTCTTAACTTAGAGAAGATCGATGGAGAAACAAGTAAGGCCATCGGGGGAGCACAGTTTGAGTTAAGGGGAACCTCTGTGATTGACGTAGCATTTGCCGCTTATCAGAATCATGTGACCGGTCTGGGCGTTTCCATGGTATCAACAGGAAACGAGGATGGAAGGCCTTGGATCAGATTCCAGGTAGATGGAACCAAAGATTCGATGAAAGGTCTTCTGACACAGATCCCATACGGAAGCTACACCTTAAAGGAGATCAAGGCGCCGGAAGGATATTTATTCAGCAATGGAAGTGAATGGGCTAAAGATTTTACCATTGAAAGTGCCGAAGGCGTTAACCTGACAGGAAGCAATGGAATCATCAATATGCCTCATGAACTGAACATTGAAAAACGGGATCAGATGACAGAAGAAATACTGCCTGGTGCAGTGTTTGTGCTGATGACCACAGACGGAAAGTATGTGGCTCTGGATGAAAACAACTCTTATACCGGATTAAAGGATAGTCAGGCGGAAGGTACTGCATTTATTACCGGAAGCGATGGAACAGTTACTGTAAAACGTCTCCCGGCAGGAAACTATGTTTTAAAGGAAATCGAAGCGCCTGCCAACTACGGCGTATCTGCTGACAAGGAGATTACCGTGCTCCAGTCCGGCAATACAGAAACCGTGATGGTATATGATGTGAGGAATAAGGCCAAAATACGTATCAACAAGGCTGCATCCCACAACCATGAGATGAGACTTGACGGAGCGGTATTTGAGATTTATTCCGACAAAGACTTAACAGCACTTGCAGGCACCATGACAACCGGAAATGGCGGCATTGGGGAATCAGAAATGCTTCCTTTGGGAACCTATTATGTGAAGGAGCAGAAAGCCCCTGCCGGTTATGAATTAAGCGACAGAGTATATGAAGTGACACTTACCAGTGTAAAAGAGGCTTACACGGTCCAGGCAGACGGAAATGATTACGTTACCGATGATTATGGAACCGGATCTCTGGTATTTGATAAGGTTGACAGTTTAACAGGTGAAACGCTTGCATCCGCCAGATTCTCCCTGACAAGGAAGGAAGCGGAGGTAGACGGAGCCTTTGAACATTTTGCAGAAAGCCTAAAAAATAAGAGCCAGGATGAGCTGGAAGCAATGGGAATGAACAACATTGAGACTGAAGACGGAAAAATCCGCTTTACGGCGGTAAACGGTCACGTTGACATGAAGGGAATCCCATATGGAACGTATACTCTTAAGGAAGAAATGGCGCCAAAGGGCTACTTGAGCCTTAAAGGAAAGGCGGAATTTGATTTTACCATTACAGAGAATCAGAGGGAAGCTGATCTTGGAAACGGCAATGCAGTAGTCAATGAGCGGGCTCAGTTTGAACTTCAGCTTAAGAAAGCGGATAATCTTGGAAACAGCATAAGCGGAATCCAGTTTGAGATCTTAGGGCCAGGACGGTATGAAGAAAATGGAGTTTTATCAATTTTTGGAGCCAACCGGTTTAAGACTGATGCGGACGCTGACACCGGATTGTTTACGACCGGCAAGGACGGGATCATTTACCTGGGGCTGAAGCACGGGGATTACCGGATCAGGGAAATCTCTTCCGACCGGTATGATTTCATTGAACCGTTCTATATCAGAATTGATAAGGAAGGTAAAGTAAGTATCTTAAAGGATAACAGCAATGCAGTGACGGTTTCAAATGAATCCTTTGTGACCATTGCTGTGACGAATCAGATCAGCACTGGAAATCTGGAAATGGAAAAGGTAGACAGTGAAAACACCGGAAAGAGGCTTGAGGGAGCAGAATTTGTGCTGACGAACCTTTCTACCCTGGTTCCGGGAGCATGGGACAGTTACCGCAATCAGGTGGCGTCAGAGGGTGCTTCCTGGATGGCTGATCAGGTGGTGGGAAATACCATAACCTTTGTGCTGAACGGAAAAGGGGTTATCACGAATCTGCCATACGGCACTTACCGCCTGACTGAGAAAAAAGCACCGGATGGATACCTCCTGGGAACGACTCCATGGACAGCGGAATTTACCATCAATGACTCCAATAAGGAGATCCGGTATACCAAACCAGGGCTGTTTGAAAAAACAAATGGTGCGATTGAGAATATGCCGTCAAAGATCACGGTGGTAAAAACCAATGCAGTCTATGCGGATGTGAAGTTAAAGGGCGCCGAGTTTATCATAAAAGCTTCTGACGGAAGATATGTGAAGCTGGATCATGGGTCCTTTGCCGGATATACGGACGATAAGGCGGCAGCAGGAAGGTTTGTAACTGACAGCGACGGGCAGTTTGTGATAAAGAGGCTGCCAAAGGACACCTACACCTTCCTTGAGACAAAAGCTCCGGCCGGATATTATGTAAACACTAATATAGCGCCTGTGACATTCGATGGAATCAATAGCTTTACCATTACCATTCAGGATGTGAAAATCAAAGGCGGCGGAGGCTCATCAGATGGGCCTTCCGGAAAGGATAACCCAGGTGGTCCGGGTGAAACGGTGATAATTGTGCCAGACCCAGTGCCACTTGCAGACTTACCGAGTGGAGGATCCGTGGATCTATTAATTGTTGACGACGGAAATGTACCCCTTGCCAATCTGCCTAAGACAGGTGACCGGCAGAATTCCGCCGGTAAGGTGATGGTTGCTTTGTCAGGATTCATGATGGCTCTTTATGCAGCACTTAGCAAAAAGAAAAAAGAAAATTAAAAAATAAAGGAAATCTGTTTATTGACTTTATTAAATTAACTTGTTATAATTTTTTAGAAGTTATAACAAGGCAAAGGGGCCGGAACTTAGAAAAGTTCTGGCCTCTTTTTGCCATTTTAAGTATTACAAACCAATCAAAGGAGGAAAAAAATATGTCATATGTGGATGAAGTCTATGACAGGGTAGTGAGCCAGAACCCAGGAGAAGCTGAGTTTCATCAGGCGGTCAAAGAGGTGCTTGATTCCCTAAAGCTTGTTATTGAAGCGAATGAAGAAAAATACCGTAAGATGGGTCTTTTGGAGCGCCTTGTGGAACCGGAGAGAATCATATCCTTCCGTGTGCCATGGGTGGATGACAATGGTCAGGTACAGGTGAATAAAGGATACCGCGTCCAGTTTAACAGCGCCATCGGGCCGTATAAAGGAGGCTTGCGACTTCACCCTTCTGTCAATCAGGGAATCTTAAAATTCCTGGGTTTTGAGCAGGTATTCAAGAATTCTCTGACAGGGCTTCCCATCGGCGGCGGTAAGGGAGGTTCTAATTTTGATCCAAAAGGAAAATCAGATAGAGAAGTTATGGCATTTTGTCAGAGCTTTATGACTGAGCTGTCCAAATATATCGGCGCAGATCAGGATGTTCCTGCCGGTGACATCGGAGTGGGAGCAAGAGAAATCGGATTTTTATATGGCCAGTACAAGCGGCTGACCGGCTTATATGAAGGAGTTCTTACAGGTAAGGGCTTAACTTATGGCGGTTCTCTTGCACGTACACAGGCAACGGGATATGGTCTGGTATATATCCTGGATGAGATGTTAAAGTATAACGGCAAGGAACTAGCCGGCAAGAATGTGGTTATTTCCGGTTCCGGTAATGTAGCGATCTATGCTACGGAAAAGGTACAGCAGTTAGGCGGCAAGGTCATCGCATTAAGCGATTCCAACGGTTATGTTTATGATAAGGACGGCATTGATCTTAAGCTGATTCAGGAAATCAAGGAAGTTCGCCGCGGACGGATTAAAGAATATGTGGATGCACATCAATCAGCTGTGTACACCGAAGGAAAAGGCATCTGGAGCATCCCATGTGACATCGCCCTTCCATGTGCAACACAGAATGAATTAAACTTAGATGATGCAAAATTGCTGAAAGCAAACGGATGCTTTGCAGTTGCAGAGGGCGCCAACATGCCATCCACCATAGAAGCAACGGAGTACTTCTTAGAAAGCGGAATGCTCTTTATGCCGGGCAAGGCAGCAAACGCAGGCGGCGTAGCAACTTCCGCCCTTGAGATGAGCCAGAACAGCCAGAGGCTTTCCTGGACCTTTGACGAGGTGGATGAAAAGCTTCATAACATTATGATTGATATTTACGCTAAGGCAGCTTCTGCAGCAGAGCGCTACGGTGTAAAGGGAAATTATGTGGCAGGTGCAAACATTGCCGGTTTTGAAAAAGTCGTTGAAGCCATGACGGCACAGGGAATCGTATAAGAATTAAGGGACCAGTTTTCCTAAAAGGGAACTGGTCCCAATTTTTAAAATAAGAAAATTATGCTGGCTTTCTCATCATTTTTAGTATATAATAATCGATAAGGCTTGAGGCGGAGTATACTTCGCCTTATTGTTTTCCAGAATTATTTACATAATGAAGGTTAGCATAGTGCAGCCTGAGTTTTGTAAATTAGCTGTTCGATGAGCTTCGGTGAATCGAACAACCTTAAGATTATTAGAAAGCAGGTGATGATCCTATGCATAAATTCTTGAGAACCATTGGTTTCAGCCAATATCAGAAAGACAAGGAAATAGAAAAATTATTGGATAAGCTCTGTGAAGATTTGACCGGCCTGAAACGGATTCAGATCGATGAGGAATCCAATCTCTGTGAACTTCGCAGGGAAGTGGCTCCGGATATGGGGATTGCTATCTTTGGAGAAATGGACCGGGAAGGTCAATTTCAAAGAAGCTACTATTATCCATATTTGAAAACCAATGATATGACATCAGAAGTAGCCTGTTCCATCCAGCGTCACACGGAGCGGGAAACTTACGCCGGCCTTTTGGATGAATTTAAGGTGGGAATTTCCCTCATATTCTATATAGACAATTCTTTTGAGTGCAGGGAACGGATCATTGATCATCATCCGATGGAATCCAGGAATGTCTGTCTTTCCGGCCTTGCGGTAAGTGGGAAAGTCCTTCTTCCCATTCAGAAAACAGAAATTCAGAGAGAAAAGGCCAGAGTAGCGGCAATGGACCGTAATACGCTTTTAGAAGCGGCAAAGAACGGCGATGAAGATGCGATGGAGACTCTTACCATTGAAGATATTGATTTATATTCCCAGGCATCCAGAAGGGTGATGAAAGAGGATTTATATTCCATCATTGATTCTTGTTTTATGCCCTGCGGTGTAGAATGTGACCAATACTCCATTATAGGAGAGATCATAAAGATAGATGAGATGAAAAATCAGATCACCAAGGAAGAGGTATATGATTTTACTTTGGAGTGCAGTGATCTTATTTTCCACGTGGGAATTGCGAAAAAAGATTTGGTGGGAACTCCGGAAATCGGGCGTAGATTTAAGGGAGAAATATGGATGCAGGGTATCGTAAATTTTGCAGAGCCTGTAGAATAAGTACAAATATGACTTGACGAAAAGTGTGATTGTGAATATAATAGTAGTCGGACCGCATTAGAGTGTCCGTTTTTTGAGGATCCGCCTCACATAAAATTTCATACTGTTTCTGTAGCTCAGCAGGATAGAGCGTCCGCCTCCTAAGCGGAAGGCCAGCGGTTCGAATCCGCTCAGGAACGCCAGAAGTTTCGCCGAAAGCCTTGTATCACTTGGTTTTCGGCTTTTTGTTTTGCACTGATAAATGGGAAGGCAGCCAGTAATCCGAGGAGAGATTATATGGCTGCCTTTTCCTATGTTATAAGGAATTTTGTATGATACATAATAACATAGATGATTGGCAATTTGTCATAAATATTAAGTTAATTGCTGTATAAAATTCATATAGACAGCTAGTTTTTAGTTTGATATTATAGTAATACAAATAGGTAATACAACTAAAAAGAAACGATGTTTGTATCGATGTTTTATGAAAATGAATGCCGGATCGGTTCATTACGAACATCATCGATTCTTTCGTTATTTCGGGAATTAATAAATATGGGGAGGATTATACGATGTATGATATTAAGGAAATTTACCAGCCATCCAATTTATCCGAGACGCTTAACTTAATGGCCAGTAATCAGGATGGAATTGTTATTTCTGGCGGAACTGATGTATTAATCAGGCTGCGGGAACGTAAGCTTAAGGAATGTAAGCTAATCAGCATACATAAGCTTAAAGAATTACAGGGAATTTCATATAATGATTCTCTTAATGATATGATTATTTACCCTGGGACTTGCTTTGAGGAAATCCACAGCAATACAATGGTTGAGAAAAATTGTCACTGTCTATGGCAGGCAGCCAATGAAGTGGGAAGTCCTCAGATACGGACCGTAGCGACGATCGGAGGGAATGTCTGTAATGGGGCTGTCAGTGCGGATAGCGCACCTTCCCTTCTGGTGTTAAATGCAGAACTGGAATTAACGATGGCTCATTCCAAGCGGTGTGTACCAATCAGGGAGTTTTTCACAGGGCCTGGTAAAACCGTGTTAGAGAAGGGGAAAGAATTATTAACTGCAATTAAAATCCCAGCCGTTCCAGAGGGAAGTGGGAGTTATTATATTAAATTCGGAGCTCGTAATGCGCTTGAAATTTCGACTTTGGGCTGTGCTGTATTTATTACTCTTAATAAATCTAAAGATGCTTTTGAAGACTTTAGGATTGCATTTGGAGTTGCAGCTCCAACCCCTATCCGTTGCACGCAGATCGAGGAGCGGGTAAAGGGACTTCCATTAACAAGAAAAACTTTAAAATTTATTGGGAACGAAGTTCTAAAAGAAGTGAATCCCAGAGACAGTTGGAGAGCATCCAAACAATTGAGAATACAATTAATCAGGGAATTAAGCCAGCGCGCTGCGGAAGGTGCTGTTAGGAATGCGGGAGGTGCTATCATTGATTAAGGTCATACATATGAAAGTAAATGGGAAACAGGTGGAGTTGGGGGTTGATGACAGGGAATGTCTGACGGATACCCTTCGCAACCGTCTAGGACTTACGAGCGTTAAGAAAGGCTGCGAGGCCGGTGAGTGTGGTGCGTGCACCGTGCTCATAGACGGAAAAGCTACCAACAGTTGTATATATCTGGCTATGTGGGCAGAAGGACGGGAAATTGTTACCGTGGAAGGTATCAAAGGAGAAAATGGGAATCTGCATCCGGTTCAGCAGGCGTTTGTTGATGAGGCTGCGATCCAATGCGGATTCTGCACACCAGGACTGATCCTGACGGCCGTTGAGATTGTGGGATCCGGGAAAAAATATACACGGGATGAACTTCGAAAGCTGATTTCAGGTCATTTGTGCCGCTGTACTGGTTATGAGAATATTCTAAATGCGGTAGAAAAAGTAGCCGGGCTGTAAAAGAAGATAGTAAGTTAAGAACCGTATATCGGATGTAAACTCTATTTATATATTCATGTATTTAAGGTCAGCTGCTTTAGGTAGTTGGCCTTATCGTATTGTTTCTCCTAAGTTGCAGATTACGGTTCAAAATGCTATACTATCTATGAAATAGTATGATGAAGGTGATAAGGAGGGGGAAGATGGAAAAACCAAAGCAGTTATCAGATCGATACACACAGGAGATCCTCCATGAAATACAGGCGGGGATTTACGCTCATGCGGACAGATTGCCATCAGAGCCGGATATTGCAAAGCGATTCGGCATCAGCCGAACCATGGTCAGGGATTGCCTGTCAATTCTTGAGAGAGAGGGATTTATCAGCCGTAAACATGGTGTTGGGACTATTATTAATCAACATGTGCTTAAAGTGAAGTTACGGATAGATTTGGAGCAGGAATTCCTGGATATGATCAGTGGAGCAGGATATGAAGCAGATATTGCGTTTGTACATGTGAGACATGAAAAAGCTGACGAACAGGTTGCTAAAAAACTCCGCATAAATTGTGGCGAGGGTGTGGTAGTAAGTAAGAGACTGATAACAGCAGATGGCAAGCCAGCGATTCATTGTTCCGATTACATTGCAGAGCGCAGCATAGCTGTAAGGGACTATGATTTGAACCTGCTTAAGAAGCCAGTGTTTGAATTTATCAAGGAATATTGCGATACAGAGATTTACATGGATTTGTCTGAAGTCAGTGCTGTAGCTGCGGATGCTGAGATGGCGGAAAATTTTGGTGTGGAGGCAGGAAGCCCATTATTATACATTGATGAAGTGGGTTACAATTTTGTTGGACAGCCAATCCTGTATTCCAAAGAACACTATGCGGATGGAATTTTGAAGCATACCATATTAAGAAAGAAAATATAGCTGTTTCATAACAATTCTTGTGAGAGTTCGACAAAATCGACTCTCTTTTTTTATGAGAAAATACATTGATTATCATTCATAAATTTGCTATTATTAAAATAATACAAATAGGTAATACAAATAGGTATCATCTAAGAAGAGAAAGGGGTTTATTATGGAGAGAGGTAAACAAGCAGGGAGTGTGAGCACATTCCTGGAGAGACAATTTCATTTAAAGGAGAACCATACCAATGTGAAAACAGAGGTGATTGCGGGTCTGACCACATTTTTAACATGCACCTACATATTGGCAGTTAATCCGGCAATTCTTTCTTCTACAGGAATGGATTCAAAAGCAGTACTTTGGGCAACCGCTATCGCAGCGGCAATCGCATGTTTTGCAATGGGACTGCTTACGAACTTCCCATTTGCATTGGCACCGGCTATGGGGTTGAATGCTTATTTTGCTTACACAGTCTGTGGGGCTCTTGGACTGTCCTGGCAGAATGCATTGGCTTGTGTCTTTGTTGAGGGTGTGACTTTTAGTATTTTAAGCGTAATTGGGGTGCAGGATAAGATTGTAAACGGAATTCCGGAATGCTTAAAACAGGCTATTTCTGCGGCAATTGGATTTTTTATTGCTTTTTCTGGTCTGCATAACGCAGGAATTATTGCATATGATCCGGATAATCTGTTACAACTTGGAAATTTGAGAGACCCTGGGGTTATTCTGGCACTGATAGGGATTCTGTTGACTGCAGGGCTGGTTATTAAGCGGGTGAAGGGAGCTATTCTTATCGGAATCCTTGGTATTACATTTTTGGGACTTCTCTTTAAAAATCCGGAAACGGGGTTAGCCTATACACAATGGCAGGGATTAATTGCAATTGAAAATCCTGTTAAGGCATTAGCTCCTACCTTTGGTCAGTTGACCTTTAAAGGCCTGTTTGGAGGGGGTGTGGCTACAACCATTGGTGTACTATTTGCAATATTCAGTTTTTTATTTGTAGATATGTTTGATAGTATTGGCGTTTTAGTAGGGGTAGGTATTAAAGCTGGTTTTGTTAATGAGAAAGGGGAACTGCCGGGAGCAGGCAAGGCACTGTTCGTTTCAGCTGCAGGAGCTGCAGTCGGTGCAATATTCGGAACGCAGACAGTAACTGTGTTCGGAGCAGAGAGTACTACCGGTATTGCAGAAGGTGGAAGAACCGGCCTGACAGCAATTGTCATAGGTGTATTTTTCCTTCTGTCCCTGCTTTTCACACCTCTGTTCTTAATGATTCCGGGAATTGCTACGGCTCCGGCCCTTGTCATGGTTGGTATTTTCATGATTGAGCCATTGATGCACGTAGATCTTAGTGATACAAAGATCGCATTTCCGGTGTTCATCTGTGTTGCTTTTATGGCGTTTACCTTTAATATCGCTTACGGAATCCTCTTTGGTCTGCTGGCGTATACAGGCGGACAGGTGTTTGCCGGAAATGCCAAGAAATTATCAGTGCCAACCTGGATACTATCGGCGATCTTTATGCTATATCTCGTATTGGAGATTATATTCAGATAGCGGAAATATGGAGGTGTAGACTATGGGAATCAAAAGTAATGTTATAAGGTTAGATGCAGTGGAAAAAGTGACAGGAGCTGCAAAATATACAGAGGATCTGATACCTGCCAACGCATTGGTGGGTAAGACTCTGCATAGTACAATTGCGAACGGGGAAGTGGTGTCCATTGATATTGAGGAGGCATTAAAGGTACCTGGAGTGGTGGATATTGTTACCTGCTTCGATGTTCCGAATCATAAGTATGCAACATGCGGACATCCGTTTTCACTGGACCCATCCCATGCTGATGTGAAGAACAAGACTATTTTAACCAGCAGAGTAAGGTATTATGGAGATGAGATTGGGGTGGTCGTAGCGGAGGATCATCTGGCTGCTCAAAAAGCACTGGAAAAAATTAAAGTGGAATACAAAGTCTTTGAGCCGGTGCTGACTCCGGAAGCGGCAGTGGAAAGTGGTAATGATCTCCATAGTCTTTCCCCTAGAAATGAGCTGGCCCGGATGGACTTCCAGATTACGCCGGATGGCAAGGTGGATTTTTATAAAGGTGAGTTCTCTACAGATCCATATATCGGTGGTCATAAAGATTTAAAAGGAACCAAATTCTATGTGCCGCCTCAACAGCATTGCCACATAGAAAATATTTGCTGTTTTGCTTATATCAGCGACAGGAAAATCGTTATCGTAACACCGAACCAGGCAACTCATACCCTGCGGAGGAATGTAGCGGAGGCTGTGGGCCTCCCCATTGGGAATATACGTATCGTGAAGCCATACATGGGCGGAGGATTCGGAAACAAGCAGGATACATATTATGAACCGTTGGCTGCATTCCTGACTATGAGGCTGGGAGGCCGCTGTATATCATTTGCGATGAGCAGGGAAGAAACCTTTGTAAACAGCCGGACACGTCACGCCATGGATCTCTGGTCTGCAGTTTCGGTTAACGATGAAGGGCGAATCACAAAAAAAGGATTGAGAATTAACTCCTATAGCG
>Ga0213828_1002110_pt1 | contig 15105 bp, 13 predicted proteins | sample MC6MC0897MG_FD_180664 | JGI IMG/M metagenome (GOLD analysis project Ga0213828, IMG submission 180664) | Enriched soil aggregate microbial communities from Iowa State University, Ames, United States - MC6-MC0897-MG | ecosystem: Environmental > Terrestrial > Soil > Unclassified | place: USA: Iowa...
CGTGGTATTGTCTTTAAATTCATGCATATTTTCATGGTAAATATAGCCATCCTGATCAATTAATCTATTTCCCCGGCCGTTTTTTTCCGTAAAATAACCAGCAAACAGATATCCTTCTCTCCTTGGGGTTATTATGTCATTAGTCTTCCACTGTCGATCTTCATTCTCATTCCATCGATTGCCACTTGAGTATAACACTGTAGTTCCCTGATAATCTGCCTCTCCCGCATCGAGTACCACTTCAATGTCACGTCTAAACATTAATTGATATTCGCCTTCAACCTCCTTTGAATCTCTGGCTGCAACAAAAAAATATTCCTGTCCACTTTCCAATTGATGACATACATTCAAATTAGAACTGTAGCTAACATAATAATCCTCCGGATTTGGAAACCGCTGAGCACAACCATCAGCCTCTATCTTCCTGCATAATTCTTCATATTGGTCAGAATTGCACAAATAGCCATACATATGCACATCTTCATCACTGCTATAATAGAAGGTATAATATCCGTCGCCATTTATAGGTACTTTAAATCTAAGTACCTTATAATACGGTGCCTTCTCTGCGATGCAATTGACTGATAATCTTCCATCTGACAGCAAGATATCTTCATACTCAACCGGACTGAAGCGTTCCCAGTGGGCATAGACTTTTGTATCATTGTTCAACTCAGACAGTTCCGCAAGAATCTCCCCATCATAATCGATGACCTTTATCCCCTGTCCATTCGCCCCGGTAAAATATCCGGCAAATTTAAAGCCATCTTTTTGCGGACGATTGACTTTTATCAAATCAGAATACGAACCGCCCCTCTCAATCCATTTGCCACGTTTCGAATAAACTGCAACAGTTCCAGGCGGCTGATCTGCATCTGACGCTACGAAAGTGACCGTGATATCACGCTCAAAGACTACCTTATAATTACCTTCTTTATCGCTAATTCCGGCCGAGATAAAGTAATAATCCTTTCCAGCCTCTAAATTATAATAAATGCCAAAGGAAAAATAGTCATGTATCAGATAATCTGTTTGTGCCGGTGAGAAATTAGAGCATTTATTTTGCTCAATTTTATGGCACAGCCTTTCATATTGCTCTGGAGTGCAAATATAGCCGGACGCATCTATCTCATCTTTTATGCGGGATTGATAAAATGAATAAGAGCCGCCGCCATCTTCGGGAACTGTAAATTTAAAAGCTTGATAATATGGACGTTCACCGCCGGATACAATCATGGAAAATCTTCGCCCCTCCAGTTTGATCTCCTGACAGGAAACCGGACTAAATGGTTTCCAATGAGCATACACTGTGCAATCTTCTGTCAGTGCACTCATTTCCGGCAAAATCTCTCCCTGGTCATCAATCACTTGTGTTCCTTGTCCATTCGCCTCCATATAATATCCTTCAAATCGATACCCTGATTTTTCCGGACGAGTAATGTTTCTCTCCCCATAAAATGAATCTCTGTTGCTGGAATAATGCCACTCACTACCTTTAGAATATAATGCCTGTGTTCCTGCACTTGTGGCATCTGAACAATTAAGAGTCACGTCTATGTCACGTGTCAGGGCTAAATTATAATCATTATCATCATCATTTCTCTGGGCTGAAATGAAGTAGTAATCCTGCCCCTCCTCCAGCCGATAACCAAGAGATCCATAGCTCTTGTAAGCAAGACACTCCGTTGGTGTTGATGCATAAACCGGATATCCTTTAATTTCAATTTTATTACATATTGTTTCATATTGTTCTTCGTTACAAATATAAAAGGTAAATGAACCATAACTACTACCGATATATTCAGCATCTATTGTATAGTACCCACCCTTACCTTCAGGAACAGTATACTTAATCACGTGATAGTATGGAACCGCATTACCGGAAACTATTGTAGAAAACTCTCGTCCTTCCAGTATTATCTCTTCAAAAGGAACAGGATTTGTTAGTAAAACTAAGTTTTCGGCCGGAATTTTTCTTTTAGCATCAGAATCCGTCGCTAAATCATAATCGTCCGTGATTTCTACTTCCTCTTCTTCCTCTATAAATTCGTCTGCATTGGATGGTGTCGCAATTACCTGATCCTTTAACATTGGGCTGTTTTGTGATTGTGCCCAAATATTCCCAGGCACAAAACCAATGCTCATTGCCAACACCAGGCACTTGGCAATCATTGGTTTAAGCATTCTCTCATTTTTCATCTTATGTCCCCCCCTGATTTGTAATTACCTTTAGGTATCACTTCCCATTATAAGGCATAACTGGAAAAAAGTCACTTCTTACAGACCGAATTTCGGCAATCACTTCCGTATGTCCAGGTGTTTTACACTTTCGTATTAATTCTGAATATCTCATCCAACACTCTGCCGTCACAAGGACCGAAATCAATGCCGAGAATTGCTGCGATCGTAGGAGCTATATCTACCATCTGGATTTCTCCCAACTGATATTCTTCCTTAATACAATTTCCTGATACCACAAAGCCACATCGATACTCTGGTTTCTCTGGTGAATACCCATGAGTTGCATACTTTCTATTCTCTTTCTCCAAGTCAGTTACAAGAGACCCGGTAAGGCTGTCATCAAAACAGTAACCAGTCTTTGCTTCCAGCATATACCCCGAAACCGGGAACGCATGAAAACGTTCCAGTTCTTCTCTTGTATAGATCCTCTCAATACCTAAGTTCTTTTCTTCTGCCGCTTTTAGAAGAATCTGTAGTGCGAGCTGCTTCGCTTCCTCGTCATTTTCCTTTAAGTGCAAATAGGCGGACCCTCCTGCAGACTGTATATAGGCTCTCCAGAACATTTTCCCTTTTTCTTCATAAATAAGGCCTTCTTCTTTTAACAATTGATTCAGCTTCACCTTGTACCTTACATTTTTCTGCCCATGATCTCCCAACACCAGAAAAACCGTTTCCTCAAAAATGCCCGCTTCCCGAACTGCCTCGACAATCTTACCGATTCTTTCATCCATCCGGATCAGAACCTTGTCGATCTCAGGACTGTCTATCCCATAATGATGCTTCGCATCGTCCAGTTCAATGAAGTGTATCATAAGTAGTTCCGGTTTTTTGCTTAGAATGGTGTCTTTACCGCACATAGCTGTAAAATCATCCAGGTAAGGCTGTTCAATCCCTTTTCTTAATTTTCCATATTTTTTCTCTAGCCCCATGCAAAAAAATGGACTTCCACTTTTTAAGATCTTTAGAGATTGATTTTCACGTCCGATTGCCTTTATCTCCGGAAGATTATAGCGAATGGAGGCCTTTCCGGTTACAGGCCACAGGATTCCGGCTGATTTCATTTCATACTTTCTCAAAGCATCATACACAGCAGGTGCCTTGATATCTTCTTTAAACCAGAACCACGCCTGTTCATCTTCATCAATGAAAGGCTGGAGAGGGGTATTATGATAGATTCCATGCTTATCCGGATAAACGCCGGTCACCATAGTGGTATGCACTACATAGGTAAGAGACGGATAAACGCTTTTTAATTTTGTACTGAATGCTCCGTTTTTTATTAATCGGGAAAGGTTGGAAAGCCGACTTGCCTTTTCCCAGTTATCTTCAGAAAATGCATCATATGAGATCACTACCAAATGCTTTGCTTTTCCTTTGCTCATTTTTCCAGCTCCATCATCTTTCATCTTATTTTTGTTCTTTAGGAAGTGTCATAAAAATAACTTATCCAATTAAAAAAAGAGGAATAATACCAAAAATACTCCATCTGGCATTGCCGGTTATTGCTGTTGTAAGGGACATCAGCGTTGGCATAAGGAACTTCCTGCCTGTCAGCACTCATAACAGCAACATTCTTTACCTTAAAGAGCCGTACCCTTTGTAGGTACAAACAACCGGGACATATCGACACCTTCCAATACAAGCAGTTTTTCTTTTATTTTCAGACCCCCAGCATAGCCTGTCAAGCTGCCATTTGCTCCAACGACGCGATGGCAGGGAATAATAATAGATATAGGATTATGTCCAACAGCCCCGCCCACTGCTTGACATGACATCGTTTCCCTATTCATTTTATCCGCTATTTTTTTCGCAATATCGCCATATGTGACTATCTCACCATATGGTATTTCACATAAAATAGTCCATACGCTTTTCCGAAATTCGCCGCCAATAGGGGCCAGCGGTAATTCGGAAATGATAGGCTTCTTGCCTTCAAAATATCTATCCAGCCATTTTTTTGCCGCATTAAATACCGGCATATCGTCCTTTTCGATCATTTCTGCGGATATGCCAGCGCCATGATATTTTTGGCGTTCATTCCATACACCAATCATATTGTCTCCGTCACACGCAAGCGTAATCAAACCTACAGGTGATGGATAAGTTGTCCTATAATACATTTGAATCCTCCTTGCATTCTTTCTCTGCCTTTTTTACACAAGAATCCGACCACTCCATAGCCCGCATAGGTAATAAGGCTTTTTTGTATCTTGGCTAACAGTAAGCGGTTTTATAGTGGTTCATCCAGACTATTTGCCTTTCATTATTAAGCATCTGTTTTGTCAGTGGGGAGTAAAAAATACAAGTCGCCCTGTATGAAAGACATAGTTCTAAAAACTTTTTAATAATTTTTTATCTATTCGCTTCATTCATATCACCCAGTGATTTTCTTATCATTTTCATACTTTATAACAAAACAGGTATTCTCATTATTTATTATGAGAACACCTGTTTATTATAAATGTTTATCATAAATGTGTTCTGTATTGCTTATTACAAAAACATCTTTTCATTACCCTAAAGCTCGGTTAAGATATTCTTGAATATAATGCATATTGGTACCAGCAGAAACCACACAACTACCATAGGTATCCAAAGGGCCAGCCAACATATCTTCATTTATAAAATACTCATCACACAATACTGACTCAGCCCCTTGTTCAAAAGCATTTTTTCCAAAATGTATATTATCATTGGGTACCAATGAAGCCCAAACAGGTAAGTTCTCATGGCAACCTCTCACCTCACAATATGAATACGTATTTTGAATTGCTGGAAAGCTCTTTGGAATAAGCAAATCCTAGCTCTTTGAAATCCTTGAGACCATTTAAATCAGAAATATTATTCTCTGCCATGAACCGCACCATCTCACCGCGAGCCATCTTCGATATTGTTCCCTTTTGCTTCACTTTCCCTTTCACTAGTTCACCAAACTCAATCGTAATAAATCGATCCTTCGGTGTGATATATTTCTCGATGCATTGTGAATATTCCTTCGAAGCCAAGTTGATGATAATTCTGTCATTGTCCACTAGACTATTATACAATCGGTCTCCCCAAAAATCATATAAATCTTTACAATCATTCACGGATAGCTTCGCCTGCATTTCTAGTCGATATGGCGTTACCCCATCAAAGGGCCTCAGTACTCCATAGAAGCCTGACAGAATCCGCAAATGATCTGATAGGTACGAAAGTGCCCTAGTTGTAAGCACTTTCGGAGCCATATGCTGATACTGCAAGCCCTCATATGCTATTACTGCCGGTGTCAGTCTACGCATCAAAGCCATATCTTTGTAGCGCTTATAGTTTAATTCTGCTAATTTATCATTGCATTTCCACAATGCTTTTCCCTCCGATAAGGACAAGGACTGCATTTCATGCATCAATATTACAGCATCATTAATAAATTCGGGCATTCCAGTAACCTCAATGGAATCCGTATCCTCATTCATCTTCTTTGCAGGAGAAACTATTATCTTCATATCCTAAAACAGCGCCAGCATTTGTGCTGGATTCTCCTCTGCCTTCACTTTACTAAAAGCTTTTACAATTACCCCATCTTCGTCGATGAGATATGTGGTTCGAACCACTCCCATACTAACCTTACCATAATTCATTTTTTCCTGCCAGACATCATATGCCTGAATACAGGTAAGTTCCGTATCAGAAAGCAATGTAAATGGTAGTCCATACTTTTCCGCGAATTTTTTATGAGATGCCACACTGTCCTTACTCACCCCAAGAACCACGGCTCCCTTTTCCTGAAACTGCGGATACAACTCTCCAAAGTTGCAAGCCTGCTTGGTGCAGCCCGGAGTATTGTCCTTTGGATAGAAATATAAAATAACCTTCCTACCCTTATACTCCTCCAACGTGTGCACCACTCCATTTTGATCCGGCAATGAAAATGCTGGTGCTTTTGTTCCTGTCTCTATCATGATCTGACCTCCTGATTCTTATGATAAGCATAAAATCCTTCTATTCCACTTTTTTAGTATTCATTTCACTATTACAACTGCCATTAGTGCCTATACTTCTATATCACTATGCCATCGCAGTGGTCGATTTCATGTTGTATAATCTGTGCAATCCATCCGGAAAACTTCTGGCACTGTTTATTGAAATTTATATCCTGAAACTCCACCTCGATATCCTTATATCTGGTGGTCTTGCGAACTCCAATCAAAGAAAGACAGCCTTCCTCCGTCTCGTACGCACCAGACTTCTTTATAATCACTGGATTAATCATAGCAATATTAGCAAAACCCATACTCACTGCTATTATTCTCTTCTTGACACCAATCATGTTAGCCGCCATTCCTACACAGCCTGCTTCATTCGCTTTTAAAGTATCAAGCAAATCCTGAACAACCTGCTTGTCCGCTACCGTTGCCGGTTCTGACTTCTGATTCAGGAAAACGACATCCTTCATTACCGGTCTAATCATTACAAACCTTCTTTCATTTGCTCAAGATAGTTGTATTTCAGAGCATTCTTCTCACAAGACATTAACGCATATTTACCCTAAGTAAAATTACGCTAAAGCCTTTCTTTATTTACTGTATTGTTTACTTATTCGTTTTAATATTCTAATTGGCATAACAATTAAATTTTATATCTGGAAGCTTAATTTCTATTATATCAGCATATCCATTGGCATGCAAAATAAAAAAGTCAGGTTTAATAATATCTTTCTTTTCACTTCAAAAAGAACTTCTTCATATACACCAGTTCCCATAAATCCCATGTTCAAAAAATAGTACTATTAAGTTTCTCTTCAATCATATCTCATTCCAGCCCTTCTATCCCCCTAATCTCCGCTCCAAAAGGCAGTGCCCCCATCACAACTTTTTCCCAAGGTGTTCCTACAACAGAATCTAAGACAACGATTGCTCCTTTATCTTCCTCTGTTCTAATTAACCGTCCACAACCTTGTTTTAATTTAAGTCCCATCTCAGGATAATCAACTGTTATGGCGGGATCTAATCCTTGTTCTCTTGCCTCTTTACGTTGTACTTCAATGAGAGGATCTAGAGCTGGGAAAGGCAGCTGCCAGACGATTAGCAAGGTTAATGCATCACCTGGCACATCGATTCCTTCCCAAAAATTTGCACCAATCAATACCGAGAATTCCTCCTCTTTAAACCTTCGTACAAGGTGCCCTCTCTCCCCTTTATCTTCCCACAGAATATCAAATGGAAATTGATATCCTTCCAATCTCTTTCTGATTTTACGAACTTCCTCCATCGAATTGGTAAGTACGAGAGCTCGTCCCTCATTATTATTTAATAGGGATACTAATTTTTCAATGCCGTGGGTAGACTTTTCTTCTAAACTGTGAGAGGACTGTGGTAAGTAGACAACAACTTGTTTTTCTAAATCAAAAGGACTTTCCACCGTAGATTTGGAAGGTTCCTTTAATCCAAGCGTTCGTATAAAATAATCAAAATCCCCTTCATTACTTAACGTTGCTGAGGTAAATATCACTGGTAATTCCTTCTGAAATAAATGTCGGCTTAACATCTCATTTAAATTCCTAGGAACAACCCAAAAACTACCATCCCCTCTATCAACCCAAGCGATCATATCTGTACTGTTATTTCTACAGAATCTGTCTAGTGCCATTATGGCTCTTTCAATTTGCCCTTCATATGCTTGTATTTGGTTTGCGGATAATGACTCTATATATAGTTCTTGCTCAATCTGCATCTCTAGATGAAGGTGATCTAATGTCTTTCGATATACTTTAGCCGTCTTTTGCAACGTCTCATTCATCCCAATGGATAGTCTTTCTGAGCTTTCTGCTATTATCACAGACCTATTTAATTTTTCAAAAAAGTCATAGGAAGCCTGTTCCATCGCAGCTATTACTGAAACCAATGAATCTCTTGCTCCCTGTATTTCCCCAAGGGTGAAGATTATATTGTCAATCTCCTCCTTGTTTATTTGTTGTCCTGCTTGCATGGCTGCTGGAAGCATTATTTTATGCCCTTCATCGAAAATAACTGCAGAATAATTGGGAAGTATCGGCAATTGTCCATTCGCTAATCGTTCTTCCCTTGTCCATAAGTCATTAAAAAATGTTTCATGATCTACAATAATTAAATCTCTCGCAAGTCTATAATATTCTCTAGCCTTAACAAGTTTGCAATATCCACGGTTTATGCAAATATCGCACGACATAGACTCATTCCAACCAATCCTCTTCCAAATACGATCTGGTACGGTAGATATTTCTGAGCGTTCACCTAATTTTGTCTTATTTAACCACTGATTAATCTCATCCGACATCATATCGAATTCTTCTAAATTTTCATTTACTCGAACATCGCATATATACTGACGTGAGTCTTTTGCCATCCTAGCATCTATCTCTAATCCAAGTAGCCTAGAAAGGGTTTTAATATCCCCCGTGTCACCAGCAAGTTGTTCTTGAAGTGCTGTACTAGCACACGCAATCACTACAGGTTTTCCACTAAACCTAGCATAGGGAATTGCTGATAATAAATAAGCGAATGTTTTGCCTGTTCCAAGTCCTGCTTCCGCTAAGTGAACTTTTTTGCTGCAAACAGCATCAGCTATCTGAAAAGCTGTAAATATTTGTTCATCCCGAACTTCGTATCCATGCTCAGGAAGGATATCATACAAAACGTCACCAATCCATTCAACTAATTTATCTTGAAAATCTTCTCTATTACTATAATCAAAGGGCTCTTTTACCCTTGTGTTAATTGTATACAATGCACACATGTTTCTTTTTCTCCTATAATGCCAAACTTATGCCTTTTTGTATTACTAACCGCTTTAACGAACTTAATCCTCTATCCCCCCTGTTAAAAGGAGATAGAGGATTATTTATTTTAAACACTATCGGGATATTTTCTTAGTTCTTTCTGAATCAGTCCCGATATTCTTATGTCTCTGTTGAACTTTTCCGACACCAATCTTTTTTTCACCATAGAAGAAATTACTTTGAGATTTCTTCTCCTCTAATAATTGTTTCATTTTATCCATATCTTTCATTGACATTTTATATTCCTCCATTTAATTATTATTCAATTTTTTACATTTGCTTAGAAAGTAGACATACCGTCTCCACATGCGTCGTTGCTATAATTCGGATGACTATAGAGCATGGTAATGCGCAAACATAGAGCCTTTGTGATGGAGCGAATTTCCGCTCTACGTTTCGCTCGTACTGCCTATCTCTAGTAGATTCCCCTCCGGATCAGCAACGTAAAAGTTTCGGATGCCGAAGGAAAAGGTTATGGGTTCTCCAGTTGGAAATTGCACGCCCAGCTTCAATAGTCGCTCATATTCCGCATCAACATCGGCATAACAGGGCAACCAAAGGGCAATTTCAAATGTCTGATTGATTCCTTTTGGAGGAACGTAGCTCTCCCCAATTGCCTGCACGAATGCTTTCCTGCTATACATGAACAAGGATAGTTCACCGCTTGCCGTTTCAAACTCTGCGAAATCCCCACCATTCCATTGAGTATCAAAGCCCAATGTATCTCTGTAAAATCGAACCATGCTGTCCATGTTGCCAGCTAATAGGCATGCGCCTACTCTTACATCTTTTCCGTTCAATGTCATCCCTCTCCTCTATAATCCCATGATTAATTGTTTAGGATAAATTGTTTTACTTTCTGCGGAATTAAAACCCTTTGCCAAAACATTCATTTTACTTACCCCACCAGAGTACTCGGAAACATATTTTACTCTGATCCTCTACAAAAACACACCTACATATCCTGCCCAAATTTCCGAATCCCTTTGACTTCCTGGGCTTTCCACTCCAGTAGAACCACTATTTTTACATGTGTTGATGCTGTAATACAGATTTTTAAAAAACGCATTTTGCCCTTGGCGTAGACATTATATAGATTAATACTTATAGAAAAAAGATACCCGTTGCAGCCTTGAGCTTATCTACTTGCATTTCCTTATTACTCCAATGGGGTTACCAACCAATTTAATGACTCCTGCAAAGATGCAACTGTTTTTGTTTCAATTACACATGAAATGATTGCGCCTGGCAATTTTAAGCTTTTCAAGTAAATTAATAATTCTTTCACCGAGAATTAGGTGATAATTTTTCTGTATTACTGACAGTTCTCCCATTTATCATAAGCGAAATTCAGTTCTTTTTCCATAGTTTCTTTTTTTAAGTATAGTTCCTGTAAATATTCGAAATTGGAATTATTATTATTTATCTCTTGTTCCAATGCTTTTAATGCAGCTTCTAAGGCTTCAATCTCATTCTCTAGAATATCTGACTTTTGCGTATTCAACTTCCTGGATTTGTTATCCGTTCTGCTGTATTGATTCACTTCTACCCCAATGGAAGGCTTATTTTCATATGGCTTTTGGGGCTGTTCCTTCTTATAACGCTTATCATCTTCATAAACCTTTAACAGGTTGCTTAGACCCCTAGCCTTTTCGTTTGACTGGTCCTCAAATTTTCCCGCCTTTTGCAATTCTTCCTGATAATACGTATAATCTCCCGGATAAGTAATAAGATGGTTATTTTCAAATGACATGATTTTACCTGCAACTTTATTTATAAAATACCGATCATGGGATACAAATAACAGGGTTCCTTCAAATGCGGTTAAAGTTTCCTCCAGCACTTCCCTGGAATCAATATCCAAGTGATTGGTAGGCTCATCCAGAATCATAAAATTCACTTTTTCAAAGGTTAAAGAACATAACCTTAACCGGCTCTTCTCCCCACCGGATAAGAATCTTATTTTCTTATGCACATCGTCTTTAAAGAATAATACTCTTGCTAGCTGGTTTCTGGCAGCTTCATAAGTAATATTGTGAAAACCAGAAAAGTACTCAAGTATGGTCTGGTCTTCATCTTCAAAAACAACCTGTTGAGGCAGATAACCGATTTTAACCTGAGCACCAATTTTTACCGTGCCGTAATCTGGTTTTAATTCTCCTAATATCAGCTTAAGCAGGGTAGATTTGCCGCAGCCGTTTTTCCCGATAATGCAGGCGCTATCCTGATAATAAACTGTCATATCAATGTCTTTTAGTAATACCGTATCACCAAAACTTTTACTTAAGTGCTTGGTTTCTAATACCATTTTTCCGGAACGGTTTGTGCTATCCTGATTAAGGCGCACCTTCCTGCCTTCAAGGACCGGTTTATCCAATACTTCAATCTTTTCCAGACGTTTTTCCAATTCCTTTGCCCGTTTAAACATCGTTTCACTGTCTCTCATATTTCCCCAGATACGGTAACGCTCAATCTGTTTTTCCATCTGTTCGATCTTTTTCTGCTGGTTGATATAATTCCTATAGTCAATTAAGAACCGTCTCTCTTTTTCCAGTACATAATAACTATAATTCCCCATGTAAATATTAGCCCGGCTAAACTCTAACTCCACGATCTTCATAGCAACATTATCCAGAAAATATCTGTCATGGGATATAATCAGAACAGAACCTTTATAATCCTTTAAAAAGCCCTCCAGCCATTCTGTGGTTTCTAAGTCCAGATGGTTGGTAGGTTCGTCAAGAAGCAGAATATCTGGCTCCTCAAGAAGTATCTTCGCCAAAATCACTCTGGTTTTTTCTCCACCGCTTAAACTTTGAAATGGCAATTGCTTTAAATTATCATTAATTTTAAGTCCCTCTGTAATCTTGTTAATCTTCGTTTCCAGCTCATATCCTCCGGCTATCTCATACTCCTCCGTGAGCCGTCCGTAACTTAACAGTGCTTTTTCAAGCTTCTCACCCGAAGAAGTCTGAAACACCCCTTCAAGCTCTGATAACCGTCTCTTCAAATCAAAGACTTTTTGAAAAGCCATGCGGATTACATCAATTGCTTTGGTATCCTCACTGTAAACAGGTATCTGATTTAAATACCCCACCTTAATACCTTTACGAAGATTTACCTCTCCTGCCTGATAATCTTCTGAAACCTCCTCCCCATACGAAGCTTCCCCAATTTGCACTTGCCCGGTATCCTCAAACCACCCTTGTAAATTTAAGTTACTTTCCTTAAACCTGCCCATAATAATCTTCATAATTGTAGTCTTCCCACACCCATTCTTACCAATTAATCCAATCCTCTCCCCAGTTTTCACCTCAAAGCATATCGTTTCAAATATCTTGTTCCCTCCATAAAATTTCGTTAAATTATTAATACTTAATTCTATCATGACTCTACCTGACCTCTCTTATAATTAAACTCTGACTTTACCCTTTACTTAAAAATGAACGAAAAAAAGCCCAAAGCCAATAAGCTTTGGGTAGCTAAATTTTAATTATCACCGTAATATCAAATGAAATTAATCTGAATACTCCAAAAACCTTATATGGTTAACTTTGAATCTATTAAATTTGGACGCACTTCTAGCCTTAACTTGAAATATTGCGATCATAATAGATTCTAATTTTACCCATTTAAGTATTGAGTTCATATTTGTTATTACCTTTCTTAGTTTAAAAATACTATATTTCCTTTATAATAAGCGAAAAAACATATCCCGTCAAGGTGTTTTTCTGGTTTTTTCTGTTCTATACATGGGGACGGGCAATATATGGTATTAATAAAACAAATATAAAGCAAAAGTCTATTAAGATACTCCATATTCCCCAAATGGAGCCGAAGGTTTTTATGTGTCCACCGACTCCTGCGCCTAAAAATGGTATGACAAGACACGGTGGGTACATCATCGGCTTGTCCACAGATAAATTGTGTTCAAACCTCCGATGTATCCCGCCGCCTTAATGCGCATCTCAGGTTGTGAGATAAGATAACTTTTGTACATCAGTCTGTTTTAGTAGCAGTTAGTTTGCTATCTAGTCCCAAATCAGCAATCGCATTATTGATATAGTGTATTGCCCTATCATCATGGCTTTTGAATTGTGGCATTAACAAATGAAACAATGTAATTGGATTTATCACTTCCCCCGTGACATCTGCTTTCACCTGTGTCATCAGAAGTGGAAGTAGATAATAGACCTCAATAGTGATAAGGCCGTTAATTGGACTTCTCACAAGGGTCTCAAATCTATCAAGGATTTTGATTGCATCATTTGTGCCATAGGCAATAATTTGTTCTTTTATTTTTACTTGAAGCTCATCTTGCTTTATCTTTGACTGTTCAAACTCTGCTCTTGATACATCATCAAGCGTATTTGGCCCAAGAAAAATTCCGGCGGCAACATTACTGGAGGATGTACAAAACTGTGCAACGTTTAGAGGAAGTTGACTTGTTTGGTCTAATGCCATTCGTTGTTTTGCTTCCACAATCGAATGTTTAATGTTTTCAAAAAATTGAAAAATAGAGACGCCTATTGTAATTATGACCAGAATGGTTCCAATAATATCTATTAAGTTGTCAGTTGTAATTTTAGTAAGATTCATGACAGCATCACATCTTTTCTTTTTTTCTTAGCAGACATATACACTTCACATGCCCTGTTGCTGCTATTCTGATGACCATCGAATAACTGCTCCCTTGGTGTCAGGGTATATTTTCAATAATTCTGACACTCATACTTTCTTTTTTTACAAGTTAGCTATGCTAATTATAACATGGCAAGAGATAAAGATAACCTTTAAACATTTGCATCTGTTGCAAAGGCCTCTGAACCCCTTGCCATTAAATTAGTTAATGATTTCTTATAAGTTCTTATCCACAATTTCTTTTAGAACAGGTAAAACATCATATTCAAACCATGGATTTTGCTTCAACCAGCCAAGGTTTAAAGGAGAAGGATGAACCAATGGAAAATATTCCGGTAAATATTTCTGAAAATTTCTCACTGTTTCAGTCAAACTTTTCTCACGCCTTTTATTTAAATAATATTTCTGTGCATAGCTACCGATTAGAATTATGAGTTCAATATTTGGCATCTCATCCAGTAAATGTGGATGCCATTTTTCTGCAAAGCCTTTTCTAGGCGGGACATCACCGGTTTTCGCTTTTCCTGGATAGTAGAAATCCATAGGCAAATGAGCGATGCGATTCGTATTATAAAATATTTCGCGAGATACTCCCATCCACTCTCTTAATCGGTCACCACTTAAATCATTCCAAAACAATTGAGTTGCTTCTGCTTTACGTCCCGGTGCTTGTCCGACTATGACAATGCGAGCATCTACAGAAGCCTTAAATAATGGTGGGATTCCCATTTTTGTATAGGATTCATTCATTTGATCAGCCATAATTTCTTGTTTGATTTTTTCAAATAACATTATATTTCACTTCCATGAATTAATTTGGAAAAGTACGTAACTGTACCGATACCCCATCCGGATCATATACATAAAAATAGCAGGTTTGATCGCCCGGATTTTGGATTGGTGAAGGGTTAAGGCCCTGATCCTTGGCAAGTTGATGCATTTCATCCAATTTGTCTGTCTCAAAGCAGATAAACATGCCCTTGCCTTCAAACGTTTGACCTTGCGGTATGTGGAGAAGCTCGATCTCTGTTTCTCCTTTCCCATTTGTCATAAATGCAATTTCTGCCGAATCTGATTTAAAACGTCGAAGCACGGTTAACTCCGTTATCATGTCATAAAATCGAATCGACTGTTCCAAGTTTTTGACACGTAAGGTCACATGCTTAATATGCATTTTATCCACCTTCTTCTCAAATTTTATTTAATCATAGTATTACTGGATGTATCCTCCAATTCTTCCTTAAGATCATCCGGTAATGGTGCTGTTGGAGTATATCCCGTTGCAATCACAACAGAATTGGCGGCGTAATTGCGACCCCTTTATTTATCAGGATTTCTGACGTTGCATCAGAATCACGCACTCAACGTGCTCCGTTTATGTATACCAATATTAAATATCTAATTTATTGCTTGATATTTTATCTTAA
>Ga0213828_1002111_pt1 | contig 15101 bp, 7 predicted proteins | sample MC6MC0897MG_FD_180664 | JGI IMG/M metagenome (GOLD analysis project Ga0213828, IMG submission 180664) | Enriched soil aggregate microbial communities from Iowa State University, Ames, United States - MC6-MC0897-MG | ecosystem: Environmental > Terrestrial > Soil > Unclassified | place: USA: Iowa...
GGCCCTGTGGGTGCGCCGGGGCCAGGACCGCTATCTGATCCGCGATCCCGCCGTGCTCAAGGCGCTGGGGCAGGCCCAGACGCAGGTCGCCGCGCTGGGAACGGCACAGGCCGCGCTGGGCAACCGCCAAGCGGTGATCGGCCAACAGATCGCGGCGGCATCGCTGCAGATCACGGCCGATGCAATGGCCTCGGTGGATATCAGTGGAGTGGTCAGCAAAGCTATCCGCGAGGCCGGCCTCGACGCCGCTGTCGAAGCCGACCGGGCGGCGCGCCAGGGTGCCCGCGAGTCACGCGCCGCTGCCGCCGCTGCCAGTCGGGCCGCACGCCAGGCACGCACCGCCTCGGCCAAGGCAGTGGATGCGCGGCAGATCGCGCTGGTGGCGCGCGAGCAGGCCGAGCTGGGCAAGGAGCAGGCACGCCTGGCGCAGCAGCAGAGTGTGGCCTCGGCGCGTGCCGTGCGGGATGTGCGCACCGCGATCGACCAGGCGCTGGCCAGCGGCAAGGCCGAGCGCGTGCGCAACTGACCGGCACGCCCGGCACGGCGGCCTGCATCCCAGGCCGCCGGTTTGAAGGGCTCAGCCGCAGTGGGCGCGCACGATCCGGTTCTGTTCATCCACCTCGATGCTGAGGCGGTCTTCGCGGTAATCCATGGTCATCGCCATGCCCGGCTTGAGCACGCGGGCGTTGCGGGCGCCGCTGTCCTTCACCGCCTTCTGGATCACCGCCTCGGTGGCGGTCTGCCCGGTCAGGCCGGTGAGCTTTTCCGGGTCGCACTGCGAGGCACTGCCCGCCACCGCGGGCGGGGCGGTCGAGGTCGGGCTGTCGGCGGGTGTTCCCGCCGTCTTGCCGGGATGACTGCAGGCGGCCAGCGGCAGGGCGCAGCCCAGGGCGAACAGAAGGTTCAGACGCATGCGGTGGTCCTCCCACGGTAAGTGGCTGCAGTGTGCAACGCGCCTACTTCACATTGCGTCAAGATGCGCTGCCGCAAATACTGTCGCAGATAGCACGATAATTGTCAGAAAACACTGACATCGAGAGATGGTTGTCACGGTTTGGCGATTCATTGAATTGATGGCTGTACTTTGCCCGTGACCAAGCGGCTAGGATCCGCGCTCTTCGTTTTCCTCATGAGCGCTGACGATCCCGATTTCCGGCGGCGTCTGGCCGGGCTTGTTGTCATGCTGTCGTTGCTGGCGTCTGTTATTGAAATGCCTCGTGTTCGCGGGCACTCCGTATGTCTGCCATTGCTGCCCCTCGCCGTTCTGGTTGCGCTCGCCGCCAGCCTACCGGCGCAGGCGCAATCGGCCGATGAAATCGAACGAAGAGAGCGTGAGGCGAGACAGTCGCGTGAGCGTGACCTCCAGCGCCAGGCGCCCGAAGTCGACCTGCAGGTGTCGCGTGCAGCCGACTTCCGCCAAACGGACCTTCCGGATGAGGCCATTTGCCACCGATTGGACGCCATCGTGCTCGAGGGCAGCCAGGTATCACGCTTCCGCTTTGCCCAGCGTTATCTGGAGCAGTACACGGGACAGTGCGCAGGGGCCGATGGGGTCGGTTTGATCGCGCGCCGGGTGGGCGATCTGATCATAGACCGGGGCTACGTCACCACACGCATCGGCGTCCCCGAGCAGAACATCTCCAGTGGTGTGTTGCGTCTGCAAGTGGTGCCAGGCGTACTGCGCGAGGTCGTGATTGAAGGCGACATGCCCGGCTACTGGAAAAGTGCGCTGCCGATACGCGGTGGTGACCTGATCAATCTGCGCGACATCGAGCAGGGTCTTGAGCAGTTCAAACGCGTCCCAACTCAGGACGTCAGCATCGACATCGCCCCGGGTGATCAGCCTGGGCAGTCCGACTTGGTGATCAAAGTGCAACGTCGCCGTCCCGTGCGCGGCGTGCTCGGCATTGACGATTCCGGTTCGCGCGGCACTGGACGCCTCCAGGGGAATGCCTCGGTGGGTTGGGACAATCCTCTGCGTTTCAACGACATTCTCACCTTCGGTTACGGACACGATCTGGTCGGTGCGGCCGAACTGCGTGGCACGCGCTCGCGCAATGCCGGCTACAGCCTGCCCTGGCGGCACTGGCAGTTCGATGTCGGCGCCAGCCGCTATGACTACCACCAGACGGTCACCGGCCATGACATTCAGTTCCTTACCAGTGGTATCTCGCGCACCCGCAACGTCGGTCTGCAGCGCAATCTGCACCGCGGACAGCGTCATCGCAGCAACATCGAATTGCGCATCAACACGAACGAAAGCCGCAGCTTTGTTGAGCAGGAAGAGCTGCTCAACCAGCGTCGCAATACCACCAGTATCGAACTTGCCCTGCGCCAACGGGTGCAATGGGGCGACGCGCGGCTGGACCTGAGGCTGGCCCAACGCCGCGGCGTACCGTGGCTCGGTGGTCAGCGTGACAGGCCCGGTACGCCGTTGGACTACCCGACCTACCAGTACCGCATCAACACCTTGGATATGAGCCTGGATCTGCCGATGCAGGTGGGGCCACGCGCCCTGTTCTGGTCCAGTGAAGTGCGTGCCCAGCACAGCGATGATCCGCTGTATGGCAATGAGCAGTTCGCGATCGGCAGCCGCTACAGCGTGCGCGGTTACGACGGCGAGCAGCCGCTGGTGGCCGAGCGGGGCGTGTACTGGCGCAACACGCTGACCCTGCCGCTCGGCGAGGACATCAGTGTCTACACCGGCGTGGACGTAGGTCGTATCGGCGGCGGCAGCGCCCGCTATCTGCCCGGCCGATCGCTGAGCGGTGCGGTGATTGGCCTGCGCGGCGGCGTGGCGGGCGTTTCCTGGGACATGTTCACCGGGCGCGGGCTGCAGGCCCCCCGCGGCATCTCCCGCGACGCGGTGATCGGTATCCAGGCCGCCGTCTCGTTCTGAGTTCCACCCTCTTGTATCCAAGGCGCCGCAGGATCCACGCGGCGTTGCAGCACATCCAAGGACCGCGCCATGAGCAAGCTTTCTTCCCCGTTCCCCTGTTCGCTGCCGCAACGCCTGATGCACACGTTGCTGATGCTGGGCATAGGTGTCGGCGCAACGCTGCCGGCGATGGCGCAGGTGGTCAGTGCACCGGATGGGCCCCGTATTGGCCAGGCCGGCAATGGCGTTCCGGTGGTTGACATCAACGCTGCCAACGCGCGCGGCATCTCGCACAACCGCTACCAGGCGTTCAACGTCGGGCGCGAGGGGCTGATCCTCAACAACCAGACCGCCACCGGGCGCACCCAGCTGGGTGGCTACGTACTGGGCAACGACAAGTTGAAGGCCGGTGGCGCCGCACGGTTGATCGTCAACGAAGTCACCGGCACCCAGCGCTCGCAACTGCATGGCTACATGGAGGTGGCCGGCCAGCAGGCCGGAGTCGTTGTCGCCAACCCCAATGGCATCAGCTGCGATGGCTGCGGCTTCCTCAACACCCAGCGCGCCACGCTGACGACCGGCACGCCGGAGTGGAATGCCAATGGCAGCCTGCGCGGCTACCGCGTGACCACGGGTGCTCTGCAGATCAATGGGCAGGGGCTGGATGGAAGTACCACGGATCGCCTGGAGCTGATCGCACGCGCGCTGCAGATCAACGCCGGCATCTGGGCGAACACCATCACCGCCAGCAGCGGTAGCGCCACCGTCGATGCCGACACGCTTCAACACCACCTCCTCGAGGGAACGGGTGAAAAGCCAAACGTTGGTATCGACGTATCGGCGTTGGGCGGCATGTATGCCGGACGCATTCATCTGGTTGGTGGTGAGCATGGTGTCGGCGTAGCGAGTGCGGGTGAGCTGATCGCCCGCGATGGCGAGCTCTCCATCGACAGCGCCGGTAACCTGCGTTTGACTGGAACCACCCAGGCCAACACCGGCACGCTGACCCTTCGCGCCGCTGGCAACGCCGAGCTCGCCGGCACACAGATCGCGTCCGGCGACCTGGACCTGCAGGCCGGGGGCCAAATCCGCCTCGCGGGCACCACGCAATCGCTTGCCGCGCTGCGGGTGCGGGCTGGGCATATCGATGCCGGCGGCACGCTAAGCGCCGGGCAGCAGATGGCCTTGATCGCCCAAGGAAATCTTTCTTTGCAGGGGACCACCTGGGCGGGTCACGCGATGCATCTGGACGCGGGCCAGGACCTGAGCGTAGCCGGCACCTTGCAGACGCCGGAGCTGCGGCTGCATGCCGGCCGCACCGCGACCCTGGCCGGCCAGTGGCAGCTGGGCAGCGTGGCGATCGATGCACAGAGCATCGACAGCCTTGCGCAGATTGATGCGACGACCGCCAGCGTCCGTGCCGACCGCTGGGCCCATAACGCGGCGGGCAGCTGGACGGCAGACCAACTTGACCTGCAGGTCCGTGACGTACTGGACAACCGCGGCGCACTGTTGGCGCGCCAGCAGTTGCACGTGCTCGCGCGCAGTCTGATCAACCAGGGGCAGCTGTTTGCCGGGCTGGGCCTGCAGATGCAGATGGAGCAGATCGACAACAGCGGCCGTATCGATTCGCAGGGTGCGGTGTCGCTGAAGGCGTGGCAGCTACGCAATCGCGGCCATATCGTGGGTGCGCAATCGGCCCTCCAGGCAGGGCTGCTCGACAACCGCGGTGGGGTGATTGCTTCCAGCCATGACAGCCTGCAGATCAGCGCTGCGCTCGGCGTGGACAACAGCGACGGTGGCCGCCTGCACAGCGTCGGTGCACTGACCCTGGACAGTGACGGCACCCTGCGAAATACCGGCGGCGCCATCGATGGCGGCGGCCACCTGCAGATCCGTGCGACGCGGTTTGATAACCAAGGCGGACGCCTGGTCAACGACTCGAGCCAGGCACTCGATCTGGCACTGAGCCAAGACCTGGACAACCGCGGTGGCACGCTGGGCAGCACCGGCGGCGCGATCCGGATCACGGCGGGCGCGGTAGACAACCAGCGCGGCACGATCCAGGCAGGCACTGCGCTGTCGCTCAACAGCAGCGGGCCGCTGGAAAATCAGCACGGCCGCATCAACGGCCAAGTGCTGTCCATCGATACGGGCGGCCCGATCGACAACCGCCAAGGGCAGTTGGCGGCCACGGGGGGCGCGCTGAACGTGGCCACTGCAGCCAGCCTGGACAATCGCGGTGGCACGTTGGGCAGTAATGCAGGCGACATCCATATACGCACCGCCGACGATCTGGACAACAGCGACGGCGGCGTGATCCTCAGCGCTCTGGGCCTGAGTCTCGACAGCACGGGTGAACTGCGCAACCGCGCCGGTGCGATCGACAGCGGCGCAGCCATGCAGATCAACGCGGCCCGCCTGGACAACGACAATGGCCGCCTGGTTGCCGACGCAGGCAACCTGCAGCTCGCGGTGGGTGAGGCCAGCAACCGGGGCGGCACGCTGGGCAGCATCCAGCACGACGTCACACTCCGCGCCGCGCACGTAGACAACACCGCTGGCACGTTGATTGCCGGTCAGGACCTGTCGCTGCTCACGGCCAGCTTGAACAACCGCAACGGTCTGGCACAGGCCGGCAACGCGCTGACGCTGCTGGATGCCAACGCGCTTGTGCTCAACCAGGGGGGGCAGCTGCTGGCGGGCGGACGGTTGCAACTGCAGGCGCAGCGCCTGGATAACGACGGCGGCGTAATCAGTGCCGGAGATGTCGCGCTGGCGCTGTCGGCCCTGAGCAACCAGCAGAACGGCGATGCGCACCGCGGCGTGTTCGCACGGGCCCAGCTGGATGCCGTATTGGACGCCCTGCAGGGCGATGGCCGGCTGTTCGGCGGCAGCACCCTGAGGCTTGGCTTCCGTGGTGACTACACCCACACCACGGCAGTGCTGCAAAGCAACGGCCTGCTGGCCCTGGATGTCGGCGGTCGGTTGACCAACCTGGGTGTGCTGCAAAGTCCGGGCTTGCTGCAGATCCAGGCCGCTGCCCTGACCAATTTGGGAACCCTCAACGCGGCCAATGGTCACGCTGATGGCCGGCTGGTGGCCACCATCAGCGGCGCGTTGGACAACCGCGGGCGCATCGGTGGCGATGCGGTCCTGCTGACGGCCACCGGGCTGAACAACACCGGCACGATCATCGGCAACGACGTTCATCTGGTCGCCGCAGCATTGACCAATGGCCGCGACCTCGGCCAAGCCGACAACGGCGCCGCGCCGTACAACGAAGGCACCATCGCGGGCGTCAACCGGGTCCGCATCGAGGCCGATCAGCTGCACAACCTGGATGCGCTGATCTACAGCGGCGGTGATGTCCAGATCAGTGGGCGTGCAGGCGCGGCAGCCGCGGAGGTGAACAACGTTTCTGGCCAGATCCAGGCGGAGGGTGACCTGACGGTGGTGGCGAACCGGATCAGCAACCGCCGCCGTGTATTCGATACGGAACGCTACACGCTGAGCGCCGCCGAGCAGGCCGCCAACACCCGGCAGGACGTGCACTACATCGCCTGGCAGGACGATCCAGAACTGGCTGCGGCCTGTGCCGCGCTTGGCGGCTATCGCTGCAAGCCGGATCAGCTGGCTGATGTCACCGATGCGTGGTTCGTCACCCACATCGAGCGCATCGCGCGCGCCAGCACCGAATCGCAACTCTTGGCCGGCAGCAACCTCGTTCTTGAAGGCGATCTGACCAACCACACCTCCACGATTGCCGCAGGCGGCGCGCTGAGCGTCACCGGTCGTGTGGATAACGTCGCCTTCGATCCCTCGGTGAGTGTCGCCCATACCAGGCAGACCCGCATCTGGGTGCAGACCCTGATTCCGTGCGGTGCGGTCGGCTTCTGCTGGACCGATGTGGACCATCGCGTGTTCGCCAACAGTGCCGATCAGACCCTGCCGCCGGATGGCGACCTGTCCTTCATGAGCATCGACCGTGGTCCGTCCCTGGCGGCGCGGATGACCGCGCACGAGGCGGTCGACATTGTCGGCCCTGGATTGAGCAACGGCGCCGTGGGCAGCGCCAGCGGCGTCAACGTGGCAGGCGGTCAACTCGGCGGTGCCCATGGCCCCGGTTGGAGCGTGCCAGGCCTGGCCACCCCGGCCCCGGTGCTGATCGGCAGCCCGGAGTACCCGTTACCGAATCTGGTGATACCGGACAATGGGCTGTTCAAGCAGCAGCGCGATCCGTCCGCCCGCTACCTGGTAGAGACCGATCCGCGCTTCACCGAATACGGCCAGTGGATTGCCAGCGACTATCTGCTGGGCCTCATCGGCCACGACCCGAGCCGCATCGCCAAGCGCCTGGGGGATGGCTACTACGAACAGAAGCTGGTGATGGACCAGTTGACCCAGCTGACCGGGCGCAGCTTCCTCAACGCGGGAATCGGCGGTGCGCTGGAGCAGTACCGCGCATTGATGGATGGCGCTGCCGCACAGGCGGGCCGCTTGAACCTCAGCGTCGGCGTTGCCCTGACCGCAAGCCAGGTGGCCGCCCTGGGCCAAGACATGGTCTGGCTGGTGGAGCAGACCGTTGCCGGGCAGCAGGTGCTGGTGCCGGTGCTCTATCTGAGCCAGGCCACGGCCGACCGGCTCACGTTGGAAGGCAGTGCTGCCATTGCCGGCGGCAGTGTCAACATTGAAAGCGCCGGTGCGGTCGCCAACCGCGGCAGCATCCAGGGCGTCCAAGGCGTGCAGATCGATGCCGCCAGCCTGCGTAACAGCGGGCAGCTGCACTCCCAGGGTGCGCTGAGCATCAGCACACAACAGGAACTGCGCAACAGCGGCAGCATCGGCGGCAGCAGTGTGCTGCTGGATGCCGGCACCGACTTGGTCAGCGAGCGTACCCAGGTGGGCGACACCCCGCGAATCACCGCCGGGGAAGTGCTCGAACTCAGCGCCGGGCGCGACATGACCCTGCGCAACACCCAGCTGGGTGCAGGCAGCGATGCGCTGCTCAGCGCCGGCAACGACCTGCGCCTGGAGGCAAGCCGCATCGACGCTGGCGGCCATGCCGTGCTCGATGCCGGCAACGACATCGTGCTGGGCGCACAACAGCGAACTGAACACCACAGCGCATCCGACGCTGTGGATCGCCGTGAGATCAGCGAGACCTCCGGCATCCAGGCCGGTGGGCACCTGGTGATCAGCGCAGGCAATGACATCCGCAGCGAAGGGGCCCAGCTCAAAGCAGGCCAGTCGATGGCCCTGCAGGCAGGCAACGACATCCTCTTGGGTACCGTCACCGACATCCAGCACAGCGCAGCCCGGTATCGCGAGGGGCGGGCGCAGGTGTCTGAATCTTCCCGCGACGAAACACTGCGCGGCACCGGCCTGAGTGCCGGCCAGGACATCACCCTCAGCGCCGGCCGCGACGCCACGCTGGTGGCAAGCCAACTGCGCAGCGAGCAAGGCGCGATCAGCGTCGGCGCCGGCCGCGACGTCAACCTGCTGGTCGGCGAGCAGGCCCACAGCTGGGCGCGGGACACCGAGAGCAGCAAAAGCGGCCTGTTCTCCTTCACCCGCACCCGCACGCATGACGCCACCCAGGACGTGCTGGCAGCCGGCACCACGCTGTCTGCCGAGCAGATCAGCATCGGCGCCGGCCGCGACATCACTGCGCAGGGTGCGAAGATCGCCGCCACCGGCGACGTGCTGATGGCGGCCAAGCGTCACCTGAGCATCGTCGCCGCCGAATCCACCCATGACGAGCAGCACAGCAGCGACCGCAGAAAGTCGGGGCTGATGAGCAGCATGAACGGCAGCTTCGGGGTCACGATCGGAAGCCGGTCCGATGGCACCAGCAGCACCCTGAGCGAGACGATCGCCGAAGGCAGCCTGATCGGCAGCACCGCCGGCAGCATCGTGCTTACCGCCGGTGAAACCCTGCTCGTGGGCGGATCGGACGTGCTCTCCAATAAGGGCACCACCTTGCTCGGCAAGGATGTCGTCATCGACGCCGCCGAGCAGCAGACCGAGTATGTCAACCGCAGCTACTCCCGCCAGAACGGGCTCAATGTGGCCGTGGGCGGTGCCAGCGTAGAGCAGGTGCAGAGTGCGCGTGCGGTGTATGGCACCGCCAAGCGCGCCTCGGAGGTAGACGACGAGCGCCTGCAGGCGCTGTACGCCGTGCAGGCGGCGCAGAGCGCAGCGGCCGTGGCGGAGGCCGCCGGCAACACCTCCGGCGGTGGTGGCGGTGCGGGTCTCAATGTCCGCATCACCGGAGGCACGCAGCACAGCCGGTCGGAAACGGTCTCGCAACAGACCACCCACCGCGGCAGCGCGCTGCGCAGCGACGGAGACGTCGTCATCGCCGCGACCGGGGGAAATCTCAGCATCATCGGCAGCCAGGTTGCAGGGCGTAACGTCGCGCTTGCGGCTGCTAACGACCTGGTGATCCGCAGCAGTGAAGACCGCTATTCACAGACTAGCCGCAACCAGTCGCAGGGTGGCGAAGTGGGCGTGGCGATCAGCGGGAGCAGCAATGGTGGCGGCGCCATCGGCGTTTACGTCGGCGCCAACATCGCCCGCGGGAAGGGCGATGGTAGTGGCACGCTGCACAATGAAAGCCTGATCCAGGCGAGTGACCTGATCAGCTTCAGCAGCGGCGGCAACACCACGCTGCAAGGCGCGCAGCTGACGGCCGACCAGGTGATCGGCCAGGTGGGCGGGAACCTGACCGTGCGCAGCGAGCAGGACAGCGATCGCTACAAGAGCCAGCAGTTGGCAGCTCGGGGAAATGCCACCATCGGCTACGGCTTCGACGGTAGCGCCAGTGGCAGCGTCAGCCTCATCGACAGCGAGTACCGCAGCGTCCGCGAGCAGACCGGCATCGCCGCTGGCGAAGGTGGTTTCCAGCTGCACGTGGGTGGCACGACCCACCTGGTGGGTGCGGTGATCGGCAGCACGGCCGATCCCTCCAAGAACCTGCTGTCCACCGGCAGCCTCAGCGTGGAGAGCCTGACCAACAGCGCCGAGTACCTGTCGGCGTCGGTCAGTGGCAGCACCGGTGGCAGCGGCAACCCGGGCGATGGCTACAGCTTCGGTGCCGGCCTCACGCCGGGCCTACCGACCGGCGACAGCAAGACCTCCACCACGCAAAGCGGCCTGGCCGACGGCGTGGTGGAGATTCGCGATGGCAACGACAGCGCGCTGGCTGAGCTGCAGCGCGGGGTGACCGGGCTGGATGACGGCACCGGGTTCGCACCGATCTTCGATGAGAAGAAGGTGGCTGAGCGTCAGGAATTGACGCAGCTGCTTGGGGAGATGGGATTTGAGGCGGTAGGAAATCTATCGGCAAGGAACCGCAAGCAAGCCAAGGAGGACCTCGCGGCCGCGCGCGCCAGCGGTGATGCGAGCGCCGAAGCGGAGGCGCTGCAACGATTCAACGCCTGGGGCGATGGCGGCCGCAATAAGGTTCTGTTGCATGGCTTGACCGGGGCAGCCGTAGCAGCCTTGAGCGGCGGCGACATCGGCGCGGCGGCGGCGGGCGCAGCGGGTGCGGAACTGGCCAAGGACGCGATGATTCGCTATCTGGCTGGCCAGGGCTTGGATCCCCGTAGTGGTGAGTTCAACACGCTGATCGAGTTGGCGAGTACTGCATTGGGTGGTGCACTCGGTGGCGCGGATGGCGTCGGCACCGCGCAACTGGGTGATCGCTTCAACCGTCAGATGCACTGGGACCAGTATCTGGAGGAACTGGACAGCTGCAGCAGCAATCCAGGTGGTGCAGGCTGCTCGGCAATTCTGGGGATGACCGCGGACACGCAGGCGGTGGTGATCTCAGATTCCAGCGAGGCAGCACGCTACAAGGTCATCGCCAACCAGAGCAAATCCACCGGCGAGACCGTCAGCTTCACGCTGACCGAGCCGGATGGCACGCCGCGTATCATCATGAACAAGGACGAATACAACCAGTTCGTCGCTTCAGGCATGCCGCCGTTCATGCTGGGGATGTCGCCGGGATATGGGCTGGACTACAGCTCTGCGCTCATGAATGTGTTCAAGGGCGACGCGAAGGAGGGCATCGGCGACCTGAAGAACGTGTTCACCAGTGGTGAGTACTGGCGGGACATGGGGTTGGCGATGATCACCGGGGCGGCGGGCATGAAGCCGGCAGCCAACGCGGGAGCCATTGGCACCCTGAATGAGAGTGTTTTTGCACAGGTAATATCGAAGCCAAGCAAGAGCTTTAGCATGGTTGGATCCGAGAGATATACCCAGTTGGCTGGACGGCCGATTTCTACTGTGTCTGACCTGACTGAGGCGATCAAGCAAGGTGCAATCAAGCCCAGCCAAATTCCAGTTGATTATGTTGTAATTGATGGAAAGAAGGTGATTGCAAACACTCGAACTACCACTGCTCTCATCAATGCCGGGGTACCAAAATCAGAGTGGTATGGAGTTGACCGAACAGGGCTAAAAGCGCTCGATGATGTGATGTTCGACGAGTTGGTTAAAAGGCAGTTGAATAAAAACTATGGCGGTTCAGTTGATAATGCGAGGAGATGAAAGTGACAATGCGATTGAGTGACCCGGTCAAGCTATGGAATCTTGATGAGTACATTCCTTCTGCGGGCGAGGATAGGGTTGATCTTAGATATTGTGGACGAGATCTTTATGTGGATGTCTGGTGCAACAATGAGGACGGGAATGGCGAGTTTCAAGTAGTAGGCCTTCATTTCATAGATGTTAGTTACTTTATAAAGGGGCTTGTGCCGGGTGTTTCAATATTCGGATCTGACACGCCGATTGATGCATCGCTGTTGGGTCATCTAATCGAGTATAAATGGTCGGAACTAGTCAGGATTGGGGAGAGGGAATCTCTTCGGCGCGGCGATCGGCATTTTAGGTTTTTTCTGCATTCCGTCGGAATTTCTGTTGACGCTATAGCAAAAGATGTTCATATGCTTGACCTCAGGCAGCATTGAGAATGCTGCTGGCGTATGATGCATTAAAGTCCCGGCAACACATATCTGGTAAGGAACGAGGCGCGCATTTACTGCTGCGAGTTAAATTCACATTAACGCTCAATCCGCCGGTTCAAAACAGTCCTCCGGTCAATATTCGTGCGGGGCGGTAGGGAAGCTCATGAAGGGCCATGATTATTTCATTGAATGGAGAACCCATTTCAATGATGGGGTCGCACCAACAGAGCTTCTGAGTAGATTCCACAGTGGGAGATACCCTGTCGTAGGTGCGGGGTCTCGTGGAATCCGATCGTAGAATTCGGAAGGCCTATCGGGATTGACGGTCGGACAGGGCAGTCCGTTACAAAAGGTCAGATGCACTATGGGAAAAATGGTGCCCAAAGTGTTCCGGATGGAAGGGATTAGAATGGTATTCGCCCTCCAATTGCCAGATTGGCTTGTTGGATGCTTTCGCATTGCGCTGCTTGGTGAGATATACCCGGACATTGTGGCTATAGCGGTTGGTTACCGAGCCGATGGCAATGTGCTGATCCGATCCTATCTTGATAGGCCGCCCAAGGAGGTTGACTTTCATGGTCTTGAAGTTGTAGCGACAAATCTGGATGCCTTGGGGGGGAAGCAGAGCATTATCGATAGAATCGACATCCAGTGTGTTTCCTTAGAGGGAAAGGCGGGCGCGCCGGATCCGCTGAGTGGGTTCGTTTATTACAGGAAGAGGGTTGATTGAGGCCGTTCTCGAAAATATGGTGTCTTAGCTATGCGGCAGCCTGATCGTTGAGATGAGAATCGGGTGGCTGAGCGTCAGGCATTGACGCAGCTGCTGGGGGAGGTGGGGTTCAAGGCTGCAGGTGACCAGGCTGGCAGCAAGCGTGGCGAGGCCGAGCGTGACCGTGACGCGGCGCTTGCCTCCGGCGACCTCACAGCAGCGGCCGAGGCACAGCAGCGCGTTGACGCGTGGGGCGACAGTGGCAGCAACAAAGTACTGTTGCATGAGCTGACCGGTGCGGCCGTGGCCGCGCTTGGCGGCGGCAGCATCACCGGCGCAGCCGCAGGTGCAGCAGGTGCGGAGCTTGTCAAAAAGGCCATGCTCAACTATTTGGCCGGTCAAGGCCTGAATCCGGACAGCGCGCAGTACAACGTGTTGATCGAGTTGGCCAGCGCCGCCATCGGCGCGGGATTGGGGGGGGTGTCAGGTGCCGGCTCGGCCTTGGCAGGCGATCAGTTCAACCGCCAGCTGCACCCGGACGAGGTCAAATGGATCCGTCAACACGCTGGGGAGTTTGCCCGCCAGAAGGGCATCAGTGAAGAGCAAGCCAAGCAGATTCTGCTGGTCGAGGCGGCTGCCTACGTGGACAGCAGGGTCCAAGGCAAGCTCAGTGACAGTGCGGACAACGTCGCCGCAATCGAGTTTTTGAAGAAGAACCAAACGCAGTACAGCTGGGGTACGGCTTTTGACACCAGCAATCGCGACAACTTCCATATGTTCGGCAACGAGCTTGCACGCAGCACGGCTGAGTTCCGCGATGTGTTCAATGCGCTGGCCTCGAGCTCGGGCAAGGTGGATGATCTTCGCCCGCTGTACGGCCAGGAGCTGCTGACCTACGGCAGTGCGTCGGTGGGACCGTAAGCTTCCCTGGCAAGCAGACATTTCAAAAATAGAGCTTCTGGCGCGAGCGGTACAGTATTCGACGGGGCTCACGCCGCTGAGTGAATCATGTGGGCGGATCTCGTTGTAATCGATCATCCACCAATGCGCTGGGGAGTGTCAGGACAAGCATGCAGGGGTGAAATCACGCAGCGCCAACCTCTCCCGGTCGCGCTGTTCTTCGGCCACCAGCCGCCGCATCAGCAGCGCCAGGGTCACCACGTCCTGGTGGTTGTGCTCGGCCACCCGGCGCAGGTTCACCGCACTGCCGCCCCGCAGATAGTTCAGCCACGCAGCCGGGGCTTCCGAGCCGGGCAGGTCATCCTCGCGCACGATCTGCAGCAGCTGGCGTTCGATCGTGGCCAGCCGGCAGTTTTCCCAGGTGCCGCGATAGCGGCGGCGTGTCGGGAACAGCAGGTCGACGTGGTCCAGCGGCGTGATCGGGCAGCGCTGCCGGGCCAGCCGATAGCGCGTCTTGAGCAGCGGGGCGTCGTAGCAGCGCCCGTTGTAGCTGGAGAACACCGTGCTCGGCTGCAGCCACCCGGCGAATTCGCGCAGCATCGCGGTTTCGGCGGCCATCGTGGTCATCAGCAGCTGGCGGATGCGCAGGCCATCGCCGCGTTCGGGATGGGCGTGCCAGTCCGCCGCGCCGATCATGAAGGCGCGGGTGCCGGTGCCGCCGGCCAGGCCGGTGGTTTCGGTATCGAAGAACAGCAGGTCCTGCGGCTGCACGTGCTCGCCATCGCGCTTAGCGAAGGCCAGCGACAGCGGCTCGGTCGGAATGGCCTGGGCGACGAATGATTCGATCAGGAACAGGCCCGGCGCGATTTCCTCGCCCGGCACATGGCGGTCCTTGGCGTTCTCGCGCGGGTGGGCGGCGCTGGTGCCGCGCTCGCGCAGGCCGAGCAGCCGGCGCAGGCCACCGATCTCGGGCTTGCGCAGCGCAGGCGCCGGGGGCGCGGGCGCGGCCGGTGCGGTATCGCGTGCGGCGGCACCGGTCGGTTTGTGGCGGATCTCCTGCTCCACCCAGCCAAAGACGGAGGCGGGCGCGGGCGCACGCGCACGCGCATCGTTGGCGGCGGCCGGAAGCGGGACGCCGCCCGTGTCGCCGGGAGCGCCCGTGTCAGCGGCAGCGGATCCGCGCCCAGGGGCGATGGCCGGACCAGAGGCAGGCGCCGCCGTCGCATCACCGGCCTGCCGGCGCAGCAGGCGCAGCTTGTCCAGGCTCAGGCTCACGGCGTCACCACCTCGGCGCTACGGCGCTCCTGCTCTTCAGCAGACGGCAACGCGGCGCTGTCGAACAGATCCAGCACCTTCAACGCCAGCGCCTTGGGCGTGGTGGCGTCGTCCTCCTGGCCGGCCAACACCGGGCCCACGCAGGCGGGGCACCCGGCCTTGCAGTCGCAGCCCTGCACCAGCTCGCGCGCCCGCAGCAGCAGCTCGGCCTGGCGCAGCCACAGCGGCTCGCTTAGGCCCACACCGCCGGGGAAGTTGTCGTACAGGTACACCGTCGGCACGAACTGCTGCTGCAGCTCGATCGCGCTGGCATCGAACTCGGCACCCCGCAGCTGCCCGCGGCCACTCTGGTCGGCCACCG
>Ga0213828_1002113_pt1 | contig 15092 bp, 11 predicted proteins | sample MC6MC0897MG_FD_180664 | JGI IMG/M metagenome (GOLD analysis project Ga0213828, IMG submission 180664) | Enriched soil aggregate microbial communities from Iowa State University, Ames, United States - MC6-MC0897-MG | ecosystem: Environmental > Terrestrial > Soil > Unclassified | place: USA: Iowa...
GAGGGCAACGAAGGGCAGCTGCTGCCACTCGGCGCAAAACTGCGCGAGGCTTTCGTTGTCGCGAATCCAGTGAATATCGATGGCCACACGGCTCTCCCTTGAAGAATGGCGCGCAGTATATATCGCCACCGGCGATTTACGCGCCTGTGAAGGGCAAGAGCTGTAACGAAATGTCCTGCCAGAGAGCAAGAATAGTCTGACAGAAGAAGCAGAAAGCTCCGTCGTATCAGAACGACGGAGCCGATTGGACTCAGTCCTTGGCGAGTACGCCGTCGATCACCGCACCACGGCAACCGGCAAACATGTCCAGATCCGGCTGATAGACCTTGCTCTTGACCTCGAGCAGGCCAAGCATCGAGTGGAACAGGTTGTCCTGGCTCAGCGGTTTATCGCGGCTCATTTGCAGGCAATGGGTATCGACCGAATAGGCCTTTTGATAGCTGTCGCTGAACCACGCCAGCATCGCTACATGCTTTTGTTGCTCTGGCGCCAACATGTAAGGCGTACCGTGCAGGAACAAGTTGTATTCGCCCAGCGACTCGCCGTGGTCCGACAGATACAACATGGCCGTATCGACTTTGTCCTGATTGCTGCGCAATACATCGATCAGGCTCGATAGCACATGGTCGGTGTACACCAGCGTGTTGTCGTAACCGTTGACGATACTTTCACGGCTGCAATTGTTCAGCGCGTTACTTTCACAAACAGGCGTGAAGTGCTCGTATTCCTTCGGATAACGCTTGAAGTATTCCGGGCCATGGCTGCCCATCTGGTGCAGGACCAACACCGTGTCTTTGTCCAGATGATCGATAAAGCTTTGCAAACCTTGCAGGAGGATTTCGTCACGGCATTCGCTGTTGGCACACAGCGCCGGGTCTTTCAGATTGCTGACATCCTGCAAGGTAACCCGATCACAAGTGCCCTTGCAGCCAGACTGGTTGTCGCGCCAGATCACTTCGATACCGGCACGTTTGAGCACATCAAGCAGGCCTTCTTCATTCTTCGCCTTGCTCGCGTCGTAATCCTTGCGGCCCATATTGGAGAACATGCACGGCACCGAAACAGCCGTTTCCGTACCGCAGGAGTGCACATCGGTAAAGGCGATCAACCCGGCTTCCTTGTCCAGTTGCGGGGTGGTGTCGCGGTCATAACCGAGGATGCCGAAGTTCTCCGCTCTGGCGCTTTCGCCCACGACCAGCACGGTCAGGGATCTACGCGGCTGAAGCTGCACTTCGGAATTGCGCCGGGCATCTTCGCCGATCTTGATGAACGGTTGCTGTGCCGAGACAACTTGCTCACGCAGGTAACCGGCCGAAGCGCCGATGTAGTTGCTGGGCACCAACATCAAACGAATTTCGTGGTGATTGCGAAACAGCGAGGACAGGCCCTGATAGTTGACCAATGCCACCGCGCCAATCACCGCGACCGAAACGACACTGACAATAACTTTGCTGATCAACTCGCGGGGCCAGCGACGATAGTTGACTGGCACTTTCCACAGTAACAAGGACGGTAAAACACCGAGCAACAGAATATAAGCAAACAACTTCAACGAGAGCAGGTCACGCACTTCCGTGGCATTGGTTTCGGCAAAGTTACGAAACATGCCGGCATCGATCATGACGCCATATTGGCTCATGAAATAAGCCACACCGGCGCTGATCAGAAATATCAGCGTCAAGAGCGGTTTGAGCACTGGACGAAAAGCCAGAACCGTCAGCACGATGTTGAACGCGGCGAGGATCATTATTCCGAACGCCAAGCGCATGGCGAGGCCATTGCCATCGGCAGCGGTGATCTCGAACAGGTGCTGCCAGAGCACAACATTGCAGCCCAGTAAAAGAAAGGCACTGGCAATCAACGTCACCCATTCCGGGCGCACGGCTTTTAACTTCAACATAGAAGGGGTCATTCCTGAAAAGACGAGCCTCGGTCAATGATGGAAAATTCAATTGTGAAAATTTCATTAACTAAGGCATGACAAACTTTAAGCAGGCAACCATCAATTTTTTGTGAAAAAGACGCCAACGATTAGTTGCCGTTGGCTCATACGCTGAAACTTGCGAAGTATTTGAGAATGGTTCAGGTTTTATTCAGTTTTAGCCATCCGTTAAAACCTGTGGGAGCGAGCTTGCTCGCGAAGGCGTCCGGCCATCCAACACCTGCGCTAATTGGAATTCTGCATTCGCGAGCGAGCTCGCTCCCACAGTGAATTGAGGGGTTATCGAATTTTTAAATACTGCTGTGGATTTTCTGGTTTGCCCGGCACAAGCGGTTCCGCGCCTAATCGTTGGCCCCGCTCAAAGGTCTGATGATGGAAAACCTCCGCGCCACCGCCCGCCCCGCTGTCTGGTTGATGTTCGCCATCATTCTCGTCGGGCTCAATTTGCGTCCGTCGATGGCGGCGGTCGGCCCCCTACTGTCGGCCATTCGCGGCGACATCCCGCTGAGCTTCAGTGTCGCTTCTTTGCTGACCATGCTGCCGGTGATAGCCATGGGGCTGGCGATGTTTTTCGGCATTGGCATCAGTCAACGGCTGGGTGAGCAACGGACGGTGCTGCTGTCGCTGCTGATCATTGGCCTGGCGACGCTGTCGCGACTGTTTATCGAATCGGCAGCCGAACTGATCGCCAGCGCCGTGCTGGCCGGCATCGGCATTGCACTGATTCAGGCGTTGATGCCGGCGCTGATCAAATCGCGCTTCGCCGACAACGTCGCTCTGTGCATGGGCTTGTACGTCACGTCGATCATGGGTGGCGCCGCGCTTGCCGCCTCGCTGGCGCCACTGGTGATGGTGCAAACCGGAAGCTGGCGCAGCGGTCTGGCCTTCTGGGCGATTCTGGCTTTACTCGCGATTGTGTTCTGGTGGTTCCAACGCCGCCAGCAACCCTCCACGGAAATGGCGGTAGCCAGAAAAGACTCGTTCTTCGCCAATTCCCGCGCCTGGTTACTGGCAATCTTCTTTGGTTTGGGGACAGCGTCCTACACCTGTGTGCTGGCCTGGCTCGCTCCGTACTACGTGGAAAAAGGCTGGAGCGAACAAAACGCCGGACTGCTGTTAGGTTTTCTGACGGCCATGGAGGTGATTTCCGGCCTGGTGGTTCCCGCTATCGCCAATCGCAGCCGGGATCGCCGCGTGATTCTGATGGCGTTACTGATGCTGATCATCACCGGGTTTTGCGGCCTGATCCTCAGTCCACAACAGCTCAGCCTGCTGTGGCCGTGCCTGCTGGGGCTGGGCATTGGCGGTTTGTTTCCGATGAGCCTGATCGTCTCGCTCGATCACCTTGACAACCCACAACGCGCCGGTGGGCTGACCGCCTTCGTGCAGGGCATCGGCTACCTGATCGCTGGCCTCTCGCCGCTAATGGCTGGAGTGATCCGCGACCGACTCGGCAGCTTCGAATGGGCATGGTGGTCGCTAACGGCTGTGATGGGGGTGATGCTGTTGATGGTGTGGCGCTTCGATCCCAGGCATTACGCCCGACACTTTCCCTCGTCGAGATAAAGGCTTCTGGCCACCTTACAGCGGTTTTGTCGGCGACGTCGTGTTAGTAAAACTTTCTGTCCCACAACTGACCGTGAAACGTCCTACAGGGCTTTGTCCTGGCACCATCGTTCCGTTAGGATCGTTCGCACACGTTTGCGCGGATTCAGCGCAAGGAGCACAGCGAGACGGAACGGATGCTGAACAGTAACTTGCTACGAAAGCTCGACATGCAGGATCTCATGGTGTTTATCGCTGTTTATGAGCAAAGCAGCGTTACCGACGTGTCAGAAACCCTGTTCGTCAGCCAGTCCACCGTCAGTTACTGTTTGAAAAAACTGCGCACCAGTTTCGAAGACGAGCTGTTTATCAATACCCGTACCGGCATGCGTCCGACCTACAAGGCCAGCACCATGTACGGACATGTGCAGAAGATCCTCGAAAGCATCAACCTGTGCCACGCCGGCGCCCCCACGTTCGACCCGACCCAGCAAGCCGTCACCTTCAACATCTGCGCCCCGGAATACTTCGAGCAACTGATCCTGCCGCGCCTGCTCAAGCGTTTCGATTTCGATGATTTGCCGGTGATGGTCAACATGCACAAGTTCGAGACCGACGTCCCGGCGGATGAGTTGCGCGACGGCAGCCTCGATCTGGTGATCAGCTTCGGCCCCAACTTCCACCGCCATCACACCGACCTGAAATCACGGATGTTGCTGGAGGATGATCTGGTCTGCGTCTTCGACAAACGTGCCACGCCACTGGAGCCGCGCTTGAGTCTGCAGGCCTTTACCGAACGCCGGCATGTGTTCCCGACGCCGTGGACGTCGACCACCAACATGGTCGATGGCTGGCTGGCGCGGCAGGCGCAGAAGCGCCAGATCGTCGCGCGCTCGAACAGCTACAGCGCGGCATTGAAAATGATCACCGGGACCGACTTCATCCTCACCCTGCCCCGCCGCATCCAGCGCTTGCTGACCAACGAGGCGGTGTTCAATCACTGTGAGGCGCCAAACGGCTTGCCAGGCTTCACCCTCGACATGCAGTGGAGCCAAAGCGTGGATCAGGACAGCGCCAACCTGTGGTTGCGCGAGCAGGTGGTCAAGGTGTGCAGCGAACTTGAAGCGGCCTGATTCCTACATGCCAATCGCGGTTTTGCTGTAGGACTCGCGATCCATGTCGACCAGCTCAACGCACAGCTGCACTTCGACACCGGCCGGCCATTCGCACAGGTCCTGCAAGACTGCCAACAGGCTCTCTGACAACTGCTTCTTGATCTGCGGCGAACGCCCGCTGAGCAGCGCCAGCTTCACATAGACGAAGGCGCGTTCGGCCATGGCGGTACCGACCTTGAAGGTCTCGACTTTCACCGCACGACTTTTGATATCGAACTCCGCCGCGAACTGACCGGAGCCCACCAGCGTGTTGTTGAGGCGGATCAACGCGACGTCAGCGTTCAACTGCGGCAGGTTGGCGGTGTATTCCATGTGCAGGTGTGGCATTGCAGATCCCCAGTCAGTTGGCAGAAAGGTCGTACATATAGCACAGCTCTGCCCTACCTTTCCGGGGACTTTCACATATCAATGTGGGAGCGAGCTTGCTCGCGAATGCGATCATTCAGCGCCGCTAAAGGTGCCTGATACGCCGCTTTCGCGAGCAAGCTCGCTCCCACAAAGTGTATGTTATGGCTCAGGATGAGGTCAGTGGCCTTTCACTCATGAACTGCTCCAGCCTGGAGCGCAACCAGCGCTCCGCCGGATCGCTGTCGACGTGACTGAGCCAGACCATCGACAAATCCAGCGTTGGCGTCTTGAACGGAAACGGTTCCTTGAACAGTAATCCGGAAGTGGCCATGGCCGCCGCAGTGTAATCCGGCAGACTGGCGATCAGGTCCGTACCCGCCAACAGCGCCGGCAACGCGCTGTATTGCGGCACCGACAGCACCACTTGGCGAGTACGACCGAGTTCGGCCAGCCACTCATCGGCGAAACCACTGACGTTGGCCGTGTGCGAAACCAGCACATGCGGACGTGCGCAATATTCATCCAGCGTCAGCGGCGTATCACTGGCGTCGGCACGCAGGATGCTCGGCTGAATATGCCGCAGCAATTTGCGCTTGGCATTGGCCGGCAGACCTCGGGTCTGGCTGATGCCGACAGTAATGTCGCCAGCGGCGAGCAGATCGGGAATCCGCCAATAATCGACGTGTTGCACCACGAACACCACGTTCGGTGCCTCCTGACGCAGTGCACGCAATAGCGGCGGCAACAGGCCGAACTCGACGTCATCGGACAGGCCGATACGGAAAGTCATGGTACTGACCGCTGGATCGAAATCGCGGGTCAGGCTCAGCGCCACTGATAGCGAATCCAGCGCCGGCTTGAGATGGCGAAAGATATCTTCGGCACGGGCCGTCGGTTCCATGCGATGGCCGACGCGGATGAACAGCGGATCGTTGAGCATCGTCCGCAAGCGGTTGAGCGCCGAGCTGATGGTCGGCTGGCCGAGAAACAGCTTCTCGGCCGCCCGGGTCACATTGCGTTCAAGCATCAAGGTTTCGAACACCACCATCAGGTTGATGTCGGCTTTGCGTAGTTCATTGCGGTTCATCCATTGCCCCCTGCTCCCCGGAATACGGGCAGTGTAGAAAGGCCTTGGGCCCGGCGTCCATCAACCTTTGCACGGCCGGCCGAGCCTCAGCGAACGGTCAGCGATTTCAGCCCCAGCCCCATCACCCGAGCATCATCGTTCAACCCCAGATTGCGTGGACTGGTGGCATCGGGCAAATGCACCTGGATCGTCACGACCCGGCCATCGACGAGCGTTTCGCGGACAGCCGGGTTGAGCGGAATTTCCAGCAGATTGCCCTGAACCTGCGTCAGGCGAGTCGACAAGACTTCAACGCCATTGACACTGACGATGACCCGTTGAGTCAGTTTGGGCGGCATGACGAAAGCCAGCACGTCGATGACAATCGAGCGGGTATCTGGCGCCACACGCAGCGCGATTTCGGCGTCTTGCCCTTCACTCCAGGTGCCCCACGCTTCCGGAGCGGCCCAGCCCTTGACCAACTGCCGGCTCTTGCGATTGAACGCTTGCACCAGGCCGGGCTGGCTCAACGGAACAGCTGACATCGAGCGCCCCTCATCGACCATCGCCACACATTGATCACAGCGCTTCCAGCCTGGGGCCAGTACGACAAAGTCATCGACCCGGGTCAGCAGATCGGTATCGCTATGAACATTCTGGATGGCCAGGTCCAGCGAATCATCGTCGAGGATGTACAGCGAATCGGCTTCGTATTGGCCGGCACTCAGCCGGCGTTGCGCGTCACGCTGAGCCTCTTCGAGCGCCTTGGGGCTCATGCGCCCCATATAAACTGCATCGGTCTTCAAACCATGAGCCGCGGCAAAATCGGCAAGGACCTGCCACTGATCCGACTGGTTTTTGGGGATCAACGCACGAATATTCTTGTAGTGAGCGGCCGCACTGTTCCAGAACGGATCGTGCATCGGGCTGGCCCAAGCCGAAGTTTGCGGGACCATTTTTGTCGCTCTCAACCCCGCCCAGGCAATTCGCGTGTCGACGATCTGGGTCGTCAGCGCCAGCGCCAGCAGCGCCATGGCGAACGCGGGTCGATAGCCACGCACCACCAGAAACGTAACCAGTAAAACGATGGCATAGAACACCGGCCAGAACATCCGGCCCGAGGCACGGAAGATACTCGCCAGCCCCTCAACGGTTTTCGGCAGCGGATAACTGAACGTGTGAGCGCCCAGGCCAATTTGATTGGACAAGGCAAATACCGTCAGCCCGAGCATCGCCAACATTAGCCATGGCCAACGGCTCAGCAACGCCTTGACGCGAATATCGCTGCGCAGCATGGCAAAACCCGCGGCGGGTACCAGCAGCAGCACCCCAAGGCCCAAATAGTTGAAGCCCTCGTAGTCGCCGCCGCCCGTCGCGAAGCTTGGCAGTACGTATGACCACCCCTCAGCGTCGAACAGGGATATCAGATTCATCCGATACCAACCGAAACCGCCACCACCGGCGCCGTCGACAATGCTGAAATAACCCGCCTGCCAGCAACATACGCTGACCAGGGCAAACAGACTGCCGAACTCTGTCAGCCCCTGCCGACGAGTCAGAGTGCCGAGCATGACTTTGCCAAACAGATCGGCTATCCAGATCAAAGCCACCATGACCAACAGGTAGGCATGCACCAGCGCGGTGGCTGCAAGCAAGGCACCCCATGCCAGTCGCCGTCGCGTCAGCGCCGGATGCAGGGCCAGATACAAAGCAGCCAGGATCAGAAAGTGGCCGGCCAGAGAAAGATGCCCACCGGTACGCACAAACATCGGCGGCGAAAACACCAGCAAACCGGTGCCCAACAGGCGCAGCACGGGGTTGTCGCTGATGAGTCCGAGCAGCTTCCAGGCAAACCACGCTTGCAGGACAAAACAGGCCAGCAACCAAAAGCCGAAATACTGGAACGTTTCCGGTAACCAGCCATTGAACGGTTTGAACAACAGTGCCAGCAGTGGATTGGAGTCAGAAAAAATGATCGCACTGCCCAACTCCAGTCCATAAGACGGGTTGAGCCCGAGCGGAAACGTCCAGGGCGAGTGCCGGAAATACACCCAGCCCAAGTAATGCGTCGCCGGGTCACCGTCCTTCAGCCAAGCGATGTTCTGCGGATCCAGGGCGCGCGGGCCGATCACCAGAAAAAACGCCAGCACACCGAGCAACAATGGCAGCAGCGCGAGGGCCGGATGCTTGTTCAATGCCCTCATCGGTACGTCCAGAAGTTGTGCAGTACGAAGGTGAATGCCGGGATCGTCAGCGCCACCGCGCCGATGCCCAGCAAATAGTGGAGGCCGGCCATTTGCGCAGCCCAGGCGACGAACATCGCCAGAAAAAAACCACCGACCGAAACCAGCAGAAACCGCACCAGAGTCCGCCCATGCAATCGGGCCGAGAAGCTCCAGGTGGTATTGATCACATATGACACCACTGTCGCCACGACGAAGGCCCCACCGTTGGCGAGGGGCGGCGGCGCACTGATGAAATGGATGAACAGCACCGCGACCAACGCATGCAACGCGGTGACAAACACACCGGTCACGGCAAAACGCAAACCCCGCTGGATCAACGCTGACTTTTCAGCTGAGGTCACGGCTTTTGCGCCAGCACAAAAACGCTCAAACCTGCCAGACGGTTCATACCCATCAACGGTAATTCAAGGCTGCAAAGTGTCTTGAGCAACGTATTCACCAGCGGATGATGGCGCTTGAGTTGCGAACGCGGTGGCTGGGTTTGTGCGCCTTGCGGCAACAAGCGCAACGCCGCCGCAATCGGAAACACCGCGCCGAAATAATACGCACCGCGCTGCACCGACAAACCGGCAGCGCGCGCCAGTGTTTCGAACTGCGCCAGGGTGTAGCGGCGCTTGTGTTCGAGAAAATCATCGTGCCCGCTCCACAAGAACTGGAACGCCGGCACGGTCATCAGAAAGCGGCTGCCCGATGGCACCTTATCGACATACATCTTGAGCAGACCGAGGTCGTCATCGACATGCTCCAGCACGTCCATCAACAGCACCAGATCGGCATCGATGGTTTCAATCCCGCGACGGTAATGCACGGGTTTGCCGGCGGTGGTCGCGCTGGAGTCGGCGCTATAGCTGATATCCACGCACCACGCTTCGCGTGCATCGGTATGCGTCAGCAAGTGGTGGGAGAAAAACCCCGAGCCGGCGCCGACATCAAGGATTCGACCGATGGCTGCATCTCCCAGCAAACGCCGGGTGGCCGCGGCTTTCGAGCAGTAATACCAATGCTCGTTGATGCTGTCGCCGAGGATGTCGGTTTCCTTGAGATCCATGAATCAGTCCTTGGAGTCGTAGACGCGGCGCACCAGAAAAACCGGTCGGCGTTTGGATTCGATATACGTGCGGCCCAGGTACTCACCGAGCACCCCGATGCCGATCAATTGCAGCCCACCGAGAAAGGTCACGGCCACCATCAGCGAGGCGTAACCGGGCATGTCGACACCGTGAATCAGCGTGCGCACCACAATGAACATGGCGAAAGCAAAAGACACCAGCGACACCAGCGCGCCGACATACGTCCAGATCCGCAGCGGCTCGGTGCTGAAACTGGTGATGCCTTCCAACGCAAAATTCCACAGGCGCCAGCCGTTGAACTTGCTCTGCCCCGCCACGCGCTCCGGGCGTTCGTAATCGACGTGGGTGGTGCGAAACCCGACCCAGGCGAACAAGCCTTTCATAAAGCGCCGGGATTCGGGCAGCGTCAGCAACGCATCGACGACGCAGCGATCCATCAGACGAAAATCGCCGACGTTTTCAGGTAAAGGCTGTTCGGCAATTTTGTTGTGCAAGCGATAGAACCAGTGGGCCGACGTCTGCTTGGCCCAGGTGTCGCTGCGACGGCTGATGCGATGACCGAGCACCACCTCAAAGCCTTCTCGCCAGCGCTCGATCATCTGCAGAATGACTTCGGGCGGGTCCTGCAGGTCAGCATCGATCGGGACCACGATCTGCCCGGTCGCGGTCTGCAAACCAGCGGACAACGCCGCTTCCTTGCCGAAGTTGCGGCTCAGGTCGACGATGCGCAGGCGTGCATCGTGTCGCTGATGTTCGAGCAGGCGTTCGAGCGTGGCATCGGTGCTGCCGTCGTTGACGAACACCAACTCAAGATCGATCAACGTCTGCGTCTTGAAGACTTCATTGATGCGCCGCAAAAACGTGTCGAGGCTGTCCTCCTCGTTAAAAACGGGGACCACCAGCGATAACGTCACCTGCCTGTGCTGTTGCGTTCCGTGCTCAGTCAAAAGGAATGCTCTTTTTATAGTGTTTGTCGGTCGTCGAACGATCTTCGACGCCATGAGCCGTCCCGTATTAAGCAGCAGCGTCGACGGTGTTGCAAGGCGCAGACGGCGTCATTTTGGCCAATCCACAGGCCTATTGCTGCGCTCTAGCCCGCGCCCTTCAGAAACATCCGCGAACGATTGGAAACAAATGTCCGATAGCCAAAAAAACCGTCTGCGCTAGGCTTGCGAGCATGCGCCACACAGGCTGTCGCACAAATGAATCGCATGGAGCGAAACGAATGTATTTCGAGATTTACAGGCAATCCAGAGGCACCCCGAGCACCGGCAAAGGGCAATGGCGCTGGAGATTGCGGGCGGGTAACCACGAGACCATCGCCAGCGGCGAGTCGTATGTGAACAAGGCGGATTGTTTGCACGTGATCGGGTTGATCAAGGCTGTGCAGGGGGAGACTCCGATCAAGGAGATCTAACCGCTCAGCACGATCCTGCAGATATGAAAAAGCCCCACAGTTTCAAGGCTGTGAGGCTTTTTTTCGGGCCGGTATCGAAAGACATTGAAGAAGCAGCGCGCAACGCTGGCCTCTTGTTCAGTCCGCCAGCCAGGCGTTTCGCCACGCCAACAGATGTTCGTCCTTGAGCATCCAGTGATTGAGTACAACGCTGCGCAGGGCGTCTCCAGCCTTGGCGCTGGCATCGGGCTCAGCCAGATGTTCGCGAATAGCGGCAATCCAGTCTTGCGAACGGTTCCTGACTCTCGTCACCGGGAAATCACCACGATAACAAGGGATGTCCGAGCAGATCACGGGGAAACCACAAGCGCCATATTCCAACAAGCGCAAATTGCTTTTGCAGGCGTTGAAAAAGTTGTCTTTCAGAGGTGCCAAAGCCAGGTCCAGGTTCAGGCCGGCCAGTCTTTGCGGGTACTTTTCAATACTCACCCCCCTATGGAACTCATGGACATAGGGACGCAGTGCTGGTGGGCACATCCCCATGAACACCCATTCAACTTCTCCTTCCAGCGCACGAACCACTTCGGCAAGGACTTGCAGATCGGCGCTGTGACTCGAGCCGCCGGCCCAGCCAACCCGAGGCTTGCGACCTTGTTGGCGATGGCTGGTCAGGTCGCTCCACCAATGGCTCGGCAGGCGGTTTTCCATCACCCGGATGTCGGCGTTGAAACCCTTCAGCGCATTGGCCAGCGGCTCGGTCGACACCACCAACCGATCGCACAGCCCTACGGCTTTCTTCAAGCGTTTGGTGATGTCTTTGGGAAGCAATTCGTGGTTCAAGTTGCCAGCGGGCACGTCAAGAATATAGTCATCCAGCTCGTAAACCTTGAACGCCCTGGAGAATGCCTTGGTGTCCTGCATGTACTCCAGATGAGGCGTTGTGTGCTGCCCCTGGAAAATAATCGTGTCCGGCGCAATGCGCTCCAGTTCTGTCGGTTGCAGCCCCTCGTCGCTCACCGCTCCGCCGATCAGCTGCGCGGCTTTCAGGGCAGCGAAAGGCTGACGCACGCGGTAGTGCCCACTGCCGAAAGAGTCGACGGGATGACACAGCACGTGAGGCAACTCACGACTGGCAAACGGGTGCCAGTCGGTATCGGTGCGGTATTTGGAGGAGAAGCCACTGCCCTCCAGGGTCAGGTTGCGATTGTAGGCCGGATCGTTGGCGATTTGCCCAAGCCAGCGCTGGTACATCACCGACTGTTCGCCCTTGAACCTTTTACGCTTGGCTTCTTCCTTGGTCGTGTCGACGTTGTTCTGGCTCACACTGGCTTCGTGAACAAGCAGCGCATAAGGCGTCCAGACAATCAACCGCCCGGCCTGGCCGACTTTCAGGCACAGATCCACATCGTTATAGGAAACGGCCAGGTCGACCTCGTCCATTCCACCCACTTGCTGGTACAACTCGGTGCTGATCATCAGGCAGGCGGCGGTGACCGCGCTGTAGTTTTGATCAAGATGCAAGCGGTGAAGGTAGCCGTTGGACTGCATTGAATCGCCGATAAACGGGTGGTCTGCAACGCCACGCAACCCGAGTACCACGCCTGCATGCTGAACAGTCCCGTCGAGGAATAACAGCTTGGCGCCGACTACCCCCACTTCTGGCCGCTGGGCGTGATGGAGCATCGCACCAAGCCAGTCGCCATCAATGACCACCGTGTCATTGTTGAGCAGCACCAGGTAATCGCCGCGGGCATGGTTGACGGCAAAATTATTGATCGCCGAATAGTTGAACGGATGCGGATAACGCAGGATGCGCACCTTGGGATTGTTCAACAGCTCCATACCGTTGAACCAGTCCCGGGCTTCGTCGGTTTCGCTGTTGTTGTCGACGATGATCAGTTCGTAATTCGTATAGCTGGTTTTCTCCATGATGCTTTCGATGCAGCGCAGCAGCATCGGCAGGCAGTCCTTGGTGGGAATCAGGATCGAGACCAGCGGTTGTTCCGCATGTTGGTAGACCACACGGTTGGCCATTGGCAAAGGTCCGGCCTGCAGCTCATGAGCCACGCCCAGCCGCTGCAAGTGCGCCCCGACGATGGCAGCCGAGTTCGCGATGACTTGGGGTTCACCGAGCCACTGGGGGAAATTGATGGCCTGGTGCACCAGCACATCTGCGAGATGCCCGACAGTGCCCAGACCGTGATTTTCAATCAGCCGGAAAAGCAAATCATGGGGCGCCAGTTCGCTGAAGGCGGGATCAAAGCCGTCAGCAGACAGCGCGGCCTCGCGACTGAAAGCCAGTGCGCGGCCGACATACGGATAACTGCGCAACATATCCAGATTCAAATCCGGCTTGAATACCGGACTCTGGCAGCCTTCAGCGGTCAGTGAATCTTCATCGCTGTAGCAAGCGCTGACACCGGGATTGAGGGCGATGCCTTCGGCGAGCAAAAGCAGCGCATGGGGATCCAGTTCGTCTCCTCCGCGCAACAGATACCACCAGTCAACGTCGATCTCCTGCAACAGTTCATTGAGCTGGCTCGGCCAGGATTCGGCCAACGGCAGCCAGACCAGATTATCGGCTGGCGTCACGCCTACAGGTTCGGCATTGGACAGCACCACGATGGCCGCCGCCCGATAAAGCTGGCGGTCGATGCTTGCCAGGCTGGAGCGCAACAGTCCGATATCACCCGTCGTATCGGTCAACACCAACAACACATCCGGTTGCCGCGGCCAGCTCGCCAGTCGCGCGGGCAAACCTTCGACCTCAACGGCAGCCAGTTGCCGACTCGCCAGCCAGCGCTGATAAAGGTCGATATTGCGCTGCTGACGGCCAACATTCGCCAGAACGCCGAAATACCGCTCTAACGTGTGTGCCAGGGTACCGTCGAGCTGGCCACATTCAACTTCGAAATCGCTGCCCGTCAGTTGAATCCGCTCCAGAGGCGTAAACACTTCAATGCGCGCAAAGAACATGGTGCCGGCAAAATAATCCGCTTCATTGACGCCTTGCGGATCAATGCCGCCACGCTCGGCCAAGGTGACAAGCAACGCACGGTTGCTTTCGCTGAGGAATCGGGTGACTGGCACCAGGTATCGCTGAGGACCCAGCATTGGAACGTGCACCGGGTCGGCAAGGTGCTCCAGCGCTTTACTGAATCGTACCGGGCCCAGCAGATCATCGAATAGTTCAACGCCCCAATCGATCTCCCCGCCCAAGTGCAGCGAACGCTTGGTGTGCAGCTTGACCAGGGTGCGGATGTTATCGGCACGCAAGAACGGCAGCACCCGCAGAAACGGCAAAACGTCCCTGCCGTGATTCGGCACCCGGTATAGCGAAAAACTCAATGTGCTGGCCGTCAGCTGAGCACAGATCTCATCTTCACCCCCGGCTACGCAGGTCACGTAGAGATGCAGGCGTTCAGAAAGTTTAATCAAACGGCGCAGAATATCTTTCAGCACTTCGGGGTAAAACGCATGGATGACCACGCCGACTGGCGGCTCGCCATCCTCGAATGCTGGCAACTGCGCAACCAGCACTTCGCACTCTTCGACCTGGGAAACGGCGCCGCTGGCTGACTTGACGGACTGAAGTTCAGATACGCGGTGAGCACCTTGGGCTGATGGTGGAATTATCATATTCAAACCAATTCAAATAGGGAGCGAGGCTGGAACTCGCTGGATGCGCCTTTCACGGCGAGGTGAGCAAGTGTCCACTTTAGTGAGAGCGCTGGCCTGATGGCTGGGCAGAGGATAAACGATGACAGGTGTGATCTGGCGGCTGATCGCTCGCCAATAATGACAGCCCTCTACTCTGCGAACGCTGCTTTAAATGGGCCGGCGAGTCCTGTGAGCGTCGTATCTCTAATGTCGGCAGAGGCTGTATTTACTTAAATTGCCTCGCGCCCAACGACCTCACCGCGCAAGACGCGCTTCAGCGCCTCCGCTATCGCCACGAATACCGGATTCGCAGAAACGAAAAAGCCCCGTAGATTTTCATCTACGGGGCTTTTTCTATGTAATGGCGGAGAGATAGGGATTCGAACCCTAGGTACCGGTGAAGGTACAACGGATTTCGAATCCGTCCCATTCGGCCACTCTGGCATCTCTCCAACGGCGCGCATCATAACAACACTTTTACCGAAAGCAAACCCTCTTTCGAAAATTTCTTCGTGCTATCAGATGCTTGCGTCGATTAAAGCGGTACGCCCAGACGGTTGGCGACTTCTTCGTAAGCTTCGATGACGTCACCGAGGCCCTGACGGAAGCGGTCCTTGTCCATCTTCTTCTTGGTGTCCTTGTCC
>Ga0213828_1002114_pt1 | contig 15090 bp, 17 predicted proteins | sample MC6MC0897MG_FD_180664 | JGI IMG/M metagenome (GOLD analysis project Ga0213828, IMG submission 180664) | Enriched soil aggregate microbial communities from Iowa State University, Ames, United States - MC6-MC0897-MG | ecosystem: Environmental > Terrestrial > Soil > Unclassified | place: USA: Iowa...
CAAGACCCGTCGCAACAAGCGGACGAACAATATGATCGTCCAACGGCGCAAGCGCAAGTAAGAGGCGAACACTATGTCACGTTCGATCAAGAAAGGCCCGTTTGTCGATGCTCACCTGATCAAAAAGGTGGACACGGCCGTCGCGGGCAAAGACAAGAAGCCGATCAAGACCTGGTCGCGTCGTTCCACGATCCTGCCCGAGTTCATCGGTCTGACGATCGCTGTGCACAACGGCAAGCAGCATGTTCCCGTTTATATCAACGAGAACATGGTCGGTCACAAGCTGGGCGAGTTCGCGCTGACCCGTACGTTCAAGGGTCACGCCGCGGACAAGAAGGCGAAGAGGTAAGCGATGGAAACTACTGCCATTATCCGTGGGGTTCACATCTCCGCTCAGAAGACCCGTTTGGTTGCGGACCTGATCCGTGGCCAGAAGGTCGGCCGTGCGCTGGAAATCCTCACCTTCTCGCCGAAGAAGGCTGCCGTCATCCTGAAGAAGGCTGTCGAGTCCGCCATCGCCAACGCCGAGCACAACGACGGCGCCGACATCGACGAACTGAAAGTCACCACGATCTTCGTGGACAAGGCTCAGTCGATGAAGCGCTTCTCCGCTCGCGCCAAGGGCCGCGGCAACCGTATCGAGAAGCAGACCTGCCACATCACGGTCAAGGTCGGAGCTTAAGGAGTCACGATGGGTCAGAAAATTCACCCCACTGGGTTCCGTCTCGCGGTCACCCGTAATTGGTCCTCGCGTTGGTTCGCCGACGACAAGGCCTTCGGCTCGATGCTGGCCGAAGACATTCGCGTTCGCGAGTACCTGAAGAAGAAGCTCAAGAGCGCCTCCGTTGGTCGCGTGATCATCGAGCGTCCCGCCAAGAATGCCCGCATCACCGTCTACTCGGCTCGTCCGGGCGTGGTGATCGGCAAGCGCGGCGAAGACATCGAAAGCCTGAAGGCTGATCTGCAGCGTCTGATGGGCGTGCCCGTGCACGTCAACATCGAAGAAATCCGCAAGCCGGAAACCGATGCTCAACTGATCGCCGACTCGATCTCGCAACAGCTCGAGAAGCGCATCATGTTCCGCCGCGCCATGAAGCGCGCGATGCAGAACGCCATGCGTCTGGGTGCCCAAGGCATCAAGATCATGAGCTCGGGCCGTCTGAACGGTATCGAAATTGCTCGCACCGAGTGGTATCGCGAAGGCCGTGTGCCGCTGCACACCCTCAAGGCCAACATCGACTACGGCACCTCCGAAGCCCACACCACGTACGGCGTGATCGGCATCAAGGTCTGGGTCTACAAGGGCGACATGCTGGCCAACGGCGAATTGCCGCCGGAAACCGCAGCCCCGCGTGAAGAAGAACGTCGTCCGCGCCGCGCTCCGCGTGGTGATCGTCCGGACGGTGCTCGCACCGGTCGTCCGGGTGGTCGTGGCCGCGCTCCCCGCAAGGCGGACGCTGCTCCGGCGCCTGAAGGAGAATAACCATGCTGCAACCCTCCCGCAGAAAGTATCGCAAAGAGCAGAAGGGCCGCAACACCGGTCTGGCGACTCGTGGCACCCACGTGTCGTTCGGCGAGTTCGGCCTGAAGGCTACCGGCCGTGGCCGTCTGACCGCCCGTCAGATCGAAGCTGCTCGTCGCGCCATCAATCGTCACATCAAGCGTGGCGGCCGTATCTGGATTCGCATTTTCCCGGATAAGCCCATCTCGCAGAAGCCTGCCGAAGTCCGTATGGGTAACGGTAAGGGCAACCCGGAGTACTGGGTTGCTGAAATCCAGCCCGGCAAGGTGCTCTACGAAATGGAAGGGGTTAGCGAAGAGCTCGCGCGTGAAGCTTTCCGCCTGGCCGCTGCCAAGCTGCCGATTTCGACCACGTTCGTCGCGCGTCATATCGGTGCTTAAGGAGTACTAACATGAAAGCTAGCGAACTCCGTTCGAAAGACGCCGCCGAGCTCGGCAAAGAGCTCGAAAGCCTGCTGAAGGCCCAATTCGGTCTGCGCATGCAGAAAGCCACGCAGCAACTGGCCAACACCAGCCAGCTGCGCAACGTGCGCCGCGACATCGCTCGCGTCCGCACCTTGCTGACCGAGAAGGCAGGGAAATAAAGATGAGCGAAACTCAAAACACCCAAGTGGCCAAGCGCCAGCGCACGCTGGTTGGCAAGGTCGTCAGCAACAAGATGGACAAGACTGTCGTCGTTCTGGTTGAGCGCCGCGTCAAGCACCCCATCTTTGGCAAGATCATCATGCGTTCCGCGAAGTACAAGGCGCACGATGAATCGAACCAGTACAACGAAGGCGATACGGTTGAAATCGCTGAAGGCCGTCCCATCTCGCGCTCGAAGTCGTGGCGTGTGGTGCGTCTGGTTGAAGCCGCACGTATCATCTAAGTGAAAGCTGCACCTCGGAACGGTTCGCCGTTCTGATATAAAACGGCAAGGGCCAAAACCCTTGCCGTTTTTTTATGTCTCGCATTTGGGAATTTTGTAGGGAAGCATGGTCATCGTCCGCAAATCAGCCGGGCTTGCCGTCGCCATCGCGTGCTTGATGGCAATGGCCGCCGGCGCCGCGTTCGCGCAGGAGCGAGGCGCGCCCATGCCGTCCGCCGCCAGCGCCGCGCCTGGTGCGGGCGAGGCTGCCATTGCCGGCACGTTTCCCGCTCCGATGTTGCCAAGCTCCGCTGCCGGCGTACGTGGCGCGAGCGCAACCGAGGGTGCACCGCCTGCGGCGCGCGGTTCCACGCCACCGCCGACGGATGCGACGACGCTCGGCAAGCAACTGCTCAATGCCGGGCCGGATCCGCGGGTTCAATTGGATGGAAGATCCAAAGATCATGCCGCCATCTTCGGTACCGAAGACGAAGACGAGCAGGGCTTGCTGGACCAGGAACGCGCACTGCAGGCGCAGCGAGACCAGCTGAAGGTATTGGAGCGCGTGCTGAACGCGCCGCCGCCAAATGCGGATCCGCACCCACCGGCCATGATTCCGCTGACCCCAGGCGGTCAGATGACCATGCCGCCCTTGATGCCCACGCCGTCGGGTTCTCAACTGAATCGCACCAGCAGTCAGACGCAGCGCAGCGTGGACGACATGCAGCGGCGCGTCGATGAGTTGAGGCGTGGTGCCGATACGCTCAGGCAGGGCGGACGCTAGCCCAGGGCCTGAGGCCGGATGGCAGACGCGCGGAACGCGATGTTGTTCCGCGGCACTGCCTATAGGCGCCGAGCAAACTCCCGCAGCCGTCCGGCGACGCCGGTCGGAAAGTAATACACCGACAGCACGAACAGAATTCCGAGCCAGAGCAGCCAGCGGTCCGGCTCGAACAGCAAGGCCAGCGGGGGGATGCCCGCCACGACCTCATGCACGGCATGCAAGCCGTCCTGCAGATAGCTCTGCGCGAACACGAACAGGCTCGCACCGACCACTGCGCCGTACATGGTGCCCATCCCGCCGATCACGACCATCAGCAAGATGTTGAGCATGATCTCGAACGACAACGTCGTGTCCGGGCCGTTGTAGCGCAGCCAAAGCGCATACAGCGCGCCCGCCAGGGTCGCGAACGCCGCCGCAAGCAGGTTCGACAGGCTGCGGTAAAGCACCGTGCGGTAGCCGATCGCTTCGGCGCGGAAAGGATTCTCGCGAATCGCCTGCAGCACGCGGCCGAACGGCGAATTCACGATGCGCAGCAACATCAGGAAGAGCACCACGCAGACCGCCGCAATCAGGTAGTAGGTGATGATCCGCCCGTCCACGGTGACGCCAAACAGGGGTTCGGAAAGCGGACGGAACGCCGGTCGCAACATCTGCGGAACCTTGAAGTTCAGGCCATCCTCGCCACCGGTCAATTCCGACAACTGCGACACCAGCGTCTGAAACGCCGCAGCGACGGCCAAGGTGATCATCGCGTAGAAGATGGCGCGCACGCGCAGACTGGCCAGGCCGATCAGCAAGGCGAAGGCGAGCGACACGGCCAGTCCGGCCGCGGTCCCGGCAAACACCGCCGTCCAGCCGGGTTCCATGCGTATGCTGGCGATCGCCACGCCGTACGCGCCGATGCCAAAGAACATGGTGTGGGCGAAGCTGACGATGCCCGTGTATCCCAGCAGCAGGTCGTAGCTGGCAACCAGGACGATGAAGACGAGGATCTTCGCCGCGACGGCCAATGCCTTGGGGCCGGGAAACAGGAAGGGCGCCGCGGCCAACGCGGCCACGATTGCCATGAGCAGCAGCGCCAGGATCGCGCTGCGCGGAGGATCGCCGGAAAGCAGGCGAAACGACATGTCGGCGGCTCCTAGCGGTTCGTGACGGGGTACACGCCTTGCGGGCGCCACAGCAAAATGGCGACCATCAGCGCGATGTTCGAGAAGAGGGCGGCCTTCGGCATCAGAAAGCCGGTGTAGTTGGCCATCAGCCCGACCAGCAGCGCGCCGATCAGGCAGCCCACCGTGGAGCCCAGGCCGCCGATCATGATGACGATGAAGATCAGCACGTTCACCTGCGCGCCCAACTGCGGCACGATCGATTGCTGGTACATCCCCCACAACACGCCGCCCAATCCGGCCAGCATCGACCCGGCAACGAACACCCCGACAAACAGATGCCGGATTCGGTAGCCCAGGCTTTCGACCATTTCACGGTCTTCGACGCCGGCGCGGATCAGCAGGCCAAGCTTGGTGCGGTTCAACACCCACAGCATGCCGCCAAGCACGATCATGCCGACCACCAGCGCCACCACGCGATACTTCTCGATGGCGGCGTCGCCCAGCAGGAACGCGCCGCGCAGGGATTCGGGCAACGGCAACGTGATCGTTTGCGGTCCCCACATCATCTTGATGATTTCTTCGCCGATGATCATGCCGCCCATCGTGATGAGGATCTGCTTCAGATGCTGGCCGTAGACCGGCCGCACGATCACGCGCTCAAATGCCAGGCCCACGGCGCCCGCCACCAGCATGCCCACGATCATGGCTGGCAGCACGGCGACCAGATTGGTCCACAGGCTGCCGGACTGCGTCCAGTCAGCCATCGAACCGAGCACGGTGGCCGCCATGTAGGCGCCGATGGCAATGAACAGGCCGTGGCCGAAATTGAGCACGTCCATCAGGCCGAAGACGAGCGTCATGCCCGACGCCACGATGAAGATGATCATGCCCATCGCCAGCCCGGCGAAGGTCAGCGTGACCCAGGTGGAAAACGACCCGACCAGGGGCAATGCGAGGACCGCCAGCGCCAGCACCAGCAGCACAGGCATGAGGTCGGCGCGTGCGCGCGGCAGCGGCGCTTCGATGTCCAGCGTGCTCATTGGTGGCTTCCCAGTGACAGGCCCAAAAGGCGTGTCTGCAGCGCCTCGTCCGCGGCCAGGTCGGCCATGGCGCCTGCGTGCACGACCCGGCCGTTGTCCATGATCGCCGCGTAGTCGCCAACGCGGCGGGCAAAGTTGAAGTTTTGCTCGACCAGCAGGATGGTGGTGCTGGACTGCTTGAGTTCGATGAACGCGTCGATCATGTTCTGGATGATGGCCGGCGCCAGACCCTTGCTGGGTTCGTCGACCAGCAGCAGGCGCCGCGGCTCGATGATCGCGCGCGCCATCGCTAGCATCTGCTTCTGCCCGCCCGATAGTTTGCCGGCGGGGTGCAGCCAGAACTTCTTGAGCGCGGGAAAGAACCCGAAGATCCATTCCAGCCGTGCCGTGTCCAGTTGCGCGGCATTTCTGGCAAGGCGTGCCGCGAGCAGGATGTTCTCCTTCACGGACAGGTCGCCGAAGATGCCCATGTTCTCGGGCACATAAGCCATGCCCATGCGCGCCATGTCGGGTGGCGACGTGCGCGTGCCGGGTCCGCCGATCGGCTTGGCGTCCAGGCAGATCTGGCCCTGCGATGCGCGCCACAATCCCATGATGGTGCGCAGCGTCGTCGTCTTGCCCGCGCCATTGCGCCCGAGCAGCATGGTGACCGCCGATGCCGGCACCGACAGGTTCACGCCGTGCAGGATGTGATACGCACCGATGTGCGTGTGCACGTCCTTCAATTCCAGAAGCGGTTGCGCCGTCATGCCGCCTCCTGCGCGCTGATGCCCAGGTAGGCCCGCTGCACGATGGGCGAGGCAATTACGGTGGCCGGATCGCCGTCGGCCATCAGCCGCCCGTTGTGCAGCACGACGATGCGGTCCGCCAGCTCGCGCACGACATCCATCTTGTGCTCGACGAGCAGAATGGTCTTGGACGCGTCGGCCTTCAGCTCGCGGATGAGGTCCAGCACGACAGGCACGTCGTCCACACTCATGCCGGCGGTAGGTTCGTCGAACATGAACACCGAAGGCTCCAGCGCGATGAGCATCGCGATCTCCAGTTTGCGCTGGTCGCCATGGGGCAGGTCGGCGGCCGGTTGGTCTCGTCGGGCGGTCAGCCGTGTGCGTGCGAGCAGGGCATCGGCACGCTCCATGAGACCGCGATCGTCGCGCCACGTGCGCCAGAATCGGATGTGGCGCCAACCCATGCCCTGTTGCCGAGACTGCAGGGCAAGCCGAACGTTTTCGTGAACGCTCAGCCGGGGGAACAGCTGCGTCAGCTGAAATGCGCGGCCTAGCCCCGCGTGCATGCGGGCCGGCGCGGACAGCGTGGTCAAATCGCGTCCGTTCAATGTCACGGTGCCGGCACTGGCGCGCAGCTGCCCCGAAATCAGATTGAAGTACGTCGTCTTGCCGGCGCCGTTTGGGCCGACGATGGCGGTCAAGGTGCCGGGCGCGTAGGCGCAACTGACATCATTGACCGCCACATGACCGCCGAAGCGAACGGTGAGCGAATGGGTCTCAAGCATGAGCGGCGGGAATCAGCGCTTATTCTGGATAGGCACGGCCATCTGGTCCGGCGTGATTTCCTTGACCAGGTCCTGGACTGCCCATGGCACCGAGGGATCGTTCTTGATCCGGAAGTGGTACATCGACTGCATGGCCTGGTGATCCTCGGGCCGGAAGGTCATCTTGCCTTTGGGCGTATCGAAGCTCATGCCTTCCATCGCCTTGATGAGCTTGTCGGTATCTGAATCGCCGCCGGTCTTGTTCAACGCGGCAACGATCGCAATGCCCGACGCCATGCCACCCGCGGTGAAGAAATCAGGCGGTTGGCCGAAACGCTTCTGATGCTCGGCCACGAGCCAATCATTGACCGGGTTCTTGGGGATGCCGTAGTAGTAATACGTGGCGCCTTCCATGCCCGCCAGGGATTTGAGCGGCGTCATGGCGGTCAGCGTGTTGCCTCCCGTGGCGATCTCGATGCCGTAGCGCTTGGGATCCAGATCGGCGATCTTGAACGGATTGCCGGCGCCGGCCCACAGGATAAAGATGATCTTGCGGCCGGGCTTGTCCTTCAGTGCATCGAAGAGCCGCTGCGCGCCGGCCGTGAAGTCGGTCGCGTTGGCCGGCAGGTATTCCTCGTGCACGATCTTGGCGTTCTTGAGCGCGCCCTTGAAGGCTTTGACGCCGTCGCGGCCAAACGCATAGTCCTGCGCCAGCATGGCGATCGACGTGCCGTCCTGGTCGAACGCCACGGCGTTGGCGATGGCGTCCTGCGAGGAGTTGCGCCCGGTGCGGAAGATGTACTTGTTCCACTTCTCGCCGGTAATGGAATCGGCCACCGCCGGCTCCACCAGAAGGATCTTTTCGTATTCCTCCGCGATCGGCAGCATGGCCAGCGCCACGCCCGACGACGTCGGACCGACGGCGATGTCGGCGTTGTCGTCGGCATAGGCGGACGCGAGCTGCGCGCGGGCCACGTCGGGCTTGCCCTGGTTGTCTTTCTCGATGACGCGGATCTTGCGCCCGGCCACCGTCATGGTGCCCTGCGTGGCGTATTCCAGCCCCAGCATCAGTCCGTTCTGGGTCTGCTTGGCGTAAGCCTCAAGCGGGCCGGTCTTGTCATAGACATGGGCGACAACGAAGTCCTTTGCCGCCAGCGCGGAACTCATGCACAGGCTGGCCATGGCGGCGAGCAGAATGCGTTTCATGGAAGTCTCCTGGTGTCATTGGGCGCGCGCGGCCGTGTCGTCCGGCCTGGCGAGAAATTGACGGATGGGTTCGATCTGGGCGGGCACGTTCAGCGCGGGGGCGTGCCCGCAATCGGGAAAGTCGATGCGCTGTGCGCGGGGGCCGCGCTGCGTCATGGCGTGCGCAACGTCGGGCAGCAGCAGGTCCGAATCGGCGCCGCGCAAAAGCAACGTCGGCATGCGCAGCGTGTCGTAGCCGGCCCACCGGTCATAGTCGTTCGGGTGATGGCTGAACTGCCCGACGATGGCCGGATCGTAATGGGCGGTGACGCGGCCGTCGGGCAGCCGGCGCACCGACGTTTCCGCCATCCGGCGCCACTGATCGTCGCTCTGCCAGCCATAGGGTTTGTAGGCGGCGCGCAGCCAGGCTTCGAGTTCCGTCACCGTGTCGAAGGCCGGCGGGTTGCCGGCATAGGCCAGGATGCGCTCGATGGCAGGCTGCGGCAGTTCCGGTCCGATGTCGTTGACGACCAGGTGCGAAATGCGATCGCGCAACGTGGTCGCGGCCGCATGCATGCCGGTCGCGCCGCCCATGGACGTTCCCACCCAGCGCACGCGCGCCAGCGACAGGCCGTCCAGCAGGGCGCGCGCCAACGTGGCGTAGAAGTCGAGCCGGTACTCGGCGAACGGATCGGGGCTCCATTGCGACAGGCCGCGCCCGATCGCGTCGGGACAGATCACGCGGTAGTCGCCGGCCAGTGCCTGCGCCAGCTCGTCAAAGTCTCGGCCGGTGCGAGCCAGGCCATGCCACATGATGATGGGCGGCGCGTCAGAAGCGCCCCAGTCCGTGTAGTGCAACTCGCGTCCCGCGCAGCGCAGATAGCGCGACGCCGGCGTATGGCGCGCGGTTGCCGACCCTGCCTCGTCCATGCGTCTCCTCCCGGTTTGTCCAGGTTGTGTGCTTGTCGGGCTGAATATAGACTTGCGGCAAGCGCGCCCACAATGCGCCGGCCACCCCACAGCAGGGTGAGTCAACAATATGTAGACGCAAGATCAATTTGCGCAGCCCCCAGGAGACCGTGCCATGCCAGATACGGAATTCGCCATTTCGGCCAGCGCCGGCGCTGACCGGCGCGATGCGTGGCGCGCCGCGCTGGCCGATGCTTTCGGGCCGTTCGAGGTGCATGGCGGCAAACCCGGTCATTTCGCGGGCCATGTCCGCTATGCGCGACGCGCCAGCCTTCAATTCAACGATCTGCATTACCAGGGCCAGCGGCTGGAACGCACGCCGGGCAACGTGTCGCGGCTGGATCAGGAGTTCTACACCTTTGGCCTGCCGCTGGCCGGTCCGCTGGCAGTGCGACAAGCGGGCCGCGAATTCCAGGTGGAACCGGGTTGCGTGTATCTGATGAACCAGAGCCTGCCGTATCAGGCAACCGCGAACGGCGCGGCGGGCTACCGCAGCCTGAGCGTCTCGTTCCCGCGCAGCGCACTGTCGCAGCGGGACTCACGCATCGGCGCCTTCTACAAGCTGCGCACCGACGACGGGTCGCCCCGCGGCGCGCTGCTGGCCGGCTACATGGATCACCTGTTCAAAGGCATGGACGGCTGGTCCGAGACCGAGGCCGCCGAGCTGGGCGAGCGTCTGATCGACCTCATCGTGCTCTTCCTGGTGCAGCCGGGACAGGGACAGGTCTCGGAGGCGGACAGCAGCGTCACGGTGGCGCACAGAGCGCGTGTGCTGGCCTATATCAGCCAGCATCTCGCCGATCCGGATCTGTCGCCCGCGCGGGTAGCGCAGGGCTGTGGGGTCTCGGTCGCCTATCTGCACCGCATCCTGCGCGCGGGCGGGTTGTCGGTGGAGTCGTTCATTTTTGAGCAGCGGCTGGACCGGTGCCGCGAACTGCTGCTGGACGCGCGGCACCGCCATCGCGGCATCGCCGAGCTGGCGTATCAGGTGGGTTTCTCTCATCCTTCGCATTTCAGCCGGCTGTTCAAGCAGCGCTTCGGCATGACGCCGCGGGACCTGCGCGCGGGCGGGCGCGCCTTGTAGGCGTGAACGCGGACCGTTGCGCGCCAGGCAATGCCGCCAAACAAAAACGGCCCGCTTGATCAGCGGGCCGTCGGCCTTTCGGAACCTTCGAATCAGGCTTAGAACGGCGAAGGCTGGTTGGACAGGTTGACGATGCTGTTGGTCGTCAAGTCCAGGCGGATGTGCTCGGACGGCGCACCGTTTGCGAGCTTGAGCATGATCGCCATCAGCGGCTTGAAGCGCGCCTTGAACAGGTCTGCGGGCGTGTTGGCGTCGCTGACGTTGTTGCCGTTCATCTGCACGGCGGCGTTGGTCTGGTTCAGTGCTTGAGCCAGCAGCTTGTACTGACTGGCGCGCTGCGCCGGGATATCGGTAAACGCGAGGTCGCCGGCATTGGCCAGGCGCACGAAGTCCCCGGCCATCTCCAGCGCCGTCCACTGCGCGAAGTCCGCCAGCTGCATGCCGTTGGCCTGGGCCAAGGCTTGCGCGCGCGATTGCGCGTTGGTGGCATCCGCGGCATAGGCCGGATTGCTGGCGCCGCTGCCGCCGCCGTCAGACAGGCATGCAAAGAACGCGGGCGTCAGATTGTTCTGATTGCCGGTGTTCGCCAATTCCTTGAGCGTGACCGTCGTCTGCAGTTGCGACAACGCCAGCAGGTCGGCGCCCGTCAGCGGGCTCTTGACCAGCTCGCGCATCTCGCAGCGCCAGTCGTCGTTCAGCAGGCGCAGGCGCACCAGTTCGCTCATGTAGCGATAGGTGAAATCGCCGTAGTCCTTGGCGTCCAGGATGGAAACGTCCCAGCGCGGCGGCACGGTGTAGGCGTTTTCCGCGCGGTACAGGTCGAACAGCTCATCGAAGCGCGGCACCTTGTCCAGTCGGATGGTCTGCACTTCGATCTCATCGGCGCTCTGCAGCGTCATGAGCTTGTACGCGGGCACATAGGCGGCCATGGAGGGCGCCTGGATGTTGAAGAGCGCGTGGTCGCCGCCGTAGTTGCGCAGCGCCATGTCGTTGAAGTGCATGTGGCCGCCCACGTGCACCTTCAAACCGGTCTCGGCCAGCGCGCGCGTGGTGTTCTCCGCGGGACGGCGGATCATCTGCATTTTGTTCGCGCCCAGCAGCGCTTCGATGTCGTCGGACGCGCCATTGAAGAACTCGGACATCGGGAAGTGGCTGAAGGCGATGACCTGCTTGCCCTGCGCCTTGCCGCGCGCCACCACGTCGGCCAGCCACGTGATGACGTGCGCCTTGTGGGTCAGCATCTTGTTGTAGCCCTGGTCACCCGAGCCGGTGAAGTCGTTGGCGCCCGGACCGGTCGGCACGTAGACGTTGGCATCCAGGCCCACCAGCCACACGCCCTCGACGGGCTCGACCACGTACGACGTGTCGGGCACCATCTTGCACAGCGTGTAGTTCTGCGGCTTGTTCGGACCGCCGGTGCCTTCGGCGCAGATCTCGTACTGACGGTTGATCCAGTTGGCTTGCGAGACCGCCGTGGCGTAATCGTAGTCTTCGTACTTGTAGGTGCTGTACGGGGTTTCGTAATACACGTTCTGCGGCTGCGGCATGAAGCCATGCTGCTCGAGCGCGGTCGTGATGCCCGAGTAGCCCATGTGCAGCACTTCCTCGGTGCAATAGGTGTTGCCGATGCGCGTCCAGTCGCCGCTGTAGGCGGTGTTGCATACGTTCGCGCCGCGGCTGTAGATCGGCTGCGAGAAGCCGATTGCGCCCGTCACGGGATCCAGGCCAAGGTAGTCCCCCTTGCCCGCGGGCTGGTTGAAAGGGCGGTTGGGGTCATGGTTGCCGGGCGCGGCAAAGAACTGGATGCCGTGCTTCTTTGAATAGTCGTCCATGATCTTGACCAGGCCGCGCATGTGCACAGGCTGGCCGTCGTCCGAGAAGTCGCCCGGCAGTGCGATGTACTTCACGCCGCGTTTCACGGCGTCGTCCAGCGCGGCCAGGAAGGCGAAGTAGTTTTCGTTGAAGAGGCGCGTGGACGTGAGCTGCGCGTACATCGTGCGGATGGTCGCGTTGTCGCCGGCCTTCGGGTTGGGGACGCCGGGGAACGAGCCGTCCTTGAAGTCCGCGTAGACATCATGGAAGTGGATGTCGGGCATGAACGCGACCTGCACGGGGGCGGGCGGCTGTGCGGGCGTTTCGGCCGGGGGCGGCGTCTCGGCGACGGGCGGTGGCGTGTCATCGTCCTTGTCGCCGCCGCAAGCGGCGAGCAGGGCAACGAGCAGCAGGGAGGCTGCGGCGCGGACGGGGCGGGAAGGGCGAAGCGTCATCGGGGGGCGGGGTCCTGGGTTCAGTGTGGCGGCGGTCGGGCATGGGCGTGGGCCATGCCGAAGCGGCAGCCGCGGGTCAGCTAATTGGGTCAGCTACCTGGGTCAGCTGCTTGTAAGCGGGCCCAATGCTCACTGAGCCGCATGACAGCGTCATGAATTCCTAACCGGTCCGCGCCACACGACAGACAAAAAAAAGCCCCGCACGCCAGGTGCGGGGCTTTGCTTTGCGATGGCCGCAGGATCAGACGTGCGTGATGAACTTGGTGACCAGATAGCCCTCGAAGGTCTCCGTGCCGCCTTCGCTGCCGATGCCGCTGTCCTTGATGCCGCCGAAGGGCGTCTCGGCCAGGGCGCTGCCGAAGTGATTGATGTTGACCATGCCGGCTTCCAGGCCGTTGGACACCTTGGTCGCGGTCTTCAGCGAATTCGTGAACACGTACGAGGACAGGCCGAAGGGCAGGCTGTTGGCGCGGCGCAGCACCTCGTCGGTGTCCTTGAAGCGGACGACGGGCGCCACGGGGCCGAACGGCTCTTCGGTCATCAGCATGGCGTTGTCGGGCAGTTCCGTGACCACGGTCGGTGCAAAGAAGAAGCCCTTGCGGTCCAGCGGACCGCCGCCCACCACCACCTTGGCGCCGTGTTTCTTGGCGTCGTCGATAAAGGCGCTCATGGCGGGCACGCGGCGTTCATGCGCCAGCGGCCCCATCTCGGTGCCGGCTTCCAGGCCGTCGCCGACCTTGATGTTCTTGAGGACCTCAGAGAACCGCGCCAGGAACTGCTCGTACGCGCCGTCCTGCACGTAGAAGCGGGTGGGCGACACGCAGACCTGGCCCGCGTTGCGCACCTTGAACTTGGCCAGCATCTCGGCGGCGCGGTCGATGTCCGCGTCGTCGAACACCAGGACGGGCGAGTGGCCGCCCAGTTCCATGGTGACGCGTTTCATGTGCGCGCCTGCCAGCGCCGCAAGCTGCTTGCCGACCGGAACGGAGCCGGTGAACGACACCTTGCGCACGATCGGCGAACGGATCAGGTAATCGGAGATGGTGGCGGGTTCGCCCCAGACGATGTTCAGGCAGCCCTTGGGCAGACCCGCATCGTGGAACATGCGCGCAATCGCCATGACCGCGCTGGGCGAGTCCTCGGGACCCTTGAGCACGACCGTGCAGCCGGCGCCGATGGCGGCGGCGATCTTGCGGATCGCCTGGTTGTACGGGAAGTTCCAGGGCGTGAAGGCGGCGCAGACGCCGATGGGTTCTCGCACCACGATCTGGCGCACATCCGGATTGCGCGGCTGGATGACGCGTCCGTAAATGCGGCGGCATTCCTCAGCGTGCCAGTCGGCATGTTCCGCGCAGGAGGTGACTTCGCCCACGGCTTCGGCCAGCGGCTTGCCCTGGTCCAGCGTCATGTTGCGGCCGATCTCCTGGGCGCGCTCTCGCGACAGCGTGGCGACCTTGCGCAGGATCGCCGAGCGGTCCATGGGCGAGGACTTCTTCCACGATTCGAAGGCGCGCTGGGCAGCGGCAAGGGCGCGGTCCAGATCGGCTTGCGTGGCGTGAGGCAGCTGGCCCAGCACCTCGAGCGTGGCGGGGTTGATGACGTCCTGGGTGCGCCTGCCCTCGCCGGCGACGAATTCGCCGTCGATATACAGCGCCAACTGTTCATACATGCCTGTCGTTCCTTGCGTAATAGGAATGGGTAGCCAAGGGCGAGAGCGACCGCTGTCGCCCACGGCAGTCTAAACCAGCTTCCCCGTAGTGGAAGGAGCCAATCCCCGCCGCGGACTTGGGTCCATTGGCCTGCCAAGTGCCGGCACGCGTGCCACCGTGGACAAGCGCATCGCCGTGGACAAAAATGAGGAATCTTCGGCTGTCATCCGTATATCCATCGTGCAACCCATCGATGCGCGTCCGGCCGCCAAGCCCAGCCTCTATTCGCGGGTTGTTTTCCGCTTCATTGACTGGCTGCGTCAGCGCATTGCGCAGGCCTCGCTGGTCGGCGACAAGCCGATATTCCAGAACAGCCAGTTCCCGTGGGTTGCCACCCTCGAAGCGCGGGCGCCTGCCATTCGGGCCGAACTGATGAGCCTGCTGGCCGACCGCCAGGCGCTTCCGGCCTTCCACGAACTCTCCCCGGATGTGGGCATGATCACCTCCGACGACCGATGGAAGACGTTCGTCTTCCTGGGCTATGGCCTGCGCTCTGAACGCAACCTTGCCCGATGTCCGTCCACCGCGCGCGCCCTGCAGGACATCCCGGGCCTGCGCACTGCCTTCTTCTCCATCCTCGAACCGGGCAAGCGCATTCCGCTGCACACGGGGCCGTACAACGGCGTGCTGCGCCTGCACCTCGGCCTGGTCGTCCCCGACCCGCCCGAACGCTGCTGGATAGAAGTCGGCGGCCAGCGCTATAGCTGGCGCGAAGGACAGGCGGTGGTCTTTGACGACCTGTATCCCCACGAGGTACACAACGACACCGGCGGCGTCAGAGCCGTGCTTTTCGTGGATTTCGAGCGTCCCTGCCGAGCTCCTGTAAAATGGCTAAATCGCCTTGTGCTCATGGCCGCGCCGTTCACGGACGAAATCCGTCGCGGCAAGGCAAATCATGACGCCTGGGAGAAGGGCTACTACCGCCAGAAATAGGGGCGGATGGCCCGACAAACCGACCCCCTTGACAGGGGGCGTGGTCTTTTGTGCGCAATCCCAACAAAGTGCTTGCGCTCAAAAATTAACCACGTTAGAATTATCAGCTTTCCCAGATTGTCGATTCACTTAGCCGAAGGTTAGGTGAGC
>Ga0213828_1002120_pt1 | contig 15065 bp, 10 predicted proteins | sample MC6MC0897MG_FD_180664 | JGI IMG/M metagenome (GOLD analysis project Ga0213828, IMG submission 180664) | Enriched soil aggregate microbial communities from Iowa State University, Ames, United States - MC6-MC0897-MG | ecosystem: Environmental > Terrestrial > Soil > Unclassified | place: USA: Iowa...
CGCTAAGATGGCGCTTCCGATGGAGAAACCCATGTCCGTGGCGCGCACCTACTTTTTCAACAGGATGGCCGGCGACGAACTCGCCCGCCTGTGCGGCGCAAAAGCGGATTTCTTCCTTGAAAACGTCGACGACCTGGAACTCGCCGTCACCCGCATCCAGGCCTTGTGCCGCGACGCCGGCATGAGCAGCGCGGTGGTGCGTGCCCCGCTCAATCCCACGCCCGGAATCGGCGATCTGGTATCGGCAGCCGTGCCGTTGCTCGGGCTGATCTGGACCTCCGCCAAGACGGTTGGCTCCGCGGTTCATCCTCAAGCCGACGTGAGCTTGCGCCTGACGTCGAACACGTCGATCAGTGTCGTGTTCTCGGATTCGGCCCGTGTGCCGACGATCCGGTAGGCCACGCCGTCGCGGGCCATCAGCGGTGCGATCACCCGCGCCGGCCAAACACCATCGCCAGCCCGAACAACGCCCCCAGTCCGCCCACGATGGCCAGCGACACCGATGGCTCGCGCAGGTTCAGCGCCATGATGGCCGATCCCGCGCCCAGGGCGGTGATTGCCAGGCCCACCAGACGCCCCGCCGTGGAACCATAGAAATGCGTGCGGCGCGCAGCCTGCGTGCCTGCAGGCTGGCGCTTCTGCCACGCCGTCAATGCCTGTTCGAATTCGCGCAGCAGGCGCTCGCGCCTGGGCAAGTCCGCCGCGCTGACCAGCAGGGTCGGCAGACCGGGGCGGACCAGTTTCAGATAATCGTCCGTGCCCCAACTAACCAGATCTTTGAAGGCAACGGGTTTGCGGCGTGAAAACTCCAGCCCTTCGGCGGTCACCTTCACGTCATTGCGCGTGGGAAATCCCCTGAACGCCACCAGCGGCGGCACGAACAGGCCCAACACGGCAAGCACGGCAGCCAGCCCGATCGGCCCGCGGTTGAAGACCACGAGCATAAAGTTGCCTGCCGCCAGCGCGAACGCCAGGGGCACCGACAACTGGTGCCATCGCGTATAGACCGACACCGGGATCCGTTCGTTGCTGTTCATGCGTGCGCCTTGTCAGTTAGTCGCTCTTACAAGATTTGAACCGCCGGGGCCCATGGGCACCGAGCGGATGTCGGGCATGCGATCCGGGTCGGGCCAGTATTCGACCTTCAGGATCGCTTCATTGAAAATATCGTCATCGACCAGCACCTCCGTGCGCAGCACCCCGCGGCCGCTGCTCACATTGAACTGAACCGACTCGTCCCAAGGCTTGGCGGTGAACTCGATGGATTGGCTGCGATCCTTGCGTATCCAGCGCCAGGCATCCGCCCACCCGGGGCGGGAGGTCATATTGTCGACGTAGTTGTCCACACGGTCGGCCCAGGTCTCCTCGCGCGGGCGCCCCTGCACCCATTGCATATCGGATGGTCCACGCGGCAGCAGATCCGGGTCCGTCGCGCGCGGGGATCCCTTGCTTGCCACGATGACGCTGATGCCCGGTCCGACGAGCTTCAGGATGTATGCGTAATCGCTGTGTTCGGTATAGCCCGGCATCACCACGTCCAGCACCAGACGATCGCGGCCAAAGATTTCCCCCTGCTTAAAGCCCTTCCACTCCAGCATCACGCGCACGCCGAACACCGCCCAGTTGAAATCCTCAAGTTCCTCTTCCCGGGTCGAATAGAGTTCGCGATCCTTCACGTCCGAGAACTGCGCGGAGCGCATGCAGCAACGCGTGAACCAGACTTCCAGTTCGCTTTCCTTGGCGCTGTCGCCCCAGAATTTGAAGTACAACCCGGCAGCCAGAAGGCACAGGCCCAGCGCAATCCATCCCCACACGGGAATGCCCAGCAGCACCGTGCCGCCGCTGGTAAGGCCGACCATCGCGCTGCCAAAGCCCCCCGCGCCCGCCACCACCCCGGCCGTGCTGAATGCGCCGCCCAACGAAACCAGGGCGGTGGCCACGCCGGTCAACCCGGACAACAGCAGGAACACGGATGAGGTGGCATAGGCGTTGCCCGCCTCGTAGTTCTTCACATCGTACTGGTCGATCGCATTCAGCGCGTTGTTGGCGCCGTCGACGAACGTGGCCGCTGCCGCAAACACGGCGCCGGCCGTCCGCACCGCAGTCAGGCGCATGTTCAATTTCAGGTTCATCGTGAAGGCGGTGTTGGCGCCCACGCGTGCACCGATCGCGCCCGCGGTCACTTCGATCGCGACGCTGCCCACGCCCAACACCCCCGACGTGATGCCGAACCATGCCTTGCGCGCGGCCTTGGCGTCCTGCACGACCTGCGCGTTGCGCAAGTCCGAGACCGACGCATACAGCGCCACCAGCGTCAGCACGCCAGTCGCCCCCGCATTCGCGCCGTCCTTGGACTTTGCCCACTTGACCAGGCCCGCCAGCGGCGACATGGTCGGTGCGGGCAGCGCCAGCACGGGCGCGGGCGCCGGTAGCGCAAGCGCCGGCGATGGGCCGCCGCCGGGACGGGGCGGCGCCGCCGCCGCGGCGTTCAACTGCGCATCCACTTCCTCGGGAATGATGTAGTTGAGCGTGACCGGCGTGGAGCGTTCGGCCTGCGTGCCCATCCAGCCGGACTGCATCTGCTTGCTCGCACCGAGGCCCTCGCTGCTGCCCGCGCCCACCGTCACCGTCGCCGGGTTCGGTTCCCAGACAATCTGGTGCATGTCCGCGATCATCCGCGGCAAGGTGGTCGTATGCGTGCGCACGGCCATCACGACGTTCATCCGCGCCGACATCGTCAGCGTGACGCGCGCCGCAACGCGTTCGGCGATGGGGTCGCCCGCCAGGGTCAGCCGCAGCAGCTGCGTCGCCATGAACCGGCCGATCGCCGCGCCAGCCACCCGCATCGGCGGCAACTGGCCTTTGGCCGCCCGCGCCTTGATCCAGTCGTTGTAGCTCTTGATCATCCTGCGGACATTGGAGACCTGCTTGGAGATCACCTTGCCCTTGGCCTCGCGGTCCAGGAAACCCAGCAGCTCGCCGTCGTTCGCCGCCAGCGCGCGCCAGATCGCCGCATAGGTGCTGTCGCTGTCCTCGTCCTTGAGCGAATCGTCGATGACCTTGTGTTCGCTTTCGATCGCGCCCGCGCCATCCACGCACAGCGCCATGTCCTCTTCCAGCCGCTCGCCGGCCGCGGCGTCCTTGGGCGAATAGGCCTTGAGCGCCAGCCAGAACGCTTCGCGGCCATACCACCACGCCCAATCCTTGCCCGCCCCTTCGATCTTCTCGCGCATGCGGTCGATGGCGACCTTGTTGTCGCTAAGCGTCTTGGCGACCTTGCCGGTATCGACACGTTCGCGCAGGCGCCGGATCTCGTCGCCCGTGTTGCCCATCTGCTTCTGCAGGCCGTCGATGATCTGCGCGACGCCCACCTCGCGCATGCGCGTGGGGTCCAGATGGTGTTCGGCCAGCTCGCCCATGCATTTGTTGCGCCACGTCGCCACGTCGGCCAGGATGCCGACGGGGTCGCGCAGCGCGAGCACGATGCCGCCCTTGGGCGTCATCTGCCGCATCTTGGCCGCAACGGCCGCGCCCTGCCCGCCGAACACGTTGACGGCCGGGGACAGCGTATTGCTGAACAGCGTGGCGGCGCCGGCCGCGTCGCGGAACTCGATCGAGTGCTTGGCCAGATTGGCGCCGTCCTCGGCCACGCGGTAGCCGGTCTCGGGCTTGGGATACCCGCCGCCCCACACCGCCTTGGCGTCCAGCTCCACCATGATCTTCTTGCGCCAGCGTTCGTCGCGGGTCAGATCGCGGCGGATGTCGCGCGTCCACCATACGCGCGAATACCCCACCCACACCGTGCGCGACGCGTTGGCCGGCGCCTCCACATTGATCAGCGTGGATTCCAGGCCGTGACCCTCGCGCGTGCACGTGAACGTGGGCTGTTCGGACGGACGGTTGTCGTCGTCGACCGGCACTTCCTTCATCTGGCCCGTCGCCGTCGCCGCGAACGCGCGCCAACCGTAGCTGCGGCGCGGATCCCAGATGTAGACGTAGCCGGCGGTGATGGCGCGCAGCATGTAGGCGCCCTGGCGCATGGTCTCGTAGTACAGCTCCGGATCCATGTACACGCCGTCGGGCAGGTCGTTCTTGCCGCCCGGCACATAGGCGATCCGCATGGGCAGGATGGGCAGGCCCGGCCGGCCGCAGAACTTGCCCTTGCAGGGCAGCGCGTCGTAGTCAGTCGTCATGCTTGCAGATCCTCCCGCGCCTGCGCCTCGTGCGCAAACGCCTGCCAATCCTCGTCGTCCATGCCCTCGGCGGCGCGATACAGGCGGCCGCCTTCCTCGCGCACTTCGCGCAGCAACGCCAGGAACGATGGCGCGCATTCCAGCGGCGCGTCCAGTCGCACGCGCCAGGCCGCGAACAGCGCCGCGTCCTCGTCATCGGCGATGCCGCACGCCGCGGCGGCATCCAGCGCGCGCCGTACCGCCTCCAGCGCCGGCGTCTCATAACGCAGCCCTTGCGCGTTCAGCCGTTGCAGGACGGCGTTGACGCGGCCCAGCCGCGCCAGACGCGGCCAATCGGGCGTGACGGTCTGCATCGGGCCGCGCGCGTCCGGCAGCGTCTGCCACTGGCCGAACCCGTCCACGCTCATCCACGTGACGCCCTCGATCCAGGAGGCCGGCGCCGTGCCCGCGTACAGCTCGCTCTGGAACTGCGTGGTGCGCGGGTCCCAGAACCGCAGGATGCGCACGCGCCCCTGCGCATCGCGCAGGCGCGCGCGCAGCACCAGGCGCTGCGCGACCTCGGCCAGCGGCAGATCGGTGGCCAGCCATGCCGACATCGAGCGCGGCCGCCTGGCCGCCGGCGCCGGACGCACGGCCTCGTCCACCGCCAGCCGCAGGCTGCGGTTGATCAGACGTTCGTGCCGCACTTCATCCGGCACCTCGGCCAGATACAAGGGCGGCGCGCTTGCCCCTTGTGAAATCAGGTCGACCTCGCAGCGCCGCAGGCCGGCCGATGCAATGTCCTGGCCCAGCGGATCGGCCAGCGTCGAATCGCACAACAGCAGCACGCGGCGGTCGGCGCGCGCGTCCAGCACCGCGCGCAGGCCCGCAATGGCGTGCTCGACGCGGGCCTCGGCGGCGGGCGTCCAATACTCGGGCTGGCGGGTCGTCATGTCCAACGTCATGTCCATCGTCATGCCGCCAGCGCGCCGCTGCCGGCCGCGTCTTCTAGCGCCGCGGCGCAGCCTTCCATGTCGCCCTGCGGCGGCTGCGCGGGTCCGGCGCCGCTTTGCGGTCCCACCCAGTTGTGCACACCTGCCTTCAGTTCCACCTTGCCGGGCGCATGCAGCTGGATGCCGCCACCCTCGATCCGCATGTACGCGCCCGCGGCCGTCGCCAGCACCTTCTTGGACGCATTGACGTCCACCGCGCCCTGCGCCGACGCCAGCGTCACCGCCTTTTCCGCCGCCAGCCGCATGCGCGCCTTCTGACTCTGGAGCCGCAGCTTTCCACCGGCGGCGTGCAGGCGGATGCCTTGCTCTTGCACCGCCCTTCCGCTGCCGCCCAGTCCCTTGGTAAAGAGCGCGACGCCCTGCGCCACGCACATCGCCAGATTCGCGCCCGCCGCCCAGTTCACGTCCGGGGCAATCTGGCACAGCGTGGCGCCGGCCACCGTGTACGCGTTATGCGGCGTGTATTGCCCGATTCCGCTGGGCGCGCTGACCTGGACGTGCGGCTGGGTGTAGGCCGGCACGCGGTGTTCTGCGTCGGACTTGGTGCCTTCGATGATCTCGCGCACTGCATTCAGCTCGTTCAGCGCCCGCGGCTTGTCGTTGTCGCCGGGCAACAGGGCCTCCTGGCGGCCGGCCGTTGCGGACAGCTCGGCGGCCTGCTCGATGGACTTTTCCATTTGCTGGATGGCCTCTTCGCTGTCCAGCAGGCCGCCCGTTGCGTCCTCGCGCTTGTGGGCGCTGATGAGCAGGCCTTCCCCCGCCCGCAGCGCCAGCGCCTCGGCCGTCGCCAGTTCGGCGCCGTGGCCCAGGTCCGACAGCCGCTCGTTGTCGCGCTGCTGCTTCAGGTGCCCCAGGTTCAATCGCGATTCGGCCTGCGTGGTCGAGGCCGTCAACCGCGACTGGCCCGGCGTGTCGTCCTGCACGAGCTGGTTGTAGCCGCCCATGCCCTGTCCGCTGGACGCCAGCGCCTGAGTCTTGAAGCCCGACATCACCACGTTGTGCGCGTGCCCCGCCTCGCTGCCCGCGAACCAGGCGGGCGCATTGCCGGTCGCCTTGGCCGCGCCGCCCTGCACCTGGTTGTTCGCGGCGTTTTCCGTGCCCGCGCCGTTGTACAGCGCGCCCACGACGACAGGCCGGTCGATATCGCCATGCAGGAACTGCACCAGCACCTCCTGTCCCAGCCGGGGAACGAAATGCCCGCCCCAATCCGATCCGGCGACGGGCTCGGCCACACGCACCCAGGTGCCCAGCGCCTCGCTGGCGGGCGCATTGTCGTCGCCGGCCGGATGGTCCTGCCGGCTGCTCGACGCGCTGCCGCGCTGCCAGTGGAACTGGATCTTGATGCGATGATCGCGGTCGGTGTGCACCGAGTCGCCGGCGCCCACCACCAGCGCAGTCTGCGCGCCGTGCACGGTGGGGCGCGGATGCAGGCGCGCGCCGTGGCCGTCGCGTGTGCTGGGCCGGTACTCCAGCGTAGCGGCAATGGCCTCGAAGCGATTGCGATAGAAGTCCGCCGCCTCGCCCTCCGCCTTTTCCACAGCCCCGCCGCCCGGCGCGCCCAGCGCCTGCGCCACGGCCTGCCCGAGGCTTTCGTCGAAGTTGTTGCGCGCTTCGTGGCGGATGCCGATGACCACGAAGTCCGCCCCCGCGCCTTGCGAAGGCCCCCAATGGCCGGTCAACGTGAAGCGCTGACCCGGCGCCAGGGTGCGCACGGTGCCTTCGCCCTCGAACAACGACTGGCGAACGCGCTGCGCGGCCAGCGCGTTGTGCGCCAGCCGCTCGCCCTGCGCGCTGTCTTCGTACAGATACTGCCCGGGGTAATCCGAGTCGGCCAGTTCCAGCGCATTGGCGAACTTGTCTTCGACCTGGGCGCTGACCTTGCGCGCCTGCATGGCGCGATAGTCCCAGGTGGCCAGCCGCACGGCATTCGTGCGCCATGCGCGGTGCTGGCGCCAGGCCTGGATGGAGTCCTGTTCCTCGGTCGCATCGGCGCGCTGGAAGGGAACGCTGTCCTGCGGGCCGGTCTCGAATGCGCCGTTGTGGTCGGCGATCACGATCGTATGCGTACCGGGCTCCCCGTCGCCGCCTTCGTGTTCGACCCAATAGAACAGCCCCTCTTCCGCCAGCAGACGCTCCACGAACGCGAAGTCGGTTTCGCGATACTGAATCGTCAGGCTGCGCTTGGCGTAAGCATCGCGATCCTTCACTTCCCAGCGCCATTGGGGCGCAAGCGCACCCTGGCCCTTGTAGTCGCCAAACACGCTGTCGACGATGTCGATCACCGACAGATCCTGAAACGCAAAACTGTCGCGCCGCTGGCGCAGCAGCGCCAGCCATGGCTCGATGCGCAGGCGGTAGCGCGCAAAGCCGCCATTGGCGCCCTCGAAGCGCGCCTCGGTCACCACGCCGCACCACACGCGGTGTTCGTCGCGGCCCAAGGCGGTCTGCAGCTTGACCTGCGCGGATTGGCCGATCAGCGACTTCAGCGGGATGTGGGCATCACCGGACAGCGCGTCCACGTCCAGCACGAAGCCGCCGCCGCTCAACTGCTCCCGGCCCTGCAGCCGCTCGGCCAGCAAGGTATCCGGCCCCAGCGGCGTGGCCAGGTCCAACAGGCGATCGGCCTGCGTAAAGCCTGCGCCCAGCGGGCCGGCAGCAGCGGATTCAAGGGCCATGTCTGCGTCTCCCTCGTCAGCTCATCCGGAACCGGAACTCGCCGTTCTTGCCCGCAGTCACACGGATCTTGGCGATGGCCTCACCCTGCGACATGCGGCCAAGCACCTGCTCCGCGATCTCCGGCAGCAGCGCGCCGTTCAAAATGTGGTCCACATTGCGCGCGCCGGTGTCGACCTCGGTGCAGCGGGCCAGCACGGCTTCCACCAATCCGTCGTCCCAGTCGAACGCCGCGCGGTGCGTGGCCTGGACGCGGCGCGCGATGCGGCCGAGCTTCAGGCCAATGATGTGCGCCAGCGCGTCGTCGTCCACCGGGTAGTACGGAATCGTCTTCATGCGGCCCAGGAACGCCGGCTTGAACGCCTTGTACAACTGCGGCGCCAGCAGTTCCGCCAACTGCTCCGGCGACGGGCGCTCACTGGCCGGCTTGTTCAGGCAGGCCTGCATGATGGTGCTGGACCCCACGTTGGACGTCAGGATGATGAGCGTGTTGCGAAAGTCGATCTCCCGCCCTTCCGCATCGTCCATCACACCCTTGTCGAACACCTGGAAGAACAGTTCCAGCACATCGGGATGGGCCTTTTCTATCTCGTCCAGCAGCACCACGCTGTAGGGCTGGCGCCGCACCGCCTCGGTCAGCACGCCGCCCTCGCCGTAGCCGACATATCCGGGCGGCGAGCCCTTCAGTCCGGAAATGCTGTGGGCCTCCTGGTACTCGCTCATGTTGATCGTGACCAGCTTGCGCTCGCCGCCATAAAGAATGTCGGCCAGCGCCAGCGCCGTCTCGGTCTTGCCCACGCCCGACGGGCCCACGAACAGGAATACGCCCTTGGGCTTGTCCGGATCTTCCAGCCCGGCGCGGGCCGTGCGCACACGCTGCGCGATGGCATGCAGCGCGTGGTCCTGGCCGATGACGCGCTCGGCCAGCATGGGCTGCAATTGCAGCACGGTGCGGATCTCGTCGTTCACCATGCGGCCCAGCGGAATGCCGGTCCAGGCGGAAATGATCTCGGCCACGATCTGGGCGTCCACGCAGGCGGGCACCAGCGGCTGCTCGCCTTGCAAGGCGCGCAGCTCGTCCATTAGCCCGGCCAGACGCTGCTGCTCGGGCGTAAGCGGCGCGGGCGCCGGCTTGCGGCGTCCGGAGGCCGGCGCGGCGGATGGCGCAGCAGCCGCATCCCCGCTCGGCCCTTCCTGCCCCTGGGCTTCGAGTTCGGCGCGCAAGGCCTGGATCCTGTCGACGAGCGCCATCTCGGCCGCGTGACGCCCTTCCGCCTCGGCTAGCGCCGCTTCCACGCTGGCGATCTCCGCGTCCAGTTCCGCCAGCCGCGCCTGCGGCGCCCCCGTGGCGGCCTCGCGGCGCAGGGCCTCCCGTTCGGTGCGCAGCCGCGTCAGGCGATGGCGCGCATCGTCGATCAGCGCCGGCGTGGCGCTGCGGCCCAGCGCCACGCGCGCGCAGGCGGTGTCGAGCACGCTGACGGCCTTGTCCGGCAACTGACGGCCCGTGATGTAGCGATGCGACAGCCGCGCGGCCGCAACAATGGCCTCGTCCAGGACGCGCACACCGAAGTGGCGTTCCATCAGCGGCGCCATGCCACGCAGCATTGACGCCGCCAGCGCCTCGTCCGGCTCCTCGACCTTGACGACCTGGAAGCGCCGCGCCAGCGCAGCGTCCTTCTCGAAGTACTTCTTGTATTCGCTCCAGGTCGTGGCGGCGATGGTGCGCAGCTCGCCCCGCGCCAGGGCGGGCTTGAGCAGATTGGCGGCATCGTTCTGCCCCGCCTGCCCACCCGCGCCGATCATCGTGTGCGCCTCGTCGATGAAAAGAATGATGGGCGACGGGCTCTTCTTGACCTCGTCGATCACGTTCTTCAGCCGGTTCTCAAATTCGCCTTTCACGCTGGCGCCGGCTTGCAGCAGGCCCATGTCCAGCACGCGTAACGTGACGCCGGCCAAGGCGGGCGGCACGTCGTCCGCGACAATGCGCAGCGCCAGCCCCTCGACCACTGCAGTCTTGCCCACGCCCGCCTCGCCGGTCAGGATGGGATTGTTCTGCCGCCGGCGCGTCAGGATGTCGATCATCTGGCGGATCTCGGCATCCCGCCCGATGACCGGATCGATCTTGCCTTCCCGCGCACGCTCGGTGAGATTGGTCGTGTACTGGTCCAGCGCGGGCGTCTGCGACAAGCCCGGCGCGGGCTGCCCGGGCGCTTCTTGCCCACCCGCGTCATCGGCCAAGCCCACCGCCTGCCCCGTCTCCTCCGACCCTTGCGTCAGGGCGGCGAAATCATGTTTCAGTTCGTCCAGCCGGAACGATTCGAACAGCGGCGAGCCCCGGCGCGCCAGTTGCGCCAGGTCCGGCTCCGTCAGCAACGCCAGCAGCAGATGCCCGGAACGGATCCGCGTGGTCTGCGTATCCAGCGACGCGATCAGCCACGCGTGCTCGAACAGCTTGGGCAGATGCGCCGAAAACACGGGCGTACGCGTATTCCCATTCTTGAACCGGTCGATCTCCGCCTTCAGATCGGCTTCCAGCGCATCGGCCTGGATGTGGCAACGCCGCGCAATGATGCTCACGTCGCTGGCCGGCTTTTCCAGCAGCGCCAGGAACAGATGCTCGAGATCCACCTCATAGTGCCCTTGCGCCATGCACAGGCTGGCCGCGCGCTCGGCGGCCTGGCGGCAGGTCTGATTCAACTTCCCGATCAACGTCTTCAGCGGAGTGGCCATGAGTCTTTAGCTTGTCTTCGGTTCAATGGATGGTGTGCAGTTCATAACTGGCGTCGTCGCGGTCCTCAGCGGCCGGCCCGGTGCACAGAAAAGAATTCCAGCCCAGGCGCACGTCACCGCCCTCGCCGAGCTGGCAGGGCATGACGCTCTCGCGCGCCAGCACCAGCCTCACTTCGTATTCGAAAGTCATGCCGCCGAACATCGTCAACAGCTTTTCCAGCGCCTGCGCGCGCTCGCCACCCGGCAGGAAATCGGCGAAGGCCTGGCGCGGCAGCGGTCCGATCCACAACCGGATGCGCAGGTCGCGCTGCCAGATGCGATCGCCCGCCAGGGCGGACACGCCGAGTACCGCGCCCGGCTGTCCCAATCGGGTACGGTTCTGCGGCGGCACGTCATACCAGCGCCCCACGAACTGCTCCACGCGCAGGGGCACGCCGAAGTAGTCCTGCAACACGCGCTGCAGCATCGGCGCCGAAACAGGCCGCTGGCGCGCGGCCGCCGCGTAATGCGCCACGGACTCGTCGAACACTTTGCCCGCGCCGCTGTGCAACCGGTCGCGTAGCGCCGGGTGACCGATCCCACCCAGCGCCAGCAACAGCGGCAGAAAGTGATGGTCCTGTTCGGTTTCGTGCCGCAGCGGCATGCGGTACTTCTTCCACGCGGCGTAGAACAGCGCCGCCGCCCGGTTCGAGAAAATATCGAAAAAGGCGCGCGCGCCGCGGTCGCGCCGCAGGCTCTCCCGGTTTGCCAGCATCTCGGAATAATGCAGCGGCAGCGCCCCCTGCCCGCCCAGCAGACCAAAGAACGCCGGCGTCACTTCCACACGGCCCAACCGTCCCTCGGCAATGGCAGCCTGGCGCGCCGCCTCGTCGGCCAACGCCTCGCCGTCCTTGTCATACGCCACCGCATCGACGACTTCGCTGGGCGGGAACGCCAGCCCGGGGGCATTGGGAAAGCGCAGGTGCACGGGAACCGTATGGCGCGTCGCGCCGCGTTCCTGCCGCGCGAAGCACTGCTCGAGCAGACGTACAGCCTGGAAAAACTTGAAGCGCTGCGGCTCTGCCAGCAGCGCGTCCATCACGCTAGGATGGCGTCGCCGTTGCATGGGGGGCATCGTAGTAATTCCTCTGCGCCGCGGCGCGACAACACGACCAATTGCACAAAGCTGTTGGCGTGCACGTACAGGCCAAAGAAGCGGTTGATGACGGCAACGAATGTATGCAGGCTCGTGCCCACGAAGTGATCTTCATTGACGGTCAGGCGGATCTCGATCCCGCGCACGAACGTGGCGAAAGGCTCGCCCGGCATCCAGTGCGTGGCCGGCTTGTAGTCCAGGCCGATCAGTCCTTCGATCTGACGCGCGGCGACCGCCGACCCGGACAGGTCGTAAAGGCGCAGCGTTTCCTTCAAGGCGGGCAGGCCGCTCTGCACGAGGGACAGATGGTTCAGCGCCAGATGCGAAATCAACCGCCAGTGGGCGGCGCGCCCCTGCTGGAAACGGTGCGAATGCGTCGGCCGGCGCAGCATCCGGATGCTGCGCGCCACCGTGCCGCCTTCCAGGAACAGGTCGCCGCCCGACTGGCCCACCGCGATGCTCGCCGGCAGGTCGCGATTGGTGCACGTCAGGTCCAGGCTCAGGGTTTCGGTCTGCGGCACCGAGGGATCGAAATCGATGTCGACGATGGAAATCTCGGTCTCGTACCCCGGGCTGCGTTGCGCCATCGACGCATCGCGCCGCATGGTCCAGTAGTGGCCGGCAGACTCCGGCGATTCGCCGTGATGCAGCGAGTAGAACGGCCGGAAGTCCACCACCGTATCGTTCTGGGCGTTCTGCCGCACCTGACGCACGCGATCGATGGAATAGACCTCGTATCCGTACGCGCGACGCGCATCGGCCACCACCGGATACGACGCCGCGGCGTGCGTCACGCGGATCGGATCGGCGCGCTGCGCAAACAGGTTCACCACCGGCGTGCAGCCCAGCCGCAGGTTGTCCGCCGATGTCGATTCGAGCAGACGCGCCGTGTTGGAATCGGCGCGCACCCCGCTGACCGGCACATGCAGCGTAAATTGCCGCACGGCGCCCAGATGGGGACGCAGCGCGCTCAGGTCGATATCGACGAAATTGAATTTTTCGGCGAACACGAAGTATTCGGCCAGCAGGCGGTACGCCGGGTGCGAGCTGGCGGGAAAGTCGATCAGCGCATCTTCCTCGGCCAGCCCGACCTGCGCCAGCGGAATCGTGGCCAGGCGGTCCCACCGTCCCGGCTGCAGCTCGACATAGGCCGCAGCCGCGCGCAGGAACAGGGCGTCGCGCAGCGCCGCCACGAACGACGGTTCGCCGTGCAGATAGACACGCAGCCGGTCGACGCCCGGCATGCCGAAGTGCTGGTTCTCGCCCAGGCAGCCCAGCGTAATGGAGAAGCGGCCCGTGACGCCGGCCGGCAGCTTGGCCGTGGCCGGCGCATTGGCGCTGGACTCGAACGCCGCGCGCCGGACCTCGATGGGGGCCAGCGTGACGTCATAGGCGGTGCGGAAGCGGCACGCCACCCCGCGTACCGGATGGGATTTCAGTTCGGTGCCTCGCCCGATGCGCACGGGTGCGGTCAATTGCGCGCCCGCGCCGCCCAAGTCGAACTGCGCCACGCTGCACGAAGGAAACGGCCGCAGATAATGCGGATACATCACCTCGAACAGCGCTTCGGTGAATTCGGGGTAATCGTCGTCCAGCTTCTTGTTGATGCGCGCGCTCAGCAATGCGAACGACTCGATCATGCGTTCGACGTGCGGATCCTCGCAGGTCTCGCCCGACAGCCCCAGCCGCGCGGCGATCTTCGGGTAACGCTCGGCAAAGTCGCGCGACGAGGTGCGCAAGAAGCCAAGTTCGCGCTCGTAATAGGGCAGCAATTCTTCCATTGATGTCTTCCTGTCCGGCGCGCCAGGGCACCTGCACCGCGGGTTGATGCGCTAGACCGTGGCCGGGCTTTTGGCCCAACCCTTGGTCACGGAGTACTGCAAGGTCGAGGGCTGCAGCGTGGCGTCGAAGGTCACGGGCTCGTGGGCGGGTCCCACGTCCAGCATGGCCGTGATCGCGAAATACAGCACCGACGTCGCCCGGCTGTCGACCTGCAGCATGACCCGCACGTGCGTCAGCCGGGGCTCGTGGCGCGCAATCGCCTGTTCGAGCGAACGGCAGATGAACTCGCGGTCGTAGTGGCTGGCCAGGCTGAGCCCAGAAAAGTCCGACAGCCCGTACGTCAGCACGGAACGCCGGCAGTTCGGATAGCGCCGCAGGTCCTCCTCGGTGAACACCATGCGGGTGTTCAGCAGCGCCTCGATGTCGCGCGCCACCGTCTCTTTCATCTCCTCGATCGACAAGCGCCGCAAGGCATAGGGCGACTGGCCCTCTGCTTCGAACAGCTTGTCGAAGAGACTCGGTTCGAATCCTTTCATCGGGGCCTCAAAAGAAGGACGGCGACCCTCTCGGGCCGCGGTCTTCGTGCCTGCCCGGCGGAGATCAGACCGAGTAGGTCTTGTCGTTCTTGGTCAGGCTCCAGGCGCCCTGGGCGTTGCCGCCCTGATTGCCGCCCACCTTCTGCTGCGTGTACTTCCACTGCACGGCGGCGTACTTCAGCGAGAACGTTTCGTGCGGCAGGCCTTCGGCCACGACTTCCGGCGCCACGCGGGCAATGATCACGTACTTGAGCTTGATCTCCAGGTACTTGACGCGGTTGCCCTCGCCGTCGGCGCGCAGGAAGTCGATGGTCACTTCGTCAAAGGTGGTGCCGCCCGACGCGTGCTGATACAGCAGCGGGCTGACAACGTCCAGATCCTTGGTGAAGACCATTTCGCCGTGTTCGGTGCGCTCGGCGGTATGGCCGCCCGAGGTCGATGCGGTGGCCGAACGCGGCTGGATGATCTCGTGGCGCCACGAACTGACTTCGATCCAGTCCGGATGGTCCTTGTCCTGCGACTCGCCCTTGAGCGCCGGATTGCCGAACTTGACGTAGATGTCCTTCATTGTTGATAGCCTCTTCAGATGATGGATGAGTTGTCAGTGCAATGACGCTCAGGATTTCTGGGCCTGCGCCGGCAATTCGGCGACCAGGCGCAACGAGATCGAGAGTTCGTCAAGCTGGAAATGCGGCCGCAGGAACGCCACGGCACGGAAGACGCCAGGGCGGCCTGGCACCTCGGCCACTTGCACCGATGCTTCGCGCAGCGGGAACTGCGCCTTTTGTTCCTGCGTCGCGTTGTCGTCCAGCAGCACGTACTGCGATACCCAGCGATTCAGGAAACTCTCTACGGACTGCGCCGATGCGAAGCTGCCGATCTTGTCGCGCATCATCGCCTTCAGGTAGTGCGCCACGCGCGATACCGAGAAGATGTATTGCAGCTGCGCCGACAACACCGCGTTGGCGTTGGCGCTGTCCGTGTTGTACTTCTTGGCCTTCTGCACCGATTGGGCGCCAAAGAA
>Ga0213828_1002122_pt1 | contig 15022 bp, 13 predicted proteins | sample MC6MC0897MG_FD_180664 | JGI IMG/M metagenome (GOLD analysis project Ga0213828, IMG submission 180664) | Enriched soil aggregate microbial communities from Iowa State University, Ames, United States - MC6-MC0897-MG | ecosystem: Environmental > Terrestrial > Soil > Unclassified | place: USA: Iowa...
TAAGTGAAAGTAAAAGATACAGTAATTAGCAGAGTCAATTTTACCCACCAGTACCTAAAAATTTTTGGATTAAAAAACCATGAAAATGTTAGTAACATAACATTTTCATGGTATTTTTTCTATGTCAATATTTATGTTAATTAGCAATAATTATACTAATTGTCTTTATGGTAGTTAACAACTTGACAGAAGTTTAAATGGGGAGTACGATACATTAGTCGCTAAAAAACTATTGCGAAGTAACATATTTTCAAAATGCAATACTTATTTTAGATTTTAATTTAAATAAGTAAAAGGTAGGTGCAAAAATGAAAAATCTAGTAAGTAAAAAAGATGACCTATTACACAACTTTTTAGGAATATATTTATTAGCTGTTTTAATGCTATGGTTTAAAACATATATTAGTCAACTATCACAATTTGACCTAGGCTTAGAGGGAGTCTTTCAACAATTCCTTTTATTAATAAATCCACTAGGTTCAGCAATGCTATTTCTTGGATTTTCATTTTTATTTAGAGGAAAACGAAAATATACATCACTTGTTATAATTTACACTTTGATGTCTATACTTTTATATGCCAATATTGTTTATTACCGATTTTTTAGTGATTTCATTACAATACCTACACTTTCCCAAACTCAGAACTTTGGAGATTTAGGTGGTAGTGTTCTCTCACTATTAAAACCTTATGATATCTTGTTCTTTGTGGATGTATTTGTCATGTTTTATCTACGATTTTCAAGAAAAATACAAAAAGAGTCTAATCGTTTAGGTTATAAAAAAGCAACGGCAATCATTGCATTTGCATTGGCTATATCCGTCTTAAATTTAGGACTAGCTGAAGCTGATCGTCCGCAATTATTATCTCGAGGTTTTGATAGAAACTATATTGTGAAATATCTAGGAATGTATAACTATACGATTTATGATTCAGTCGAAACGATGAAAGCATCTTCACAAAGAGCTTTGGCGGATAGTAGTGATATTACAGAAGTAATTAACTATACAAAATCAAACTATGCCAAACCTAATGCAAAATATTTTGGTGCAGCAAAAGGAATGAACGTTATCTATTTACATTTAGAATCATTCCAAAATTTCCTTATCAATTATAAATTAAACGGTGAAGAAGTTACGCCATTTTTAAATTCATTAACTAAAGATAAGAATACAATGTATTTTGATAATTTCTTCCATCAAACAGGTCAAGGTAAAACGTCCGATGCTGAATTTATGCTGGAAAATTCTTTATTTGGGTTACCACAAGGTTCTGCTTATATTACAAAAGCACAAAATACGTACCAGGCAGCTCCTAGTATTTTAAAAGATTATGGTTATACATCTGCTGTATTCCACGGTAATAACGGAAGCTTCTGGAACCGAAATGTGATTTATAAATCATTTGGATACGACAAATTCTTTGATGCTAATTATTATAATACAGATTCTTCAGGTGATATGGCTGAGTATGGTGTGTTAGATAAACCTTTCTTTGAACAATCTCAAAGTCTTTTAAGTTCCTTACCACAACCTTTTTATACAAAATTAATTACGGTAGGGAATCATTATCCATATAAAATGGATCAAAATTTAGTAACGATTGATAAAGCTAATACTGGAGATCCTAGTGTTGATAACTATTTCCAAACTGCTCGTTATGCTGATGAAGCAATCGAACAGGTTTTCAATCAATTAAAAGAATTAGGCTTATATGATAATACGATGATTGTTCTTTATGGTGACCATTATGGTATTTCTGATAATCATAATACAGCGATGGAACAAGTGATTGGCAAAGAAATTACACCATTTGAAAGTGCTAATTTACAACGCGTACCATTATTTATACATGTTCCAGGAATGCAAGGAGGAACTGACCATACTTATGGAGGCCAAACAGACCTTCTTCCGACGGTATTACATTTACTAGGAATTGATACGCAAAAATTTGTTCAATTTGGTTCAGATTTATTATCAGAAGAGCATGATGAAATTGTGCCATTTAGAAATGGTGATTTTGTCAGTCCAACGATTGATTCAATTAATGAAAAGTTTTATGATAATAAAACAGGATTATTACTAGATGATAGTCAATTAGAGTCTGCGAAAACGATCAAAAATGAAGTAGATCATAAGTTGCATTTGTCTGATAAAGTTGTGAATGGTGATTTATTGAGATTCTATACACCAAAGGGTTATACACCAGTTGATCCTTCTCAGTATAATTACTCCAAAGATGAGAATGTAGAATCGAATTAATAGTTTCAATTTATGGGCAGTTCAAGAAAATGTGTGTTATCTTGAATTGCCTTTTTATATGTTATTTTTGGATAAGAATTAAAAGGCATTGGATACTTTGTGAAGCAGTGTCGAGTTGGAGTTGGCGTAATAGAAAAGCAGCGGATATAGAAAAATCTATACCATCTGCTTTTTTGCGATTTTCATAATATTTTTTACAAATAATAAATGTCCAAAAGTACTTGTGTTTGATAATAAGTTATTAAGCATGATATAAGTGTAAAAGATACTTTTTATTTTTTATAGTGAGAGGATTTGGATTTGAAATGATAGATAATTTTTGGCGTGATTTACCACGACCATTTTTCGTACTTGCACCGATGGAAGATGTGACAGATGTTGTCTTTCGTCACGTAGTAAGTGCAGCAGGTCGACCAGATGTATTTTTCACGGAGTTTACAAACTCGGATAGCTATTGTCATCCAGAAGGCATGAAAAGTGTGCGGGGCCGTTTGATTTTTACAGAAGATGAACAGCCGATGGTGGCTCATATTTGGGGAGATAATCCCGAATATTTCCTTCAAATGAGTATTGGTATGGCAGAGCTTGGATTTAAAGGCATTGATATTAATATGGGCTGCCCTGTACCGAATGTGGCTACAAGAGGAAAAGGCAGTGGCCTGATTTTACGTCCAGACATTGCAGCAGAACTTATTCAAGCAGCAAAAACGGGCGGGTTGCCTGTTAGTGTGAAAACACGACTTGGCTATAAGGATGTAGATGAGTGGGAAGAGTGGCTAACGCATATTTTAAAACAGGATATTGCCAATCTTTCTATTCATTTACGAACAAGAAAGGAAATGAGCCAAGTAGATGCGCATTGGGAGCTTATTCCTGAAATCAAAAAATTACGTGACCGTATTGCACCAAATACGCTACTTACCATCAATGGAGATATTCCTGATCGTCAAACAGGGCTGGAGCTTGCGAAAGCATATGGGATTGATGGCGTTATGATTGGACGAGGTATTTTTAAAAATCCCTTTGCTTTTGAAAAAGAGCCGAAAGAGCATAGCAGTAAAGAATACCTAGATCTTTTGAGATTGCAGCTCGATCTTCAAGATCAATATGCGGAAGTACTGCCACGTTCCATCACAGGGCTTCATCGCTTTTTCAAAATCTATGTCAAAGGATTCCGTGGGGCTGGCGAATTAAGAAATCAATTGATGAATACGAAATCAACAGATGAAGTGCGTGCATTGCTTGATAGCTTTGAAAAAGAATATTGATGAATACTATAACATAAATTTAAAATGCTTCTAATTCCTGATGTTATTAGGAGTAAATTACTAAATGTCGACAAAAATTGACAAGTCATTTATAATGTAATTGTAATATATCAATGTGATGTTAGTATTATTTTTATAAAATAGAAAAAGGCAAACTTATCGAAAGGTAAGGACGCAAAGCTACGAGTCTAAAATCCCCTTGGATAATGATAGTCGGGTTGCCAAAATAATAAGTGTTTTTTGGCTATCCTAATTCTGTTCAAGGATAGTTTTTTTGTTGAAAAAATAAAAGAACAGACGACAATCAATCGTAGTGATAGATGTAATGAAATGTTTATATTTATAAAATAATACTAACAATATCAAATAAAGAATAAAAAGGAGATTTGAGATGATAGTCGTTGATAATGAAAAATATAAAATGGCAATTTATGAGGCAAAAAAAGAAGTACACGTTCAAATAATAGGGTTTATTAAAGCCGCTCTTGTAGAGCAATATGTTAAGGATTTGGAGGAGACAGTGGCTAGAGTTCAGAAAAATACATATACATTAGTTTTTGATGCAACTTATCAATCACCGCTTCCTTCAAAGGTTTCAACAGAGCTAGGAGAAACACTAATGTTTTACGCATCACTAGGTTTCAAAGAATTATTTATTGTTAGCCCAGCCTCTAAAATAGGATATGTTCAAGTACGAAATGCTTTAGAGAGAGTTAACTTCCCAGGAACAGTGGTTGACAATGTTTCACAATTACCAAGTCGTTAGTCTTTAATTAGCTATAGTCATATTTTGAAAAGAGGAATTTAGGATGCAAACAGTTCAAGAATTATATACATATGAAATCCTTACAAAGGACCAAACAGATTTAATTGAAAAGGCAGCAGAATGTTTAGCAAAAACATTTATTGGAGTAGAAGTTGCAGGTAAATGGGTGCAAGAGCCAATTATCGGGTACGCCTTACAACTCCCATACGAAGATTTCTATCAATTTACAAAGGAATATATTGAAGCAAATGTTCATCAAGGATATTGTGCTATTGCACTAGATAAAGAGCAAAAAGTCGTAGGCGCACTAGTTGGAGATACGAATGTCCTTGAAATTATGGAAGAGGATATTTTTGAAGGCACGTTTTCTAATATGAACATAGTCATGCATGTTTTAGAGGATATTGATGAACGTTTCTTAAAAGATTATAAAAAACGTTATGGAAAAGATATGGAAGATGGAGAGGTACTACATTTATTTTTATTAGGTGTAATTGCTGAACATAATCGTCATGATATTGTACAAGGCTTAGGCGATATATTAGTAAAAAGAGCAAAAGAAGAAGGCTTAAGATTAGTATTAGCTGAAGCTACAAATCCAAAGTCATTGCGTTTAATGGAGAAGTATCATGACCTGACAAAATATGTAGACATAGAAGGAAACTTTATTGTTCATAAATATGAAAGCAACGAACATCTAAGCAGTATTCCATCAACTGTAGCAGATGGAATTTACATCATTGTAAAAGAACTATAAAATTTCATCACTAATACGTTAGTAGAATAGGAGATATTTTCATGGAAGCCATTATGCTAGGGATTATTGTAGTTTTAATATGTACATCTTTGTATTTTGCTTACCTCTATTTTTCACTTAAACGTCATGCCCAGTTAAATAATGAGGGACAAAATAGACTAAACGAATTATCAACAGGTCAAATAGGTGAACAATTTTTTAAATTCGCAAAAAAGATCAATGAAAAAGGTGAAAATCTTTTTGAACATGGGGAATACGCAACTGAAAAGGCTGATACTGTAAGGGCCGCTATTGACGAAGTCGGTAAAGGATTAAAAAAGCAACTAGTCGCTACCGAAGAGAGCTCTACTTCTATCGAAGACATTACAGTAGCTATTGAAGAACTGTCTATAAGATCAAACCAAATTTCAGAACAATCGAATACGACGTTAGAATTAACGCAAGAGGGTAACGTTAAGTTAAAAGATTCACTGGTGAAAATGGAGCAATTTAATCAAACGATTAATACGACATTTGATGCAATCAATACACTTGGAGAAAAATCATACGAGATTGGAAACATTGTAAAAGTAATTACAGGAATTTCAGAGCAAATCAATCTATTAGCATTGAATGCAGCTATCGAAGCAGCACGTGCAGGTGAACATGGTAAAGGTTTTGCTGTAGTTGCTGATGAAGTTCGCAAATTAGCAGAACAATCGCGTCAGTCAGCTGATGAAGTTTCAAATATTGTCAAAAATATTCAAGATGAGACGAACAAAGTTGTAATCTCGATGAAGCAAGGAACAGAAGAATTTGAACAAACAAATACGAAAATTCTTGAAATAGGAGAAATGTTCGAAAAAATTGTAGATACAACAAAAATTATTGCTGAAAATAATGCAAATTCATCAGCAAGTACAGAAGAATTATCTTCAAGCTCACTTCAAATTGTGGCAGCTATGAAGGATATTTCTTTTATTTCGCGAGAGTCTGTTGAAATGTTTGAAGAGTTAGTTGGAATTAGCGATGAAGAGTTAAATACAATGGAAAAACTAGTTCAAGAAGCAGAGCAACTTGTAAAATTAAAAAAGGATGCAGAAAAAATCCTTTTTTCTTTAAATCGTGGTGTTGAAACGGAAGAAGCTAGAGCTGTTTAAGGTGCTGCAAAAATACGAAAGAGGAAGTTATCCTTGAATGTTTTAATCAACAAATGGAGATATGTCACTTCCACAAGAAAACAGGCCAAAGGGAAGTTAAGCAAGAACGAATTCTGGGAGGAATTCGTTCTTTTTCATGTAATTGAATAAAGGATTTAGAGGAATATAAACGAATTGTATATAAGTGCTAAATAAATATACGTACTGTAGGAGATGGAAGGATATGATTGTGACAACCAGACCTTTAAAAATTAAATATAAAAAACCAGACAATCCTCTTCAGGAGTTTATGGAAAACATTCAATACAATAGCTCCCTTACAAAGGAAGTTGTCTTTCTTCGATATATTGGTATACCTGAATCTGTCGATCTTTATAGGGAAGATATTTTAAAAATGGATGAGTATTTTTATGCTAAAAAGCAAAGTGTGCTTTATTTACGATTACATAAGCTTGAGGTCATCACCAATAAAAAAGATGTAGACAAATTTTCGGAGCTTTGGGGGAATTGGCAAGTCATGGTTAATAACCCTGCGTTACTTTACGAGACACCTTTATGCAGTAAATTACAGAAAGACCATCTTGAATGGACAAAAAAAATTAGCTTTAAAGAAATCATCCGAATGTATAAAGAAAATCAGCCAAACGCCAATGATACTTTATTAAAAAATTTTGCAGTAAAATTTTTATACTGGATGGATTATTATTTACCACAAATTTTTTCTGAAGATAACCAAATAGTGCAGAAAATTGTTTTTGTTGGTAACATTACACAGCATGAATTATTATTCTTATATTTCTTATCGACACTTGGTTGTGATATCTGTTACATGAATCCTAAAGAAGACATTCCAAATTTGTTTCCAATCATAGCAGCATCATCTACTTTATATAAGTGTTGCGGCTTCTATGAAAAGGAAGTGGTAATACCAAAGCCTCAACCTAAAAAGAGTACACCATCTCAACAAACAATAACACTTCCGGTTCAGAATAAAACGGCGGAAGAGTGTAGCTATGAGCAATTAGCTTCTTTAGCCACATCTGTTGTAATGATTAAAACGTTTGGAGCGGATCATGAGGTGTTGTGCTTTGGTTCTGGTGTCGTTCTTCATCAAGATGGGTATATTTTAACAAACCTGCATGTTGTGAGTGGTGGGGAATATTATTCTGTACTATATGAGAACGATAAGAACGAATATATAACACATCAGTTTGTAAAATATCATGATATGCATGATTTAGCCATTCTGAAGGTAGATAGAGTAAGCAAGCCTTTACCTGTTAAAGTTGAAGGTCCATTAGTTCGAGGACAGAAGATCGTTGCTATTGGCAGTCCTCTAGGATTATTTAATTCCGTTTCTGATGGTATTGTTTCTGGGTTTCGGGATATTCGAGGTATGTCTATGATTCAATTTACGGCGGCCATTTCAAACGGAAGTTCAGGTGGTGCTTTACTGGATATGCAAGGAAGACTAGTAGGGTTGATTACAGCAGGCTTTAATGATGGTCAGAATCTTAACTTAGCTGTACCTGCTCATTTAATCTATCAATTTGCTCAAAATTTTATTGAATTACCGAGTTAACGATTAATCCATTGCTATTTCATAAAATCCAATAATAGATGTTACCCTCAAGAAGAGTAAACTATAATGAACTTATTCAAGAAAACTTAAGGCGAAGAAAAAATTAATTGATAATAAAATACGAAAGAACGAATTCCAATCAAAAGGGATTCGTTCTTTTTTATTTTATTATAATAAACCTTTTGAACGTTTTTCAGCCATTTCCACGAGGCGTTTTGTTATTTCGCCTCCGACTGAGCCGTTTGCGCGAGAAGAGGCTTCAGGCCCTAACTGTACATTAAATTCTTGTGCAATTTCATACTTTAATTGATCAACAGCTTCTTGTACACCAGGTACTTGAAGTTTATTGGAACTACGAATAGCCATTTTGCTCACCTCCTTGTGATTAGAATGGTCGAGAGTGAGCGATTCATACATTTAACTTAGAAAAATGCATATTCTAATTACTATTGTAAAGTAACTTTGTGGAAAGGTAGCTAAAAATGTGAATGTCTCTGCTATAATAAAGTGAAACTTATTTAATGTTTTTTCTAAGTAAATGGAGGTTTTTAAATGACGAATAATGATATTTTAATTCGTTTAAGATATGCATTAGATATCAAAAATACAGATATGGTTAAAATTTTTAAGCTAGGCGGCATGGATTTTACAAAAGATGAAGTTTTGAACATGCTTATTAAAGTTTATGATGAGGAAGAAGCACCAGAAGAATACATCAAATGTAATAATAAAATGCTTGAGGCTTTCTTAAATGGGCTCATCACATTTAAGCGAGGGCCACAGCCATCTAAGCCTGGACAAGCTGAGGGAGCACAACTGATTTCAGGAAAAGAAAGTCCTAATAATATGCTATTAAAGAAAGTAAAAATTGCTTTAGCATTAACAAGTGAGGATATGTTGGATATTTTATATGATGGCGGTGTTAATGTTTCGAAAGGTGAATTAGGTGCCATTTTAAGAAATCCAAGTCATCGCAACTATAAGGAATGTGGCGATCGATTCGTGAGAAATTTTTTAAGAGGATTGACAAATAAATATAGAGAATAAATGGATATTTAAAAGAGCAGCTATTATTTTTGTAGTTGCTCTTTTAATAGGTTATCTTACGTAAATAGCTCTAAAATGTTGCAAATATACTATGAAATTCACGATTTTCTTTTTAAAATTTAGTTGACAAAATGTGACGGAATTGTGTACACTTTAGATGACACAAAGTTGTCACAAACGGGGAAAATAAATGTTTACGAACAGAGGGGTGCTTTTATGGTTTATTTTGACATCTTATTAGTTGCTATTGCATGTGTTAGTACGCCACTCATTGTTGCAATTATATTAGACATCTTTTATGCAGAGAAAAAACAGGTTCGTTTTTCATTACGTCGTACATCAGTATGGTATTTATGTATGTTTGTTTTATCTTTTATACCAACAGTCTTACTTATGACACACAACGTATAGTTTACTTTAATAGGAATAAACACTTAGGGGTAAGTGAATATAAAAATATAGGAGTAGCTACAATTTTAAATACTTGTAGCTGCTCTTTTTATGTGTTCGTATGTCATTCTAATCATTCTATTGTTTGTTAATTGATGGTAAAAAAGTATTAAGAAATGCGTAATTTAAAATGGTTCCATTGACTACTTTTACCCATTGTGTTAATTTGAGGAGGAAAAAGATAGGCAAATCTACTGAAAAGTAGGGACGCAAAGCTACAGGTCTAAGGCAATAAATGCTATGATGGCTGGGTTGCAAAAGATTGCTAGTTAAGTACATATAATGCTAGTTATATTCTTTGTTGCCTATTTCTTTTTTGAAATAGGTTATTTTTTATAAAAAATTCGATAAGGGGGAAGTAGTAATGAAGTTCTTAAAAAATGCTTCATTAAAAAACAAACTTTTACTAACAGTTAGCATTATTGTTTTACTTCTAATAACAGTGATTACTACACAAAGTATTAGAGAATTAAACAATCGAATGACTGTAGATTTAGAACAAGAGTTAAAAAGTGTTGGGTTATTAACAGCCATGAATCTTGATAGTGATGAAATTAAAGCTTTATTGACCGAAAAAGGGGAAACCAACGCTAAATTTACAAAAGTTCAAAAGCAGCTTGATAAGATCCAAGAGGAACAAGGAATTATGAGCTGGAGCTACATATGGGATGTCAAGGATGAGGGTGGCGTCAATCCTATAGGTTATACGACCAATTTAAATGATGTGTATGAAGCAGGTGAAATTTTTAAGGATTTAGCAGATGAGCATGTAGAAACAGCTAAATTGGCTATTAAAAATAACAGTACAGAGGTAACTGATATTTTCCAGGATCCGTATGGTTCATGGAGAACGGTTTTTAGTCCTATTAAGGATGATAACGGGCAGCTAATAGCATTATTGGGTATTGATTATTCTGCGGATTACATTAACACCATTATTAAAAAAAGTGTTACTAAACAGATTGTGATTGCTGTTATTGGTATTGTCATTTTATTAATTTTAGTTTACATAATTATTGATCGTTTACTAAAGCCATTAAAGAAGGTAGTAAATGTAGCCAATCAGGTGGCAAATGGTGAATTGATGAATGTTGATTTAGAAATTACGAAGGATGAAATTGGAAATTTATCTGAATCTATACATAAGATGGTGTCCAATTTGCAACATATTATTTTAAACATAAGAAATACATCAAACAATGTATCTTCTGCAGCTAATCAGCTTACTGTGCATGCAGGGGAGACATATAACAGTTCTACAAATATTGCTCAGGATATGAGACAAATTACACAAAATGCTGAGGCTTCTATGGTGATGACAGAAGAAACAGCAGCTGCAATGGAAGAAACAGCGACAGGCATTCAGCAAATTGCAGACTCTGCTAATACAGCAGCTGAATCATCTATTGCTGCATCCCAAGCTTCCGAACGTGGGAATCAAGTTGTTCAGCAAGTAATTACACAGATGGAGCTAATTAATGGCTCTGTGGAACAAATTGGAACAACCATCAATGGATTACATTCTAATACGAAAAAAATTAGCGATATTGTTAGCCTTATTACAGCTATTGCCGATCAAACAAATTTATTAGCATTGAATGCCGCTATTGAGGCAGCAAGAGCTGGAGAGCACGGAAAGGGCTTTGCGGTGGTGGCTGATGAGGTAAGAAGTTTAGCTGAGCAATCATCACAATCTGCTACTGAAATTTACAATTTGATTAGTACAATTCAAGCTGATTCAAACGCTTCTATTACGGTTATGGAGAAGGGTAAAGAGGATGTAAAGGCTGGGATGGAATTTACCAATGAGGTAGGAGAAATCTTTAAGGAAATTCTCACTTCGTCTGAGGAGGTAGCAAGCCAAATTCGTGAAATTTCGGCTGCATCTCAGCAAATATCTGCTTCATCTGAGGAAGTCGCTGCATCTGTAAATAACATTAAACAATCAGCAGAGCAGTCTTCGGAATTCTCATCAAATGTTTCAACAGCAACACAAGACCAATTGACAGCAATGCAGGAAGTAAAAGAGGCATCTTCTTCGTTAGGAAAAACAGCAGAAGAATTGCAGGCACTCGTATCGAAATTCAAATTGGAGAATGATCATTATGGAAATTAATTTTAAAGGAAAAAATGTTCTTGTAACTGGTTCAAGTAAAGGCATTGGCAAAGCTATCGCATTAGGCTTTGCGGAACACGGTGCTAATCTCTTAATAAACTATATTGGGGATGACAGGGAAGCAGAAGAAGTTCGTGCACAAGCAGAAAAGTTTGGTGTTCAGGCAATTAAATTTAATGCGGATGTATCGAATTCTCAGCAAGTGCAAGACATGTATCAATATATGGATTCACATTTAGGCGCAATTGATATTCTTGTCAATAACGCCGGATTTGCTCAGGCTTCAAGCATTACAGATTTGACTGACGAGCAATGGGATAAAATGATTAAAGTACATTTATATGGCTGCTTCTATAATTGTCGTGAAGCAGCAAAAAGAATGAAGGAACAAAACAGTGGAAAAATTATTAATATCTCTTCTGATATTGGTAGTTTAGGCTGTGAAGAGTTTACGCATTATTCGGCTGCAAAAGGTGGAATTAACGCCTTTACAAAAGCTTTAGCAAGAGAATTAGCTCCTTCTATTTTAGTCAATGCAGTAGCTCCTAGTGGCACATTTACTGATATCCTTAAGGAATTTGGTGACAACTACGTAGAGGAGGAGTCTGCTAAATATCCTTTAAAACGATTAGCACAACCGGAGGAAATTGCAAAGAGTGTATTATTTTTAGCCTCAGAAAATGCTAATTTCTATACAGGACAGTTTTTAACGCCTAATGGTGGGGTTGTTATGAACGGATAAAGCGAAAAACTAAGGAGCCATACTTATGTTAAATATAATCATCTTTAGCTTATACTTAATTTTTATTTATTATATTGGCTATAAAGGCTATAAACGTGTAAATACTGCCGAGGATTTAATTGTTGCTGGATGGAGCATGCCGCTATCTGTCGTAACAGGAAGCTTAGTTGCCGCCTTGTTAGCAGCACCCTTCTTTTTTGCTGCTGTTGGTTCAGGCTATACAAGTGGAGGTTTTGAAGGCTCAGCAACAATGGGCGGCTTAGGCACCTGTATGATTCTTGGGGCACTTATCTGGACAAAGCCACTACGAAGATTGAAGGGTTGGACATTAGCAGATTACTATGGACTACGATATGGAAGTAAGAAGCTAGGTGCATATACAGGAGTCGTGATGGCAATAGCCTTTGGGGTCTTTAATGCGGCTGCACTAACTGTGGGTGGAACATATATTATTCAGCAGCTTTTACAAATTGATTTTGTGCCTGCTGCATTACTATTTGTATCCCTAACGGCTCTTTATTCAGTGATTGGTGGGCTATGGGCAGTAGCCTATACGGAAATTGTACAGGGTGCTCTTGCAGTAGCAGGGATCTTAGGAATAACGATTTTCATTTTGTTCTATTATCCAGATGTTACATTCAATCCTGAATGGTGGAATATCAGTACATTATTCGAAAAGGCTGGGGCAGAATTTTGGACCCTTTATCTTGTGCTAGCACTTGGCGACATTCCAGCAGTGGATTTAGGGCAAAGGGTAGCTGCTGCTAAAAGTCCGAAAGTAGCACAGCGTAGTATGATTATTGCAGGGTCCATTATTATTGCGATTAGTTGGATTCCAGGAATGTTAGGAGAGGCATTCAAGACCATTTATCCTGATAGTTCAAATCCAGAAACATTAATGCTTACATTTGCACAAGGGTATTTCCCTCCATTATTAGCGGCAATTTTCCTAACGGCAATGGCTGCTATGGGGATGTCAACGGTAGCTGCATGCTATGTTGCCACTTCTGGAATTGTAACAAAAAATATTTATTTAGATTTTATTAACCGTAACCCCGATCCTAAAAAGCTATTAAGATTTTCCCGTGCTATTATTCTTGCAAGTGCTTTACTAGGCTTAGTGCTCGCATTGAGCTTCCAAAAAGTAATTGATTTAGCGTATTTAGCGTGGGACATTATATTCGTAACAATTTTCTGGCCAATAGTTTTAGGACCATTCTGGAAGCGAGTAAGTACGCCAGCAGTTTGGGCAAGTATTTCAGTAGGGCTGGTATACTATATCGTTACATCATTGACACATGTCCCGAGCCTCAATATCCAATCAGAAGGTTTCTTAGGTTTATTGAATGAGTTATGGCAGGCTCCTGTTTTCTCAGGTGTTGTGATTACAGGCATCACCATTGTTGTAGTGAGTTTACTTATTCCTCCTACACAGCATGTACTTGAAATGCACAGGATAGAACAAGATAAGAGCCTAGATGATGTCGGAAGCAAGGAAGAGTTAATGGAGTAATTTTAAAAAATTTTAGGCAACTTTATAAGAAGATGATGTCTGTATTGCGCAGCCATCATCTTTTTTAGGTTCGCTGTTTTTATTACTTCTATCTTAAAATACCCTTGATATTTAAGAATGAAAAGGTCATGAATAGAATAGAATTTCTACTATATATGGTTGTAATTGTTCTATCATTTTCTTCTTGAGGGTGGGATATAGGTGAAAACCTTTTTTGTCTTTTTTCTAGGAATTATCTATTTATTACTAGCAAATGCAGTTGAATCAATTCTATTTAATAGGCTGTATTTTCTTATAGGCATAGTTCTAATAATTGTCGGAAGTATACACTACTTGAAAGAGCGTAATAGTTATTTAAAATGGTTAGAAGATATGAGAGAGGCAAGTGAGCGAGAGCTGCTGGCAATTCCCCATACACAGTGTATCCTTTCAGAGGATAGCTTAAGTGCTTTATTGTTAGACGAACCAACGAATACACTTTATTTCGCAAGTAGGGAAGATTTAGAGGAGGAATTGATAAAAAAGGTCATCCACTTTGATAAAATATATGAAGTAGCAATAGTGGAGGATGAAATATTTATTGCAAGAACAAGTAATCATTTAATCAGTGGCTCTTTATTAGAGGATGAGCAGGATGTTGAAGTAGAGGAGATTGATGAAGATGATCCTGCGTATAATACTGTCTCTCAATTAGCTTTGAAAATTGTAGCTGATAATTTATCAGACCCTATTTTAGAATTTGTTTTTTTAGATGAAGAGGAGCCCATTTCTAGGGAGGAGGACGAGTACCTAGAGTCCTTAGAGCTATGTGAAAAATGGTATCAGAAGATAAGTGTGATTATCAAGCGTTATGAACTTGAAAGAGTACCCATTCGCCATTGGCAATAAAATTTAGAAGCTATCTCGATTCATTAACATAAATCGGGATAGCTTTTTCTCATAATAGTTTGATTATGCAATAAGTTAATTGAGGGGCCAAGGAATTGCTCAGGGAGTTTGAAAAATTGCTCAGTCACCCCCGCAAACTGCTCGGACATGGGGAAAACTTGCTCAGATGTTCCCGGGAATTGCTCGGGCAGGGTAAGAACTTGCTCAGGTGTCCTCAGGAACTGCTCGGGTATGGCAAGAACTTGCTCAGGTGTCCCCAAAACTGCTCGGGTAGGGGAAAAACTTGCTCAGGTGATTCCCCAAACTGCTCGGGTATGGCAAGAACTTGCTCAGGTGGTTCCCAAAACTGCTCGGGTATGGCAAGAACTTGCTCAGGTGGCCCTCAAAACTGCTCGGGTAGGGGAAAAACTTGCTCAGGTGGTTCCCAAAACTGCTCGGGTATGATAAGAACTTGCTCAGGTGTCCTCAGGAACTGCTCGGGTATGGCAAGAAC
>Ga0213828_1002127_pt1 | contig 14984 bp, 15 predicted proteins | sample MC6MC0897MG_FD_180664 | JGI IMG/M metagenome (GOLD analysis project Ga0213828, IMG submission 180664) | Enriched soil aggregate microbial communities from Iowa State University, Ames, United States - MC6-MC0897-MG | ecosystem: Environmental > Terrestrial > Soil > Unclassified | place: USA: Iowa...
GGGCAGCATGACGCCGCCCGAGCCGACGCGCAGCGTGCGCGTGTGGCCGGCCACATGGCCGATCAGCACAGCCGTGGCGCTGCTGGCGATGCCGTTGATGTTGTGGTGCTCGGCCAACCAGAAGCGGTTGTAGCCCAGTTGCTCGACATGCTGCGCCAGCGCGACCGTATTGCGGAACGCGTCTGCGGCATCGCGGCCCTGCACAATGGGGGCCAGGTCCAGCGCGGAAAAGGGGATGTTCGCCAGGGCGCTCATGCGTGCGCCTCCGCTGCGTCATGACAGGCCGGCAGCGCGGTTATGAAATGGGAAGGGCGCAAAATGTACTCCATATGCTGATCTACATGGGGAGTGTATCGGCGAATTCAACCGAGCCCGCCAGCAACCATGCCCTTGGCCGGGTTGATTGATTTTCTCGATCCCTACAATAGCAAGCACAAACGCGGCCTGGAATGGCCGCGCATTGGCTATACAACATTTGCCATTCAACCAACGGAGACGCGCATGGGCGCCAGCGGCCAGAACAACCGCATCGACAACATCGAATTCAACGTCGCGGACATCGCGCGCAGCAAGCGCTTCTATGGCGAGGTCTTCGGATGGACGTTCACGGATTACGGTCCCACGTATTCGGAATTCACCGATGGCCGGCTGAAGGGCGGCTTCACGACGGGTGAAGCGGTGCGGCCGGGCGGTCCGCTTGTGATCCTGTACGGCGACGACCTGGCCGGAATCCGGCAACGCATCACGGCCGCGGGCGGTCGCATCAGCCGCGACGAGTTCACGTTTCCGGGCGGCAGCCGCTTCCATTTCACGGACCTCGACGGCTACGAACTGGCGGTGTGGACGGCCGCCAAATGAAAAAACCGCCGCAAGGCATGGCCTGCGGCGGTTTTTGCGCGAACAGCGTGTCAGCCTGACTATTCAGGGAAGAACGCGTAGCGGATCACGAACAGCACGGCCACGAGCCAGGTGGCCGGGTGCACGTCGCGCATCTTGCCCGTGGCGGTCTTGAGCACCACGTAGCTGATGAAGCCGAAGGCAATGCCATTAGCGATCGAGTACGTGAACGGCATGACCAGCGCGGTCAGCGCGGCCGGCGTGGCTTCGCAGACGTCGTTCCAGTCGATGTCGATGAGCTCGCGCATCATCAGGCCGGCGACGTAGAGCAGGGCGGGTGCGGTGGCGTAGGCCGGCACGGCGCCCGCCAGCGGCGAGATGAACAGCGCGGCCAGGAACAGCAGGCCCACGATCAGTGCAGTCATGCCGGTGCGCCCGCCAGCCTGCACGCCGGAGGCGCTTTCCACGTAGGCGGTGGTGCTGCTGGTGCCCAGCATCGAGCCGGCCACGATGGCGGTGCTGTCCGCGAACAGCGCGCGGCCCAGGCGATTGGGGCGGTCTTCAGGCACCAGGCCCGCGCGCTTGGCCACGCCCACCAGCGTGCCGGTGGCGTCAAACACTTCGACCAGCACGAACACCAGAATCACGTGCACGAAGCCGGAATGCAGCGCGCCCATGATGTCCAGCTTGAAGAGGGTAGGCGACAGGCTGGGCGGCGCCGAAAAGATGCCCTTGAACTCGTTGTAGCCCATCACCATCGACAGCACCGTGACCACGATGATGCCGATCAGGATGGCGCCACGCACGCGCAGCGCATCCAGCGACGCGATCACGAAAAAGCCCAGGATGGCAAAGAGCGGACCGTGCGTGGTCAGGTTGCCCAGCGTGACCTTGGTGGCCGGATGAGCGACCACGATGCCCGCGCTGGATAGCGCGATAATGGCCAGAAACAGCCCGATGCCGGCCGCAATGGCACTGCGCAGAGAATGCGGGATGCCCTTGACCAGCCAGACCCGGATGCCGGATATCGTCAGGAACAGAAAGATGATGCCCGAGATGAACACCGCGCCCAGCGCCTGCTCCCAGGTGTAGCCCATGGTCTTGACCACGGTGAAGGCAAAGAAGGCGTTCAGCCCCATGCCGGGCGCCATGCCGATGGGCCAATTGGCGATGAACGCCATCACCAGCGAGCCAAGCGCGGCGGCCAGGCAGGTGGCGACAAAGACCGCGTCGCGGTCCATGCCCGTCGAGGACAGGATGTCAGGATTGACGAAGATGATGTACGACATCGTCAGGAATGTCGTCAGGCCGGCCACGACTTCCGTTCTTGCGGTCGTGCCGTGCTCACGCAGCTTGAATAGCTTCTCCAGCATTCGAGTCCCCAGGGTTTTTGCAGGATTTTCAGGTTGTGGCGGGCGGGGCGGAAAGCCCCGTCCCAGTCAAGAACCCGCGTATTTTCGCATCAGTTGTAAACTCTGCCGCCATGATCATTCTCGGCTTTGAAAGCTCCTGCGACGAAACCGGCGTCGCAGCCGTCTGTACGGAACGCGGCCTGCTTGCGCACGCGCTGCATACCCAGATCGCCATGCACCAGGAATACGGGGGCGTGGTGCCGGAACTTGCCTCGCGCGACCACATCCGCCGCGTGGTGCCGCTGACCCGCCAGGTGCTGCAGGACGCGGGTCTGCAGATGTCCGACATCGGCGCCGTGGCCTATACGGCCGGACCCGGTCTTGCCGGCGCCTTGCTGGTCGGCGCCAGCGTGGCGCAGTCGTTCGCCTGGTCGCGCGGCCTGCCTGCCATCGGCATCCATCACCTCGAAGGCCATCTGCTGTCGCCGATGCTGGCCGATCCCCGGCCCGAGTTTCCCTTCATTGCCTTGCTGGTCTCAGGCGGCCATACCCAGCTCATGCGCGTGGACGGCGTGGGCCGCTACGAGCTGCTGGGCGAAACCCTGGACGACGCCGCGGGCGAGGCCTTCGACAAATCCGCCAAGCTCATGGGCCTGGGCTACCCGGGTGGACCCGCGCTGTCCCGGCTGGCCGGCAGCGGCGATGCCTCGCGCTTCGACCTGCCGCGCCCCATGTTGCACAGCGGTGACCTGGACTTCAGTTTCAGCGGCTTGAAAACCGCCGTGCTGACCCGAGTCAAGGCGGCCGAACAGAATGGCGGCCTGGACGAACAGACCCGCGCGGACCTTGCCGCCGCCACGCAGGCGGCCATCGTCGAGGTGCTGGCGGCCAAGTCCATCCGCGCGCTGAAACAGACCGGGCTGCGCCGCCTGGTCGTGGCCGGCGGTGTGGGGGCCAACCAGCTTCTGCGCGCCAAGCTCGATGCCGCGCTCAAGTCGCTCAAGGCCCGCGCATACTTCCCGCCGCTGGAACTGTGCACCGACAACGGCGCCATGATCGCGTTCGCGGCCGCCGAACGGGTGAAGGCCGGATTGGCCACGCTGGACGCCAGCGCCCATAGCTTCACGGTCAAGCCGCGCTGGGATCTGGCCGATATCGCCTGAAATGAAAAACGGGCGGCCAGGCCGCCCGCTTGTTTCACCCATCTGATCCGCCCATCGCGGGGGGATTACTTCTTCTTGCTGCCGATCCGGCTTTCGGTGCCCTGGATCAGCCGGGCGATATTGGCGCGGTGACGGTAGAACAGCAGGATGCCGATGATCGCCAGCGCAACGCCGAGCGCCGGCTGCGCCTGCCAGGCCAACCCGGATCCAAATACGTAGTACACCGGGGCGAAGAACGCGGCCACCAGCGAAGCCAGCGACGAATAGCGGAAGAAAATGGCGATGATCAGCCAGGTTGCCGCGGTGGCGACGGCCAGCCAGGGCTGGATGGCCACCAGCACGCCCAGCGCGGTCGCCACGCCCTTGCCGCCCTTGAAACCCAGGAACACGGGGTAGAGGTGGCCGATGAAGGCCGCCAGCGCCACGCAGGCCAGCGCGACGGGGCCGATGCCCGGCGCCAGCTTCTCGGCCAGCCAGATAGCGAACCATCCCTTGGCGGCGTCCCCCAATAGCGTCAGCGCGGCGGCGGTCTTGTTGCCGGTGCGCAGCACGTTGGTCGCGCCGGGGTTCTTGGACCCATAGCTGCGGGGGTCTTGCAGACCCATCAGCTTGCTGACCACCACGGCGAAGGGCACGGAGCCGATCAGGTAGGCCAGCACGACGAGCGCGACGGTAAATGCCAGGGAGGGTTCGGTTATCGCCATGGAAGGGGAGTCCGTTGTTGTAGTAGTGGCTGCGGATTCTACCGCGGGTACAATCCGCCACGTCACCCGCGTTTTATTTTCTTTCGGATGCACAATGCGAATTCTGGTTTCGAACGATGATGGCTATTCGGCCCCTGGCCTGGAAGCGCTGGTCGCCGCGCTGGAAGGGCTGGGCGATCTGACCGTCGTCGCGCCCGAGACCAACCACAGCGGCGCCTCCAACTCGCTCACGCTGAACCGGCCGCTGTCGGTGCGCACCGCTTCAAACGGCTTCATCGCGGTCAACGGCACGCCGTCCGATTGCGTGCACGTCGCGCTGACCGGCCTGATGGATACGCGCCCCGACCTGGTCGTGTCGGGCATCAACAACGGCGCCAACATGGGCGACGACACCCTCTATTCGGGTACCGTCGCCGCCGCCAGCGAAGGCTATCTGTTCGGCATCCCCGCCATCGCGTTCTCGCTGGCGGAAAAGGGCTGGGAGCACATCGACTCGGCCGCACGCGCCGCCCGCCTGGTCGTCGAGCGCCATCTGGCCCAGCCGCTCGCGGCGCCGGTGCTGCTCAACGTCAATATCCCGAGCCGCCGTTTTGAAGACATGCACGGGTTTGCGGTCACGCGGCTGGGCAAGCGGCATCCGTCGCAACCGGTCGTGCGCACCACCACGCCCTATGGCGACACGGTCTACTGGATCGGACCGGTCGGTCTGGCCGCCGACGCCACGCCCGGCACGGACTTTCACGCCGTCGAGCAGGGCATCGTGTCCGTCACCCCGTTGCGTCTGGACCTGACCCAGCACAGCCAGCTTGACGAGATCCGCACCTGGGCAGAGCCGCTATGCGCAAACGCATAAGCCAGCCGGACATCACCCCCGGCGCCGGCCGCAGCAGCCCGGCCCGCCACGACGCCGGCCGTCTCGGCCCGGGGTATACGCCGGCGAACAGCAACACGCGCATCTCGGCCGCGACCTTGCAGCGGCAGGCGCAAACGCCCGTGCCGCAAGCGGGCAGCAACCTTGGCCTGAACTCCGAACGCTTGCGCCAGGCCATGGTGCAGCGTCTGCGCTCTCAGGGCATCACCGACGAACGCGTGCTGAACGCCATGGCCGCAGTACCGCGCCATCTGTTTGTAGACGAGGCCCTTGCCAGCCGCGCGTACGAAGACGCCGCGTTGCCCATCGGTCACTCGCAAACCATTTCCCAGCCGTGGGTTGTGGCGCGTATGATCGCGGCTGCTTGCGAAGACCGCGCGCCTACCCGTGTGCTCGAGGTCGGCGCCGGTTGCGGATACCAGGCCGCGGTGCTCGCGCAGTTCGTGCGCGACGTCCACACCATCGAACGCATACGCGGGCTGTACGAGCTGGCGCGCGAGCATCTGCGCGCCTTGCGGCTCACTACAAGGATCCGGCTCATCTATGGAGACGGCACTTTGGGGCTGCCCGGCGTGGCGCCGTTCGATGCTATCGTTGTGGCTGCCGCAGGTCTGGCCATCCCGCAAGCGCTGCTGACGCAGCTTGCTCCGGGAGGCCGTCTCATCGCTCCCGAAGGGGGCTCGAACCAGCGCCTGGTTCTGATCGAACGCACGGGCGCGGCAAGCTGGAAAAGAACCGAACTAGAGGCCGTGCGCTTTGTGCCGCTACGGTCCGGAATACAATCTTGAGCGACAGGAGAAACGTATGCTCAACGGGCAGTTGCAACTGACCGATATGAATTTGGGCGCGTCCATGACGCGTCTTCGCCGCCCGCTCTTCGCAGTGGGGGTTCTCAGCCTCGCCATCCTGGCCGGCTGCGCATCCAAAGGTACTCGTGCCCCGGTGGTCGACATGACCGGCGGGCAACCCGCGCCGACGGCCACGTCCGGCAGCTATGTGGTCAAGCCGGGCGACACGCTCTACAAGATCGCCCGCGCCAACAACGTCGACATCGAAAACATCAAGCGCTGGAACAACATCAGCGACCCCAACCAGATCTCGGTGGGGCAGGTGCTGCGCATGTCCGGCGGCGCCACCGGCGGCGGCGCGCAGACCGCGCCGATTGCCAGCAACCGGCCGCAACCGCGTCCGCTTGACCAACCCGAGACTCCTGCGGCCACCACGCCCGCACCTGATGCCACGCCCACGCCGGCGCCGGCGCCGGTCGACACCAAACCGGCCACGCGTGCGGCCGATGCGGGCGTCATCAACTGGGCCTGGCCGGCCAACGGCCAGATCGTGCAGGCGTTCAATGCCAGCAGCAAGGGCATCGACATCGCCGGCGCGCTGGGCGACCCGATCACCGCCGCGGCGGATGGCCTGGTCAAGTACAGCGGCAATGGCGTGCGCGGCCTGGGCAACCTCATCATCGTCGAGCACCAGAACGGCTTCATCACGGCCTACGCGCACAACCGTGCGCTGCTCGTGAAGACCGGCCAGACGGTCAAGCGCGGGGCCAAGATCGCTGAACTCGGTCAGAGCGACACGACGTCGCCGCGTCTGCACTTTGAAATCCGCCGCCAGGGTACGCCGGTGGATCCGATGCAATACCTGCCGCCCAAATGACGCCCACCCTGGTATTCGACCTCGAGACCATCCCTGACGCCGACGGGCTGCGCAAGCTCAACGGCTGGGGCGCCGACGTGCCCGACCACGAAGTGGTCGAGCGCGCGCTGACCGCGCGGCGTGAGGCCGTGGGCCACGACTTCCTGCCGCTGCATCTGCACAAGGTCGCGGTGGTAGGGTGCGTGTTCCGTGACGACCAGGGGTTTCGCGTCAAGACGCTGGGCCAGCCGGACGATCCCGAAGCGGCCTTGCTTGCGGGCTTCTTCAAGACCATCGAACGCTACACGCCCAAGCTCGTCAGCTGGAACGGCTCGGGCTTTGACCTGCCCGTCCTGCATTACCGCAGCCTGATCCAGGGTGTGCCCGCGCCGCGCTACTGGGACATGGGCGAAGAAGACCGCGATTTCAAGTTCAACAACTACATTTCGCGCTATCACAATCGTCACATCGATCTGATGGACGTGCTGGCCAAGTACAACGGCCGCGCCAACGCGCCGCTCGACGAACTGGCCAAGCTGTGCGGCTTTCCCGGCAAGCTCGGCATGGACGGCAGCAAGGTCTGGGAGGCCTGGAGCACGGGCCGCGCCGACGAAGTGCGCGCGTATTGCGAAACCGACGTGGTCAATACGTGGCTGGTGTATTGCCGCTTCCGCTTCCTGCGCGGTGAACTCGACCGCACCGCCTACGAGACCGAAATCGCGCTGGTGCGCGACACGCTCTCGGCCAGCGATGCGCCGCACTGGAAGGAATACATGGCGGCCTGGGACGCGGGCTGATCCGCGCGGGCGGCCAGCCAGCCTGAATCCTTGCCAATGCGCACGGGTCAGGGGATACCAACGGGGCCTGCATGGCCCCGTTCTCGCGTCTGGCGGGCAAGCAATCGACTGAAACAAGACGGCCGTAAACGAAACCTGGATGAAACCAGGCGGATCGCACAATGGCCTCGCTTTCTTCACTTTCAGGAGACATCCATGTCCCGATTCGCTATCCGCTCCAATCTGGCCGTCCTTGCTATCGTCGCCGCGTCGAGCGGTTTCGCGGCTGGCTCCGCAATGGCTGCGCCGCCTCCTCCCGCCGAGGGCGGTCCGGCCGCCATGCACGAAGGCCATCGCGGCGGTGGTTTCCACAAGGGCATGCGCGACGGCCTGCTGATCCCCGGTCTGGGTCCCGTCTCCAAGGCCCAGGTCGCCGAGCTGAAGCTCGACGCCAAGCAGGAGGCCCTGTTCAAGACCGCCCAGGAAGGGCAACGCAGCCTGCACGAAGCGATGCGCGCCGACCGTGGCACGCGCCATGACCTGCTCAAGTCGCAGCTGGACAGCGGCAAGCTGGATCCCCGCGCGCTCATCGAGCAGTCGGAAAAGCGCCGCGACGCATTCGGCCCGCAAGCCAAGCAGGTGCGCGACCAATGGCTGGCCGTCTGGGATAGCCTGAACGACACGCAGCGCGGCCAGGTGACCAAGATCGTCAAGGAGCGCGAAGCCCGCATGGCCGAGCGCCACGCCAAGATGGAAGCCCGCGCGGACGGCAAGGGTCATCCCGGCATGCGCGGCGCCGACGGTCGTCCCGGCATGCCGCCGCCTCCGCCGGCTGCCGGCGATGTCCCGCCGCCCCCGCCGCCTGCCGCGCCCCAGGCCAACTGAGCCGGCAAGTCCTAGGCCATCACACTGGCCGCAAAGCGGAGCAACGCTCCGCTTGAACAGCACCCCGACACGCTTCCCGCGTGCCGGGGTGTTTGTTTTCCAGGCGTGGCCAGGCCGGATTTCCCCGTTTTGACGCATGGGCCTTGGCCGCGCCCCATAAGAGGGCACCAGCATGGTGCATTGCCATAGCCCGAAGGACACTGCGTCAGGCCGCACGCTGGCGCTGAGACCTGGCACGGACATTGCTTGAAGGGATTTGAGCCGGCTTTACCTGCACAAGCCGGCCAGCCGGATGCGCCGCGCGCCGTCCGCTCTTTCGACTATCCGATCAGGACCTTCGCACCATGAATAAGATGTTGCTAGCCTTGCCCCTCGCGCTTGCCGCTTGTTTTGCAGGTGTGGCGCAAGCCGAACCCACCGACCTGGGTGGCGGCTTTTCGCTCAGCGGTAACGCCACCATAGTCAGCGACTACCGCTTCCGCGGCTATTCGCAGACCGACTTCCGTCCCGCCGTTCAGTTGGGCTTTGACCTGAACCACAGCTCGGGCTTCTACCTGGGCAACTGGAACTCCAACGTCTCCAGCTTCGTGTTCACCGACGGCAACCTGGAAATGGATTTCTACGGCGGCTGGAAGGGTGACGTGGGCGGCGGCTTCACGCTGGATGCGGGCGTGCTGCATTACTACTATCCCGGCTCCAGTTCCCCCAAGGGCGGGAACTACAACAACACGGACCTCTACCTGGGCGCGTCCTACGGCAACTACAGCCTCAAGTATTCGTACACGCCCAGCGACTTTTTCAGCACGCCGGACAGCAAGGGCACCTGGTACCTGGACGGCACGGCCACATTCGACCTGGGCGACGGCTGGGGACTGCTGGGCCATCTGGGCTACCAGAAGCTCAAGAACCAGACCAACATGGACGGCGACTCGATCGGCCATTACGTCGACTACAAGGTGGGCGTGACCAAGGACCTGAAGGGCTGGATCCTCGGTCTGGCGGCCGTCGGCGCCACCAAGGACAACTGGCTGCCCACCAAGTACGGTCACCCGTCGGGCCGTATCGGCGCTGTCTTCTCGGTCGCGCGCTCGTTCTGATATCCGTGGCGGCGCCTGAACGGCGCCGGCCTTTGGGGCTGTTCCGGCACGCCGCCTTGCTCGGCGGCGGGCCGGAACAGCCCCTTTTTTACCCGCGCGGGGCGCAGCACCACGCGGCGTGGTGCGGGCCGCTCCGGCCCCATCAAACCCGATTTCCGGTAAATCGCGAAGTCCTTCTACAATCACGGGTTGCGTGCAATTCTGGACTGCGTGAGATGTCTGACGTTTTGAGTATCGAATCCCTGGACCTGGAAGCCAGGGGGATCGCCCGCCGCGACGGGAAAGTCATTTTCGTGGAAGGCGCCTTGCCGGGCGAACGGGTCACCGCGGTCACGTTGCGCCGCAAGCCTTCCTATGAAACCGCCCGTGTCGACGAGGTGCTGCGTCCCTCATCGCAACGCGTGGAACCCCGCTGCCCGCATTTCGGCGTCTGTGGCGGCTGTGCCATGCAGCATCTGGAGCCCACCACGCAGGTGGCGATCAAGCAGCGCGCGCTCGAAGACACGTTCTGGCATGTCGGCAAGCTGCGCCCCGCGCTGATCCTGCCGCCGCTGCAGGGGCCGACCTGGGGCTACCGTTATCGCGCGCGCCTGTCGGTGCGCGTGGTGCCCAAGAAGGGCGGGGTGCTCGTGGGCTTTCACGAACGCAAGAGCAGCTTTGTGGCCGACATGCGCGAATGCCATGTGTTGCCGCGCCACGTCAGCGATCTGTTGATCCCGCTGCGCGAAATGATCGCGTCCATGTCCGCCCCTGACCGCATGCCCCAGATCGAGGTGGCGCTCGGCGAAGGCGTGACGGCGCTGGTGCTGCGCCATCTGCTGCCGCTGACCGACGGCGACATCGCCATCCTGCGCGCCTTCGCGGCCAAGCACAACGTGCAATGGTGGCTGCAGTCCAAGGGTCCGGAAACGGTGCACGCGCTGGAGCGCGAGCACAACGACGCGCTGTCCTACACCATGCCGGAGTTCGGCCTGCGCATGCCGTACCGGCCCACCGACTTCACGCAGGTCAACCACGCCATCAACCGCGCAATGGTGTCCCGCGCGCTCAAACTGCTGGACGTGCAGCCCACCGACCGCGTGGCCGATCTGTTCTGTGGCTTGGGCAACTTCACGTTGCCGCTGGCCACGCAGGGCCGCGAGGCCGTGGGCGTGGAAGGCAGCAAGGCGCTGACCGACCGCGCCTTCGATGCGGCGTCGCGCCACGGCCTGGGCGACCGCACCAGCTTTGCCACGCTGAACCTCTTTGAAGTCGACGCGACCTGGCTGCGCAGCCTGGGCTACTTCGACCGCATGCTGATCGATCCGCCGCGCGAAGGCGCCCACGCCGTGTCGCAGGCGCTGTCCGATCTCACGTACGAAGAGCGGCCGCGCCGCATCGTCTATGTGTCCTGTAATCCCGGCACGTTGGCGCGCGACGCATCCATCCTGGTCCACGAAGGCGGCTACGTGCTCAAGAGCGCCGGCGTGATCAACATGTTCCCGCACACGGGCCATGTGGAATCCATCGCCGTATTCGAAACGCTGGATGCCGAGGGTGTGCGGGAGGCGAAGGAACGCGCTCGTCAGCGCGCGATCCAGGCAGCGGCCGATGCGGCGGCCGCCGAGGAAGCCAAGCTGGCCGCGGCGGCTGAAAAGGCGGCAGCCAAGCAGGCTGCCACCGAAGCTTACGAGGCCCGTGTCGCCGCCGAGGCGCAGGCGGACCAGTAAAAAGCAACGGCGGGCGGGCCCGCGCCGGGCGTCTCCCGCGCCGGGCGTTATCCCGCGGCGGGAAAGTTTCCGCCGCTAGGCGTCAGTGCGAGCAACCCAGGTTCTCCAGAATAGGGCAGTCGGGCCGCTCGTCGCCATGGCAATGCTGCGCCAGATGCTTGAGCGTGGCGGCCATCTCGCGCAGCGCCTCCGCCTTGCGCTCCAGCTCCTCAACGTGCTCAAGCGCAATGCGCTTGACGTCTGCGCTGGCTCGGCTGCGGTCCTGCCAGAGCGCCAGCAGCTCGTTCATCTGCTCCACCGAAAACCCCAGATCGCGGGCGCGGCGCACGAAGCGCAGCGTGTGCACGTCATGATCGCTGTACACGCGGTAGCCGGAATCGGTGCGCACGGCGGGGCTGATCAGGCCGATGCTTTCGTAATAGCGGATCATCTTGGCCGAGATGCCGGATTGCTTGGCGGCTTGTCCGATGTTCATGCTTGCCTCCCGTGCGGGCGGAATGCCTTCAGGCGCAGCGCATTGCCCAGCACGAAGACGCTGGACAGCGCCATCGCGCCCGCCGCAAAGATCGGCGACAGCGACAGACCGAAGGCCGGATACAGCGCGCCAGCGGCCAGGGGAATCAGCGCCGCGTTGTAGGCGAACGCCCAGAACAGGTTTTGGCGGATGTTGGCCAGCGTAACGCGGCTGAGCGCGATGGCGTTGGGCACGCCGTGGAGGTCGTCGGCCATCAGCACGACGGACGCTGCCTCGATCGCCACGTCCGTGCCGGTGCCGATTGCGATGCCGGTGTCGGCTGCGGCCAATGCGGGCGCATCGTTGATGCCGTCGCCCACGAATGCCACCTTGCGGCCGCCTTCGCGCAGCGTCGCGATAGCCTCGACCTTGCCGTCCGGCAGCACCTCGGCGCGCACTTCATCGATGCCCAACTGGCGCGCGACCGCCTGCGCGGTGTGGCGGTTGTCGCCCGTGATCATGGCGGTCTTCAGGCCTTGCGCGTGCAGCGCGGCGATGGCGGAGACGGCCGAGGGCTTGACCGGGTCCGTCACGGCGATCATGGCGCCCGCCTGGCCGTCGATGGCGACGTAGATCGGCGTCTTGCCTTCGTTGCCCCAGTCGGCGGCGCGTGCGCCGAATGCGCTGACGTCGACGCCACGTTCGGCCATCAGACGCGCTGCGCCCGCCAGCACCTTGCGGCCCGCCACCGTGGCCTCGACGCCGGCGCCGGTAATGGCGGCAAAGTTTTCGGCGGGAAGCAGTTCAATCTTGCGTTCGGCTGCCGCGGCCACGATGGCCAGCGCGATGGGATGCTCGGAGCGCGCCTGCACGGACGCCACCCACTGCAGGACCTGCTGCGCATCCTGGCCCGGCGAGGGCTCCAGTTCGGTGAGTGTGGGCTTGCCCAACGTCAGGGTGCCCGTCTTGTCGAAGGCCACGACGTTGACGTCGCGCAGCGTCTGCAACGCATCGCCCTGCCGGAACAGCACGCCCATTTCGGCGGCGCGCCCGGTGCCCACCATGATGGACGTGGGCGTGGCCAGCCCCATGGCGCACGGGCAGGCGATGATCAGCACGGCCACCGCGTTGACCAGCGCATGGGATAGCGCCGGTTCGGGGCCCATGAAGAACCACGCCAGGAAGGTGAGCAGGGCGGCCGCCATGACCGCCGGCACGAACCATGCGGTCACCTGGTCCACCATCGCCTGGATCGGCAGCCGCGCGCCCTGGGCCGCTTCGACCATGCGGATGATCCGGGCCAGCATGGTGTCCGCGCCCGTGTGCGTGACGCGCAGCGTGAAGCTGCCGGACGTGTTCAGCGTTCCGCCGGTGGCCTGCGTGCCCGGCTGCTTTTCCACCGGGACGGGCTCGCCCGTCAGCATGGATTCGTCGACATACGAGCTGCCTTCGATGATGTCGCCGTCCAGCGGAATCTTCTCGCCCGGCCGCACCATCACGATGTCTCCCGTGCGCACGCGTTCGATCTCGATGTCCTGCGCCTGGCCGTCGCGCAGCACGCGCGCGGTGCGCGGCTGCAGGCCGATCAGCCGCTTGATGGCCGCGCCCGTCTTGCCCTTGGCCCGGGCTTCCAGCATGCGGCCCAGCAGGATCAGCGTGACGATGACGGCGGCGGCTTCAAAATAGACGTTGCGCGCCGCGTCCGGCAGCAAGCCCGGCGCAAACGTGGCGACAACCGAATAGCCCCAGGCCGCGCCCGCGCCCAGCGCCACCAGCGAATTCATTTCGGGCGCGCGGCGCCACAGCGCCACGAGCCCCTTGGTGAAGAACTGCCGGCCCGGCCAGACCAGCACGGCGGTGGTCAGTACAAACTGCAGCAGCCAGCTGTTCTGCCGGCCAATCGTTTCCATCACCCAGTGGTGCATGGCGGGAATCAGGTGCGATCCCATCTCCAGCGCAAACACCGGCAGCGTCAGGACCAACGCGGCGATGAATGCACGTTGCAGGCGGTGCGCCTCGGCGTCGCGGGCCTCGGACTGCCGCTCGGCATGGTCATCCTGGGCGGCGATCGGGCGCGCCTCATAGCCCATCTTGCCGACGGCCGCGACGAGCGCCTGCGGCTCGGCAGCAGTGGGGTCGAATGAGACCCGCGCGCGCTCGGTTGCAAGGTTCACTTGCGCCTGCGCAACGCCGGGAACATTCGCCAGCGCTTTTTCCACGCGCTTGACGCATGATGCGCAGGTCATGCCTTCGATGGCGAGTTCCAATTCGGAAAATGAGGACGAGCGTGCTGCGTGCATGACTATCTCGATCTGGATGGGAGCGCCCAGTTTCATCCTTCCCATCGTGGGAAGGTCAAGCGCCATTCTACGCTTGACCTTGACATGATGGGAACGTTTAACCTGCCCGACATGGTGGCTCAAGCGCCGCCGTCAACTTTTGGAGAAAACCATGAGCATCGCTTTCCAAGTGCCCGACATGACCTGCGGCCATTGCGTCAAGACCATCACCGGCGCCGTCAACGAGGCTGTCCCGGGCGCCGTGGTCGCCGTGGATCTGCCCACGCATCGCGTCACCATCAGCGGCACCGACCAGGCCGACAAGGTAGAAGCCGCCATCCGCGACGCGGGTTACGAGCCGGCCCGCGTCTGAGGACGCGAACGCGGCTTTGTGATAGCTTCTATCTTTCTTGGAATATTCATCAATCGATATAGACTATCGATCAATTAAGTTAATTAAATTGGATTAATTGATAGTCGAGATTTATGATTCTTTTCATGGCGGGCCAGAAACCCGCCACTTAAGTTATCAAACCAAGGAGAGAATCGAATGCTGCAAAACCGCGAAGGCCAACGTGTTCCGAATGTGACGTTCCCCGTTCGTGAGGACAACACGTGGAAGAAGGTCACGACCGACGACCTGTTCAAGAACAAGACGGTCGTGGTCTTCTCGCTTCCCGGCGCTTTCACGCCGACCTGCTCGTCCACCCACCTGCCGCGCTACAACGAACTGGCTCCCGCGTTCTTCGCCGCCGGCGTGGATAGCATCGTCTGCGTGTCGGTCAACGACACCTTCGTCATGAACGAATGGGCCAAGGACCAGGAATCGGCCAACATCACGCTGCTGCCCGACGGCAACGGCGCCTTCACCGAAGGCATGGGCATGCTCGTCGACAAGAGCGACCTGGGTTTCGGCAAGCGCAGCTGGCGCTATTCCATGCTGGTCAAGGACGGTGTCGTCGAAAAGATGTTCATCGAGCCGGAAAAGGAAGGCGATCCGTTTGAAGTGTCGGACGCCGACACCATGCTGGCTCACTTCGCGCCGTCCGCCAAAAAGCCTGACCAGGTCGTGGTGTTCTCCAAGCCCGGCTGCCCGTTCTGCGTCGAAGCCAAGGCGCTGCTGGACAGCAAGGGCTACGCCCCGATCGAGATCCCGCTGGAAAACAAGGTCCGTGGCCGCGTGATCGGCGCAGTGTCCGGCAAGGGCACGGCC
>Ga0213828_1002129_pt1 | contig 14976 bp, 14 predicted proteins | sample MC6MC0897MG_FD_180664 | JGI IMG/M metagenome (GOLD analysis project Ga0213828, IMG submission 180664) | Enriched soil aggregate microbial communities from Iowa State University, Ames, United States - MC6-MC0897-MG | ecosystem: Environmental > Terrestrial > Soil > Unclassified | place: USA: Iowa...
CTGGGGTGGGTGAGGCCGCGGGGCACGCTGCAAGTACGTCCGTGTAAGCTCCGCCACCGCATCCATGCGGTGGAGGGCCCCGCAACCTCACCCACCCCAGCCCTTCCACAGTTGGCTGGTGTGCAGGGGAAAGGCGGGTGGGGCCGAAGCTGAGCGGAACGGGCCGGGCCGAAACGGATCGAATTGGGCCGAAATGGGCTGCGCTTCTGCGTGCCGAAGCCCGAGCCAGAGCGGTTTGGTTCGGGGTGTGGGGGAGAGTAGAGATGCAAAAGGCCGAAGCGGCGTAGCCGCTTCGGCCTTCTTCTTCCTCCCAACCGGCGATGCACATGCCTGGAGGGCGAGGCGGGTTCAACCCCACCGGGACCGTCCACGGCATGGATGCCGTGGACGAGCCCCCAGGGATGGGTTCACGGCGTGTCCCGGTGGGGTTGAACCCGCCTCGACCACACCGCAGCAATGACTAGCTAAACAAGCGCCGAAAAACTACTCACGAACCCATGTCTGGGACCGGCAGATGAAGGCGATGCAGCCGGAGACGTCGAGCTTGGCGCCGCCGGTCTGCAGCTTGGCCTTGGACTTGTAGGTCTTGCCGTTGGCCGGGTCCAGGATGGTGCCGCCGGACCAGGCGTTGGCGCCGTCGGCCTTCAGGTTCCACAGGATGGTCATGCCCTTGACCGGCTTGTTCTTGTTGGCGCCTTCGCAGCCGTCGCAGACCGGATTGGGGCCCTTGTCCGAATGCAGGATGTCCACGACCTTGCCGGTCAGCGCGCCGTTGGCGGCCTGGGTGATCTCCACGATCGACTTTACCTTGCCGGTCTTGTCGTCGATCGTCTTCCAGCGGCCAACCGCGCCATCGGCGGCGCTGGCCGACATCGCGGCCAGCATCAGCGGCAGCGCCAGCAACAGGGTCTTCAAAGTCTTGCGCATGTTCCCCTCCCAGGGATGTCGGTGAAGGCCGGCGCAGTGCCGGTACAGGCCGACTGTATACCCATTCGCCGGGGTATGGGCAACGGGCTCAGGCGATTTCGTACAGCTCCAGCGGCAGCCCGTCGGGATCGGCGAAGAAGGTGAAGCGGCGGCCGGTGTACGCGTCCGTGCGGATCGGTTCGCAGGCGACACCGGCGGCGGCCAGCCGCGCGATCATCGGTTCCAGGGCCGCCACCCGGAAGGCCAGGTGGCGCAGGCCCTGCGCTTCGGGGCGGCTGGGTCGGGGCGGGGCAGCTGGGAAGGAGAACAGCTCAAGCTGGCTGCCGTCGGGCAGGGCCAGGTCCAGCTTCCAGGAATCGCGTGCGGCGCGGTAGTTCTCGTCCAGGACCCGCAGGCCCAGCACCTGGGTGTAGAAGGCCTTGGAACGGGCGTAGTCCGCGCCGATCACGGCCACGTGGTGGATGCCGAGCAGCGGCGTGTCGTGTGTGGGCGTCATTGCAGGGTGTCCAGCCAGCGCTGGGCGATCTGAAGCGCCAGCGGATAGGGTTCGGGGCCATCGCGGTTGGTCAGGATGATGACCGTCAGGTGCTGGCGGGGATAGCGCAGGATCACGTTGCGGAAGCCGATGCTTTCGCCGCTGTGCCATTGCGCGTCGCCGTTGAGCCGCCAGCCGAAGCCGTAGAACGGCACGTCGGGCTCGGTGGTGCGCGTGGCCGGGGCGAAGGCCTGGCGCAGGGAGGCGGCGGTGAGCAGGCGCTGGTCGTACAGCGCCGCGTCCCACCGGGCCAGGTCCTCCACCGATGCGTAGATGCCGCCGTCGCCCAGCACCGCGCTGGTCGGGCTCTGGTCGGTGCGCTGCCAGCGCCCGTCGACCTCGCTGTAGCCATAGGCGCGCCGGGCCACGTCGTCCACGCCGTCCTGGTGGGCCACGGTGTCGCGCATGCCCAGCGGCTGGAAGATCCGGGCGCGCAGGAACGTGGCGAAGTCCTGGCCCGATGCCTTGGCCACCACCAGCGCCAGCAGCGCATAGCCGCTGTTGCTGTAGCGGTACTGGCTGCCCGGAGGGAACAGGGTGCGGTCCTGGGCGTCCAGCAGGTGCAGCACGTCGATGTCGTGCACCTGCGTGGTGGCCGCGGCGGGCATCAAGTCTTCGTAGTCGAGCAGGCCGCCGGTATGGCTGAGCAGGTGGCGCAGCGTGATCGCGTCGGCGGCGGCGGGCAGCGACGGCAGCCAGCGTTTGAGCGGGTCGTCCAGGCGCAGCGCGCCGTCTTCGGCGAGCAGCAGGATTGCCGCAGCGGTGAACTGCTTGCTGACCGACGCCAGGCGGAAGTTGGTCCGGGCGGTCACGCCCGTGTGGTCCTCGACCACCGCCAGCCCGTAGCCGCGCTGGAACACCGGCTGGCCCTCGTGCAGGACCAGCACTGCCGCACCCGGAACCTGACCGTCATAACGCTGCAGCAGGGCGTCGATGCCGGGGTCGGGTGGCGCCCGCGCCGGCGCTGCCAGCGCGCCACCCGCCGCCAGCAGGCCCAGCCAGACCAGGCCGCCCGCCATCAGCCTGCTGCGGTAACGCCGGCGATCAGGGGGCTGCATGGCCGGCTCCGTGCATGGGTCAGGGGCTCGCTGCGGGCGTCGGCGTGCCGGCGGTTTCGGCCGCGATCCAGCGGGTCATCTTGGCGTCGAGGATGTCCAGCGGCATCGAGCCGTCGCGCAGGATTTCCTCATGGAAACGGCGCAGGTCGAAGCGCGGGCCGAGCGCGGCCTTGGCGCGATCGCGCAGCTCCACCATCTTCAGTTCGCCCAGGCCGTTGGGCAGGGTCTGCCCGGGCAGGGCCATGAAACGCTCGACTTCGGCGGTGGCATCTTCGGTGGGCATGTCGGCGGTCTTGACCAGGTAATCCACGGCCTGGCGCTTGCTCCAGCCCTGCGCATGCACGCCGGTGTCGGCGGCCATGCGCGCGGCGCGGGTCAGCGCGGCCTGCAGGTAGCCGATGCGCTCGTAGGGGTCCTGGTACACGCCCAGCTGCTCACCCAGCGATTCGGCATACAGGCCCCAGCCTTCGATGAAGGCGATATCGCCGCCCAGCCGGCGGAAGCGCGGCAGCTTGTCCAGCTCCTGCTGCAGGCCCAGCTGCACGTGGTGGCCGGGAATGCCTTCGTGCAGGAACTGCATCGGCGCCGCCCAGCGGCGGCGGCTCGGCAGGTTGGTGGTGTTGACGTACAGGATGCCCGGACGCATGCCGTCGGGCAGGGGCGGCTGGTAGGCCACCGCCGACGCACTGGCAGCACGTTCGGGTTCAACCGCACGGACCTCCAGCGGCGCCTTCGGCAGGGTGCCCAGCAGCGCCGGCAGGCGGCTGCCCACCTGGGCCTGCAACTGCTTGTAGCGGGTCAGCAACGCCTCGCTGTTGGCGTACTGGAAACTGCGGTCGGTGCGCATGTTGCGCAGCACCTTCTGCTGCGAACCGCGGATCTTGTTGTCCTTGAGCGTCGCGGCGATCTGCGCCTGCAGACTGGCCACGCGTTGTTCGGCCACGGCGTGGATCTGCCTGGCATCCAGGGTGGTGGCGGTGCTCTGCACGATGTTCTGGGCGTACCAGGCCTGGCCGTTGGGCAGCGCGCCCAGGCCATCGCTGGTGCGCGTGGCCGGCAGGTATTCGGTGGCGATGAAGCCGCGCAGGGCGCGGTAGGCCGGCATGATGCGGTACTCGATCATGCGCTTGTACTCGGCGCTGATGCGCGCCTTGTCCGCCTCCGGGAAGTCCTCGGGCATGTTGCGTACCGGGGCCCAGAAGATGCTCTCCTCGGCGGTCGGCTTGATCACCGCATCCAGCTGCGGCAGCACCTTTTCCATCAGGTCGCGCGGCTGCACCACGCCGGCCTTCATGCCGTCGCGCATGTTGGCCACGGCCTGGTCGAACAGCGGCGCGATGCCCAGCGAGCGCTTGGACCAGCTGTCGTAGTCGGCCACGGTGTTGAACGGCTGCGCGCCCGAACCGGAACCCAGGATGGCCATGATGCTGCCCAGGTTGTAGTACTGGCTGACCGGCAGCATCCAGCTGGGGTACTTCTCGGCGGCCAGCGACATGCGCGCGTCGCGCACGAAGATTTCGTAGCTGAGCAGGTCCTGCCCGGTCAGGCCGTCGGTGCCGATCTTCTCGACCTTGCCCAGCCATTCCACGGTGAAATCATGCGACTGCTGGCGGTAGGCGGCCGACAGGATGTTGGGCAGCTGGTCGTTGTGGCGGGCATCGCCCTGGAAGGTGGCCTGCAGCGGGTTGAGCCGCATCGAGGCATCCCAGTATTCATCGTAGATGCGGTTGAGCTGGGCGGCCTTGCTCTGCTGGCGGACCAGTGGCTGCCGCGCGGGCGCGGCGGCCGGACGTGCCCGCGGCTTGGCCTTGGGCTTGGCGGCGGAGCGGGTCTGCGCGGCAGCCGGCCGGTTGGCCTTCTTCTTGGCAGCTTCAGCCGGAGCGGCGCTGCCGAACAGCAGCAGGGCGGCGATGGCGAGCGCCAGGGCGCGGGCGGGATGGGGCATCGGCGGTATCCGTAAAACACACAGACCGGGGAGCTTGCCCGATCCGTGCCCATACGGCCAGCACTGGCCCCTGGTCAGTTTCGTGCGGTACGGGCCTCAGTCAGCTGCGGCGTCGGCACGCAGCTGCGCGGCGCGTTCGGCGCCCAGGTAGCGGGTGATGGCACGCCGCATCAGGTACAGCAAGGGAATCAGGGCGATGGCAAAGCCCATCTTGTAGACGTAGTTGACGCTGCTGACGGCCAGGAACAGCGCGGTGGGCCACTGCTGCGGGCCCAGCACGAATGCGATCCAGATCACCACGAAGCTGTCCACCAGCTGCGATACCGCCGTGGAGCCCGTGGCGCGCAACCAGACGTGGCGTTCGCCGGTGGCCCGGCGGATGCGATGGAAGATCGAGACATCGATCAGCTGCCCGACCAGGAAGGCCACCAGCGACCCGGCGATGGTCCACATGCCCTGGCCGAACACCGCGGCGAAGGCGGCCTGGTAGTCGGGCACGCCGTGGGCGCTCATCGAGGTGACCCACCAGCTGGCCGGCACCAGCGAGATCGCCGCGAAGGCGAACAGGAAGCCGTAGCTGATCAACACCACCGCCAGCCACGAGATGAACTTCACCCCGCGGCGGCCGAAGAACTCGTTGATGGTGTCGGTCATGATGAACACCACCGGCCACAACAACGTGCCGGCGGTGAAACTGAGCGAGCCGGTCTGGCCGAACAGGTTCCAGTTGAACGGCGCCAGCCCGAGCGTGTCTTCAAGCGCGAAGATCTTTACCCCGATCAGTTCGGCCAGCACCGCGTTGGCGCAGAAGAACGCCGCCAGCGCGATGAACAACAGCACCGCGCGGTCCTGCAGCGGCCGCGCGCTCATGTCAGCGGTCGCCGGCGCGGGTGAACGGCACGCTTTCCGGTGCGACGGCACCGCCGGAGATGATGAAGCTCATCGCCTGGTCGACGGTCCAGTCGGTGGGGGTCAGCAGTTCCACCGGCACGATTTCCAGGTAGCCGGAGGTGGGGTTGGGCGTGGTCGGCACATATACCGCGGCCAGCTCGCGGTCGGTGCCCTGTTCGCGGATCACCCGCGTGACCAGGCCCACCGACTTCATGTCACGGTGCGGGAAGTCGATCAGCACCACGCGCTGGGTGCTGCCCGGCTCGGTCTGCAGCATGTCCAGCAGCTTCTTGGCGCTGTCGTAGATGATGCTGGCCAGCGGGATGCGCTTGATCACCGCGCCGAACCAGCGCAGCAGCCGCTGGCCGATCACCCGGCGGCTGAGCACGCCCACGCTGAGGATCACCAGCAGGGTGGCGGCCAGGCCGATCAGGTTCTGCATCCACTCCACCTTGACCCAGCCCAGGTAGTGCGGGAACGAGGCGGCGATCTGCTCGGACAAGGGCACCACCACCGGGCTGGAAATGCCCGACAACAGCACGAACACGAATTTGACCACCACCCAGGTCAGCCAGATCGGCAGCAGGGTCAGCAGGCCGGTCAGGAACAGGCGCTGCAGGGAGGGGCGCGGAACAAGTTGGGGGGCTTCGGGCGACATCGGCGCATTGTAGCGGTGCGGCCACCCGGATTACCCTGCCTGCGGTCGCAGGGAGCGGCGCATGAAGGGAATGCTGTGTTGAAGGGACTGAAGTGGGTGGGCGTGACCGTGCTGGGCATGGGGGTGCTGGTGGGCGGGGTGCTGCTGGTGTCGTGGCTGCTGCCGGTGCCGGCTGACGAACGCCGGGCGCTGCAGGTCATGGAGGCCGGGTTGCCCGCGATGGCGCCCGAACGCAATGCGTTCCCGGCGATCTGGCTGTTGGACCATGACGGCATGACGCCGGCGCAGATACAGGCGCGGACCGCCGACGATGCGCGCCGTTGGGCGCCGGGCCCGGCCCGCGGCGCGGACCCGGCCGGCGCGGACGAAGCGGGGTTCACCAAGGTCACGCCGGCCACCGGCTGGTGCAGGCGCGACGTCAGCGCCTGTCTTGCCGCGGTACGCGCCGACGCCAATGCGGTGGCGCAGGCCCATGCCGGCCATGACGGGTTGCACGCCCGCATTGCGGCGCTGGGCGAGGACGATCACTACCGCTCGCTGTTCGTGCCCGACGTGGCGATGCCGTTCCCGTCGTTCCAGGTGCTGATGGAGCGCACGTCGTGGCATGCGCTGGCGCACGTACGCGGCAACAGAAACCAGGCATTGCAGGGCACCTGCGAGGACATCCGCACCGGGCGCATGCTGATGGCGCACAGCGACAGCCTGCTGGTGGCGATGGTGGGTTCGACGATGGCCGAGCGCAATGCGGGTCTGTTCACCGAGATCCTGGCCGAGCTGCCGGCGGGCACCGCTGTCCCGGCCACGTGCCACCAGGCGCTTGCCGCCCCCACGGTGGCCGAGCTGGACCTGTGCCTGCCGCTGCGCGGTGAGTTCTCCTTCATGCGGGCGGCGATGGCCAACCAGCCGGAGCCGGAGCAGGCGCAAGGCTGGTTGCACGACGAGGGCAAGACCCAGGCCCGCAATGCCTGGCAGATGTCGCGTACCTGCAGCACCGAGGTGCAGGCGCAGATCCGCGACGATCGCCCCGTGCAGCTGCCCGCGCCGCCGTCGGTCTGGTCATTGGCCTGCGTGGCCAACGCGGCCGGCTGCGTGGTGATGAACATCAGTGCGCCGGTCTACGCCGGCTACCCGCCTCGCATGCAGGATGCCGGCGCCCAGCTGCGGCTCGCAGCGGCGATGCTGTGGCTGCACGGTCAGCCGCGTGGCACGGCCGACGCGCTGGACCGCCTGGCCGTGATGCCGCCGGCGCTGCGCAGCACGCAGCGCCCGCTGCAGCTCAGTGCCGATCGGCAGCGGGTGCAGGTGCCGCGTTACGGTCGCGCGGGCGACGGGGGCCCGGCCTTGATCAGCGCACCGCTGCCGCAGGCGTGGCGCCCGCAGTGAGCGGCGCGGTTACGGCAGCGGATTGAACGCCGCGCCGTCGCCGATGCTGTCCAGCGTCCAGCGCTTCTTCGAGACCAGTTTCTCCCATCTCACCTGCTCGCCGTCGGTCTCGATGCTTCCGCTCGCCCGGCGCACCTTCGCAGTGGCGTAGTTGATGCTCACCGATTCGGTCTGCCCGGAGTTGCGCATCATTGAATCGTCGTCGTAGCCGATCAGCGCGAAGGCGTCGTGCTGCCAGCGGAAGGTGAAGCGGGTGGAACCGGTGGCCCAGCTGCCGGCGTTGGAGAACGCGTACAGGCCCACCTGCAGCGTGCCGCGCACGATCGACACGCCGCCGGCGCCGTCTTCGAACACGTCCGACAGGTTCGGATATTCGTGGCGCGGAATCAGCTGGTGGTTCTGCGCGGCCAGCGCATAGGTGCCATCCGGCCGCGCCCAGGCGATCGCGAGCAGGCGCGGGTTGCTGTCCAGCGGACTGATACCCATGCCGTCGTGTTCAAGCACGTTGCGGGGATCCTGCTGGCGCAGCACCAGCACCAGGTCGGCCCGCCGGTCGGCGTTGAGGTCGCCGTCCAGCCGCTGTTCGATGCGCCAGCCGCGTGGCACGAAGCCGTTGGCATCCGCGGCGGTGGCCGGCAGGGTCGGGTAGTCCACCGGCGGGATGTCCAGTGCGTGCGCAAGCGCCGGCAGGCACAGCAGGGGCAGGGCGGCAAGCAGGGTGCGCATGGTGCAGGAGCCGGTGTCGGGGGCGCCGAGCATAGCAAGCCCGGCGCACGCTCAGCTCTTGCGGGCGACGCCGTTGCGTGCGTCCGGTTTCAGCCGCAGATACACCTGCTTGCGTACCCGCGCGACCACCTCGCCCTGTGCGTCGAGAATGTCGTTGCTGAACCAGTGCAGGTACTTTTCGCCACCGGCGGTGGCGGCACGCAGCTGGTCCAGTAGCGCGTCATCGAGATGGAACTCCGCACGCACCGTGCCGCGGCCGGGCTTCAGGAATTCGATCTCGCCGGCCCTGTCCCACACGTAGTAGTCGCGGCCCAGGTTGTGCATCACGGTGAGCATCCAGAACGGATCGGTCATCGCAAACAGGCTGCCGCCGAAATGCGTGCCGACGTAGTTGCGGTTCCACGGGCGCATGCGCAGCTCGACCTGCACGTGGCGGTAGTCGGGGCTGACCTGCGTGACGTGGATGCCGGTGAACAGGAACGGCGGCCACAGGTTCATGCCGTGGCGAAACACGCTGGCTTTCATCGGGTCGACCCAGGTTGCGAACGAGGGATGCAGCTTACCATTCGCAAGCGTATGGTGGGTGGGCGCGGGACGCGGCTGGGCTTCTTGCTGCCCGCTGCGGACCGCTGTATATCGTGAAGGTCATCTCCCCAGGGTGCCCCATGCAATCCATCACCATGCCAGGTTCGCAGCTCCACAGGGTCCACTGCATCCTTTCGCACATCCAACGGAAGCGTTGCTGAGATGGCCGTTGTTTATCCCAACATGCAACCGACGTGGGCGGAAATCCATCTGGATGTCACGGACTCATCGGGCGAGCCAGTGCAGGAGATGCTGCAGAAATACTGGCGCCCAATGGCGTTGTCCCGCCGTGGGGGTGAGCTGTGGTACGGGTTCGTCATCAATGACAGCACGGTCGAATCCATTTCGCCGGGTCAATCCGTGACATGCCTGGTGTCCTTCCTCAATCACGAGGACGCACAGCATGCCTTTCCACCGGGGGCATCCATCCTGTTTGGCGATGGGGTCACCACCAAAGGGGTGTTGAGACTGGTGTAGGTCCCACGCGATTCCCTTGCCGTGATGCGGTCAGTCGCCGTCGTCGGCCATGTAACCGTTGCGCCCGGCGGCCTTGGCCTTGTACAGCGCCGCATCGGCGCCTTCAAAGAAATGCCGCGGTTCGCTGCGGGCGGCGGGCACGCGCGTATACACGCCCACGGTCAGGGTGATGTGGATGCGTTCGCCCTGCGCGCCGGGCACCTCCAGCAGGCGTACCCGTGCCAGCAGGTCCTCGATCACCTGCACCGCGCCGTCGGCCGCGGTGTCGGGCAGGATCAGCGCGAACTCGTCGCCGCCGAAACGCGCGGCCATGTCGCGCGGCCGCCGGGCGTGCGCGCCGATCTCGCCAGCGATCAGGCGCAGGACGGTGTCGCCGGCCTGGTGGCCGTACACATCGTTATGGTGTTTGAAGTGGTCCACGTCGATCAGCACCAGGCTCAGCGGGCGGCCACTGCGGCGGCCGGCATCGTGTTCCTGCTGCAGGGTCTGCTCGAAACGCAGGCGGTTGCCCAGCCCGGTCAGTGCATCGCTGTTGGCCTGGCGGCGCCACGCGCTGATCCGCCACAGCACCCAGGCGCAGATCACCGCCAGCATGCCGGTCAGCGCTGCCGCCGGGGCAAACCAGAGGTTGCCGGCGCGCAGCAGCACGAAGCTGAGCAGCAGGGTGGACGGCAACGCCAACAGCGCGCTGGCCGATGCCCGGGGCAGTGACAGGCCCAGGCAGCACAGCGCCACCAGCAGGCCGCTGAGCAGGTCGCGCCACAGCGTCGGTGGCAAGGTGATCACCTTGTCGGTGAGCAGCATCGAGGCCACGTTGGCCTGGTACTCGCTGCCGCTCATCCAGCGCTCGCGGGTGGTCGGGGTGAGCAGGCGCGGGGCGATGCCGCTGGCGGTCATGCCCACCAGGATCAGACGCCCGCGCAGCAGCGCCGGGTCGACGTCGCCGTTGAGCAGGTCCACGTAGGACACCTGCGGAAACCGTTCGGGTGGGCCGGCGTAGCGCACGCGCACGTAATGGTCGCGTCGCCATTGATAGGGCGAGGACTGTCCCGGGTCCGGATCGCGCAGGCCGGGCAGCGGGCCGCGCGCGTCGGCCAGCGCCAGCCCGAGCGCGGGCCAGTGCGGTGAGCCGATCCCGGCGGTGAGGTACAGGCCGCGCGCCACGCCGTCGGCGTCCACTTCGACATCGCTGTGCCCGAGCGTGGCCGCGTTGGCGGCGATCAGCGGGATCGGCAGCAGTTCCTCGGCCATGTTCGGGCCACTGGCCGGCGCGGCCAGTACGGGCAGCACCACCTTGCCGTTGCGCCGGATCGCCGCCGCCAGTTCCGCATCCTGCGCCGCATCCTGGCGGTCCGGCTCGGACAGCATCAGGTCCAGCACCACCCGCGCGCTGCCCGCTTCGGTAAGGCGGTCAAGCAGGCGGGCGTGGGTCGAGCGTGGCCAGGGCCACTGGCCGATCTGCTGCAGGCTGTTGTCGTCGATCGCCACGATCAGCAGGCGCGGGTCGGGCGGGTAGTCCCACGCCCCGACGTACGCATCGTAAACCGCCTCGTCCTGCTGCCAGAACCACTGGAAGTGGCTGGCGATGGCGGCCAGGCCGCCCACCAGCGCCGACAGCGCCAGCCGCTGCGGCCACGACAGTGCCAGTGGCTTCACAGCAGCAGCCACAGCAGCAGTGCGCCGCCGCCGGCGCCGTAACAGGTGCGGCAGGGCAGCGTGACCTGCTGCGCCGGCGAGAACGGGCCGGCATAGCCGTCGTCGTCGATGTACTGCACGCGCACGTGCAGGGTGCCGTGCCAGGGGCGCTTGAGCGACACCTCCGGCTGGTCGACCTCGCGGTCCAGCAGCGGGTGGGTGAAATCGCCCTTGCGGTCGATCTGCACGCGGTAGCGCTGACCGGTTTCGCCGGCCTGCCAGCGCAGCGTCAATTGGCCCTTGGCGGCCTGCGGCGGCTGCAGGGCCGGATCGACCGGGGTGTCGGTGAGGGTGAGCGCCACCGGTTGGCCGAAGCGACCGCGGTGGCCGTTGCCATCGCGCGAGGCCACACGCCAGAAGTACGCGCCCGGGGCCAGGTCCGTGGCCGCGCGTGCATGCGGGCTGGTGCTCTGCTGCTCCAGCACGGGCACCAGGAACTGTTCGTCGCGCGCGATCTGCAGCACGCTGGATGCAGCCCCGTCGACCCGGCTCCACTGGAAGCGTGGGCGCGCGCTGTTGAGGGTTTCCTGGTTGACCGGGCGCACCGTCAACGGTGCGGGCGGTTGGTCACGCACCTCGAAATCGTACTCGGCATCAAGACCTTCCACGTCGTCGGCGCTGACGGCGCGAACCAGCACGCGCAACGTGCCGGGCGCCAGATCCGGCAGGGTCAAGGTAGTGGCAGGGGTGTCCTGTGCGAACAGCAGGATCTCGGGTTGGTCGGCGCGCACCACTTCCACCCGGTAGTGCGCGGCACGGTCCACCGCCGCCCACGCCAGCTGCGCGGGCAGCGGGTCCAGGCGCAGCTGCGCCCGGTCCAGCAGCGGCGCCGGCAGCAACGGCTCCAGTTCGCCGGGGCGGGTGTCCTGCGACGTGTTGCGGGTGGCCTGGCCGCGGGTGACCAGGCGTTGGCCACGCGCGTTGCCAACCTGCACCTTGCCCTGCAGTACTTCGGTGGCCGCGTTGCGCCCATCACCGCCGGCGCTGACCCGGAACACGGTGCCGCGCACGCTGCTGGTCGCGGTGGGGGCATCGATGATGTAGCGCGACGCCGGCCCCGTTGCCGGGGTCACCCGGTTGCTGGTGCGGCCCTGTTGGAGGCGCACACGGGTGTCGACCATGCCGGTGTGCCCGTAGCGGCTGAGCTGGTCCAGCCGCAGGCGCGAGTTTTCGCGCAGCTGCAGCCGCGAATCATCGGCAAACACGAGGGTGACGCTGGCATCGGCGCCGGTGACCAGATGCTGGCCGATCGTCAGCAGCTGGCCTTCGATCACATCGCGCAGGCCGCCCTGGGCCGTGTCGCCCACCTGCACCGATCCACGCAGCGCGAGCACGCGGGCCGGCACGGGCTGCACCGCCAGCCACGCCACCGGGAAGCGCAGCTGGCTGCCCGGCGACAACCGATACGGGTCGCTCACGCGGTTATGGGTTTGCAGGTGTTCCCACGGAACCGACGGCTTCAGATACCGCGAACCGAGATCCCACAGGGTGTCACCGGGACGCACCCGGTAGGTCCAGTCCTGGGCCAGCAGAGGAAAGGCGGAGAACAGCAGGGCTGCCACCAACACCAGGCGGGCGGACAGCGAACAAGGGTGAAGCAAACGGGTCGAACTCACGGTCATCAGGGCCCTGCTGGGCGGGGCTCAGCCGTGCGGCCCCCATGGCCCAGACCTCATCCCCCCGAATGGATCGCGGCGTCGTGGACGCCGCGGTCGCATTATTGCCCGGGACCCGTGCAGAGTTTCTGAACGTGACTTCCGTCACATTCCATGCGGGCGAGGGGCCTCCGTCCCGGCTGACTGAACACGTGGCGCATCCCGCGCCGGATCAGAACAGCAGCGACGCCATCCGGCGGCGGTAGCGTCCCACCAGGTCCTCGTCGGCAATCACCTTGAAGGCGTCGATCAGCAGCTTGCGCGGCAGACCCTCGGCGAAGGTGCGGTCGCTGCGCAGCATGGCCAGGAACTGTTCCAGCGCGGCTTCATCCTCGCCGCCCAGCAGCAGCTGCACCCCGCGCAGGTGGCGGGCCTGCAGGTCGTCGCCATTGGCGGCGATGCGGGCGTCCAGCGTCTCGGCGGCCGGTGCGTCCTGCAGCGCGTTGGCGAAATCCAGGCGGGCGCGGGCGCGCACCGCACGGTCGTCGGTGGCCAGGTTGGCCGGCAGCGCATCGATCAGCGTGCCGGCCTCGGCGGTGCCGCCGGTCTGCAGCAGGGCCAGCGCCAGGTCCAGTTTGAGTTCGTCCTTGTCCGGCTCGGCGGCGATTGCCGCACGCAGCACGTCGACCTGGGCCTGCGGGTCCAGCGGTTCGGGCTCGGCCACGGCGTCGGCGGCCGGCTCGGCCGGGGTCACCCCGTGCTGGGCCAGGAACTCGCGCAGCTGCCCTTCCGGGATCGCACCGGGGAAGCCGTCCACCAGCTGGCCACCCTTGACCAGGAACACGGTGGGCACCGAGCGGATCTGGAAGGCCGCTGCGATCTGCTGTTCGGCATCCACGTCGACCTTGGCCAGCTCGAAGGCGCCGTGGTACTCACCGGCCAGCTTTTCCAGCATGGGCCCCAGGGTTTTGCAGGGCTCGCACCAGCTGGCCCAGAAATCGACCAGCACCGGCGTCTGCAGGGACTTCTGCAGCACCTCGGTTTCGAAGGTGGCGGTGGTGGCGTCGAAGACGTGCGGCAATTCGCTCATGGTCGGCAATCAACGATTAAAGATGTACGCAGTGTATGGGTGCGCAGGTTGCGGGACGCAACCCCGGCGCCCGGGATCGGCGCAAACCGGTAACAATGCGCGGCGTCCTCTTCGGCCCAGGCAGACCTTCATGCACATTTCGCCCCGTATTGATCGCGGCATCGGCGCGCTTGCCGCACTTGCGTTCGTGGTGGCCGTCGTCGGCTTCGGCGCGGCGCTGCCCGGGTATCGCGCGCTGTCGCATCCGGTGGCGCTGCTCGGTGCCACCGGGGTGCCGCACGCGCAGGCGTTCAGTTGGCTGGGGCTGGTGCTGCCGGGGGCATTGGCCTGCGGGGTGGCGCTGCGCCTGCTGGTGCGGGTGCCGCGCACGGCGCCCTGGACACTGCGCGTGGGCGTGCAGCTGCTGGTGCTGGCGGGGGCCGGCTTCGCCGCGATGGGGCTGCTGCCGCTGGACGCCAGCGATATCGAAAGCCCGGCCAGCCAGTTCCATGCCAGTGCATGGATGGTGTGGGTGCTGGCGTTCGTGCCGGGCACGCTGCTGTATGGGCTGGGCGCGCTGCGGGTGCCGGGCTGGCGCACGCAGGCGCTGCTGCACCTGGGCTGTGCCGTGGGCATGGTGCTGGCCGCGTTCGTGCTGCAGGCATGGATGCCGGCACCGCTGGCGCAGCGGCTGGCCTTCGCAGTCTGGGTGGTGTGGTTGCTGGCGGCGCTGCCATTGGCGCATCGCCCGCGCTGAGCGGAATCGGTCGCCGTGGGAAAACCCTTGGCGATTCAACAGGATGAAGGCTTTGCGAGGCAGGGTAGGTGGGCTCGATTGGAGCCCCATGCCGCACTGCGGTACCCTGTCCCGCTTTGCCGCCGCACTAGCGTTTCCATGACCAGCGTCGAACCCAACGTTTACGATCCGCAGCAGGTTGAATCCGCCGCCCAGAAGTTCTGGGATGCCACCCGTGCCTTCGAGGTGAGTGAGACTTCGGACAAGCCGAAGTACTACTGCCTCTCGATGCTGCCGTACCCGTCCGGGGCGCTGCACATGGGCCACGTGCGCAACTACACGATCGGTGACGTGATCAGCCGCTACAAGCGGATGACCGGGCACAACGTGCTGCAGCCGATGGGCTGGGACGCCTTCGGCCTGCCGGCCGAGAATGCGGCGATCAAGAACAAGACCGCGCCGGCCAAGTGGACCTACGCCAACATCGAGCACATGCGGGGCCAGTTCAAGGCCATGGGCTATGCGGTGGACTGGTCGCGCGAATTCGCCACCTGCACGCCCGAGTACTACGTGCACGAGCAGCGCATGTTCACCCGGCTGATGCGCAAGGGCCTGGCCTACCGCCGCAATGCGGTGGTGAACTGGGACCCGATCGACCAGACCGTGCTGGCCAACGAGCAGGTCATCGACGGCCGC